>Ga0210386_10005241_pt1 | contig 10567 bp, 8 predicted proteins | sample IncBWH32OmetaG_FD_160091 | JGI IMG/M metagenome (GOLD analysis project Ga0210386, IMG submission 160091) | Forest soil microbial communities from Barre Woods Harvard Forest LTER site, Petersham, Massachusetts, United States - Inc-BW-H-32-O ... | reverse complement strand
CGTGCTCGTATATTTCGCCTCGACCAGCGCGCCGGCGCAAGCGGCGAAATCGTCAAAGCTGTTGGTCTTCTTCTCGCGCTTGCCGTCGAGATACCAGCTCCAGCCCTTGTCGGTGCCGCCGCGGATATGCGCGATGGCATAGACGAAGCCGCGATCGACCAGCGACAGGCGGTTGGCATTGAACGAGGCCGGCATCGCCATGCCATAGGAGCCATAGCCATAGAGCAGGAGCGGCGCCTTGCCGTCACGGACGAAATCGCGGCGATGCAGGATCGAAACCGGCACCTCGGCGCCATCGTGGGACTTGGCCATGATGCGCGTGGTGACGTAATCGGCCGGATTGTGGCCGGAGGGAATTTCCTGCCGCTTGCGCAAGGTACGCGAGCGCGTCTTCATGTCGTAATCATAGACTTCCGACGGCGTCGTCATCGACGAATAGGAGAAGCGCAGGTTCGTCGTGTCGAACTCGTAGGAGCCCATGATGTCGAGCGAATAGGCGGCCTCGTCGAAGGCGATCGGGTGCTCCTCGCCGGTCCTGAGGTCGCGGATGATGATCGAGGCCAGCGCATTGGCGCGCTCCAGCCGCACCAGATGGTTCGCATAAAGATCGTGTTCGAGCACGTAGATGCCGGCACGATGCGGGATCAGGTCGCGCCAGTTCTTGCGCTCGGGCGAAGCGAGCGGCGCGGTGACGATCTTGAAGTCGATCGCCTTGTCGACATTGGTGAGGATATAGAGTTCATCGCCGCGATCGGCGGTAACATATTGCACACCCTCTTCCCGCGCCGCGATCAGGCGTGGCGGCGCATCGGGATTGGCAAGGTCGATCAGGCGCTGCTCGGATGTTTCGTGATCGCCGCCCGCGATCACGCAGAAACGCCCGCTGGTGGATTCGTGCAGATGCGTGAACCAGCCGGAATCCTTCTCCTCATAGACCAGGATGTCGTCCGCCTGCTTGGTGCCGAGGCGATGCCGCCACACCTGCATCGGGCGATGGTTGTCGTCGAGCTTGACGTAGAAGAAGCTGTTGCCGTCCTTGGCCCAGACCACGCCGCCGTCGGTTTCCTCGACGAGATCATCGAAATCCTTGCCCGTCGCCCAATCGCGTACGCGCACGCAGAAATATTCCGAGCCCTTGGTGTCGGCGCTCCAGGCATGCAGCTTGTGGTCAGGCGAATGCCGGCTGCCGCCGAACCTGAAATATTCGCTGGCTGCCGCGAGCTGATCGCCGTCGAGCACGATCTCCTCCGCCCCGCCATTGCGCGGCATGCGGCCGAACATCTCATGCTGCCCGCCTTCGCGGAATTTGCGGAAATAGGCGTAGTTACCGTCGGGTGACGGCACGCTGGAAACGTCCTCCTTGATGCGGCCACGCATTTCCGCGACCAGCTTTTTCTGCAGCGGCGCGGTGTGGCCGAGCAGGCTCTCGGTGTAGGTATTTTCCGCTTCCAGATAGCTGCGGATGTCCGGATCGAGCACAGCGGGTTCGTGCAGCACCTCCTGCCAGTTCGCATCCTTCAGCCAGGCATAATCATCCGTCACCGTGATGCCATGCGTCGTAAACGAATGTGGCCGGCGCGGCGCGACGGGGGCCTGGGATGCGGATTTTGTGGTGGCGGCTTCTGTCACGCGGACCTCGTCTTGGTGCTAAGGGCTGCCGCGTTATATCGGGACGAACGGGCAGATTGCCAGTCCCTCGTCATTGCGAGCGAAGCGAAGCAATCCAGCGATTTATCCGCGTCGGCAGTCTGGATTGCTTCGTCGCTTTGCTCCTCGCAATGACGAGGATACAGCGGACGCTACCGCCCATTCGCCCCGAACATCGGGATGCGGTTCACGGCGAGCACCACCGCGAAAGTGATCACCAGCATCGCGATCCCCAGCACGGAGATCGCAGCGAGGTCGCCGCTTTCGTTGAGGTCGTAGATCAGGACCGAAAGCACTTTTGTCTGTGAGGTGAACAGGACGATGGCGGCCGAAAGTTCGCGCATCACCCCGATGAAAATGAAGCACCAGGTCGCGATCACGCCGGTGCGGAGCAGGGGAGCGGTAATCCGGATCAGGGATTGCAGCCGCGTGGCGCCGAGGATGCGGCTGGCGTCTTCCAATTCGGGATGAATGGTTGCGAACGCCGCCTGCAATTGCTGATAGGCCGAGGGCAGGTTGATGGTGAGGAAGGCGAGCAGGAGGATCCACAGCGTGCCATAGAGCACGAGCGGCGGCCGCGTGTAGCTCAGGAACAGCCCGACGCCGAGCACGATGCCGGGGATCGCCACGGGAGCAGTGGCGAGAAAGCCGAGCACGCGGGAACCAGCGATGGCCTTGCGCGTCGTGACGTAGGCGATGACGAGCGCGAGCACGGTGCCGATGGTCGCGGTCGCCGTGCCCAGGATCACGGTGTTCTTCAGCACGAGAGCGGTGGAGGAGAGCTCGGTGAAGACGAAGACGATGTTGTGCAGCGTCAGCGTGGACGGCGTCGCCAGCGTCGTGGCGTTCGGTGAGAGCGCGGCATTGAGCAGCGCGAAATAGGGCAGGAACACCGGGGCCATCAGTGCCAGCAGGCAGAAGGCGAACGCCACCCAGCGCCAGCCTCCCATCTCCACGCGCCGCGGCGCGCCATATTTGCCGCCGACCACCGAATAGCTGCGACGGCCGAGAATGAATTTCTGCGCCTGCAACAGCAGGATGGTGAGGATGAGCAGCGGCACCGCGGCAGCGGCGGCAAGCTCGAGCTTCGGTGGATACTGGAACAGGCTCCAGATTTTCGTGGTCATGGTGTGGAAGCCCGCCGGCAATGCGAGGATCGCGGGCGAACCGAACAGCGTCATCGCCTGCAGAAAGGCGATCAGCGAGCCTGCGACGAGTGCCGGCAAGGCGAGCGGAATGGTGACGCGCCGCGCCGTGGTCCAGGCCTTGGCGCCGAGGATGGCGGAGGCGTCTTCCAGTTCGCCCGGCATGGTGTCGAGCGCGTTGGCGACCAGCACGAACACGAAGGGAAACGTGTAGCAGGAGATCACGAAAATGATCCCGCCCATGGAATAGATGTTGAAGAGATAGCTGTCGGATTGGGCTGCCGTGAGGAGGCGATAAAGCTGGTTGAGCAGGCCGCTGTTGGGCGCCGCGAGCAGCTCCCACGCCACCGCGCCGAGGAACGGCGGCGTCACGAAGGACGCCGTCACCAGCGCGCGAACTGTCTGCCGCGCTGGCATGTCCGTGCGTGACACCAGCCAGCTGATGGGTGCCGCGACGACGCAACAGATCACGGCCGATGTCACCGCGATGATCGCCGTGGTGAGCAGGGGATCGAGGAAGTCGGGGTCGGAAAACAGCGTAACGAAGTTCTGCAGCGTCGGATGCCGCGCCTTGTCGGTGAAACTGTAGACCGCGAGCCACGACAGCGGCAATGCGATCAGCGCGACGAGGACGACGGCGAAGAGCCACAGGACGGGCGCCGTCCAGTCGATGCGGGATTTGGGGGGAGAGGAAGTTGTGGTGAGAGTCATGCTGTATCCATAGACGCCGCTGCGCCCCCTCGCCCCGCCCTCTTGTCCGCCGAAGCCCGCCTTCTGGCGAAGGTGGATGCGGGGAGAGGGTTGGGGTGAGGGGCTGTCTCAACAAATTCTGACAGCGACATACGCGGAAACTCCCCCTCACCCGGATCGCATCTGCGATGCGACATAGCCGAAGCGAAGCTTCGGCGTTTCTGAGGACGGCCGCCAAAGGCGGCCTGTGCCTCTCCCCGCAAGCGGGGCGAGGTAAGGAAGCGGGCGGCCTGACCAGTCGTGAACATCATCACACCCGAAACAGCTTCGCATAGCGCGTCTTGATCTCCTCGCTCGAGGCTTCCACGCCGGCCGGATCCTCCTTCATCAGCTTGATGTCGGACAGTTTCCGACGTCCCGGCTTTGAGGTGACCTGCGGGTGGACCGAATGTTGCGCGGTGAAGTCCATGAAGAATTGCTGGGTCTCGCGGGTGTGCAGCCAGGCCTGGAACAGCTTTGCGGCGTTCGGATGCGGCGCGTCGGCAAAGATGCCGGTCGGGCCGGAGATGGTTGGCGTACCCTCCGTCGGATAGATCGGCTCGACCGGCTGGCTCGCCTCCTTCAACATCAGCACGCCGTACTCGTTGCCGTCGGCCATCACAGCGCGCTCGCCGAGCGCGAGCTTCTTCGGCGGGTCGGTCGAGGACTGCACCTGCATCACGCGTTGCTTGGAAAGCTTCTCGAAATATTCCCAACCGAGGTCGCGCGCGAGCTGGAAGGTCGCGGTCATGATCGTGCCGCTATAGGCCGGATGTCCCTTCACCATCTTGCCCGCCCATTTGGGATCGAGCAGGTCCGCGTAGCTCTTTGGCGCATCTTCCGGCTTCACGAGGCTGGTGTTGTAGGCGATCGAGCACAGCCAGATGTGTGAGGTCGCGAACAGGCCGTCGGGATCGCGATATGGTTCCGGGAAATATCGGGCGATATCCTCGGAGACGAAGGGCATCAGCCGGCCGTCTCGCTTCCAGGGGATGAAGTGAGAGGCGTCGGCGGAGGTGACCACGTCGCAGGCGTGAATGTTGGCGTCGTGCTCCTGCGCGATGCGCTGGAACAGCCGCTCCGAGCCGGAGCGCTCGATCTGGATCTGGACGCCGGGATAGGCCGCCTCGAACGCCTTGCCGAGCTTTTCCCCCACTGGCAGGTCCAATGCCGAATAGAGCACGACCTTGCCTTCCTTCTTCGCGGCCTCGATGAGCTGCGGCGTGATCGCTTCCGCCGGCGGCGCCGCGGCACGCGATGGCGAGGCGAACACCGCGCCGAGCGCGAGTGCGCCCGTTCCTTTCAAAACCGAGCGCCGTGAAAGGGAATGCTTTTTCATCGCGCGCTCCATTTTGTCATTAGCGGCTCAAGGCCCGGCAGCGGTCAGGCGGCAGCGTGAGCCAGACTTCGTCTCCTTCCGGCACTATGTTGTCCGGTGCAGTGACGACGCGCAGCGTCGTGCCGTCGGCGACCTCGACCAGATAGTCGCGGGTCGCGCCCAGGAACACCTGGCGCGTCACGCGCGCTTTCAGCGCATTCTGCGGATTGCTTGGTGCCTGAGTCGACAACGGGATATCATGCTGGCGGATCGCGACCGGCGCCGTCGCGCAGCCGCCAGCTTGGCGCCGACCACCTGCAAGGTCGTGCCGGCAAAGTCGACATGGTTCTCATCGCGAGCTGTGCCCTTGATGACATTGCTGGCGCCGATGAAGCGCGCCACGAATTCCGATTGTGGCCGGTCGTAGATGTCTTCGGGCGTACCGAGCTGATCGATCCTGCCGGCGTTCATGACCGCGATCAGATCGGCCGTCGTCATCGCCTCCGACTGGTCGTGGGTCACATAGACGGTGGTGTAGCGGTATTGGTCATGTAGCCTGCGGATTTCGAAGCGCATCTCCTCGCGCAAATTGGCGTCGAGGTTGGAGAGTGGCTCGTCGAGCAGCAGCGTCTCGGGCTCGACGATCAGCGCGCGCGCCAGCGCCACGCGCTGCTGCTGGCCGCCGGAGAGCTCGCCCGGATAGCGCTGCGCCAACGGCTCAAGTTTTGTGGTGCCGAGGATGGCCGCGAGCTTCTTGGCGATGGTGTCGCGGTCGAGCTTGCGCAGGCGCAGACCATAGACGATGTTTTCGGCGACAGTCATGTGCGGCCAGAGCGCGTAGCTCTGGAAAATCATCGACATCTTGCGGTTTTCGGGCGGCACGGTCTTGGCCGGCGAGGACACGACGCGGTTGCCGACATGGATTTCGCCGGAGCTCGGCTCGAGGAAGCCGGCGATCAGCCGCAATGTCGTGGTCTTGCCGCAGCCGGAGGGGCCGAGCAGGCAGACGAGTTGTCCATGATCGATCCGGAGCGAGACGTCATCGACAACGCTAAGCGCCCCGAACCGCTTGGTCAGGCCGCGCAATTCAACCGACGCCACTCACACCCCTCCCCAATCCGGCGCACCCGCCATGGGGTACGCCTGCGCGCCGTTGTTCGGCCTGCTATTTATCAGTGGATCAATATAAGCACGAACAACGGGGCGACGGAAAGGCGTCAATAGTCGATCTTCCTTCTCCCCTTGTGGGAGAAGGTGGCCATAGGCGGCCTTCGGCCGCCGTTCTCAAGTAAGACGCCGATGCTTTGCATCGGCTATGCGTAGTCCGCGACGGATGAGGGGTTCTCTCCGCGAACTCGATTGGAAGAGTCATGCGCGGAGACAGACCCCTCACCCGGATCGCATCTTCGATGCGATCCGACCTCTCCCACAAGGGGAGAGGTGCACCGTCACCGCTGCGCCAGCGTAACCTGAATTTATCCGCTCTACGCACTCACACTTTCGCCGAGATACGACACGGCGGCTTCCATGCCGCCCTTGCCATGCGGCATTTTCAGCGCGTTGAGGCCGACCTCGACGACGCCGAGGGTTCCCAGGATCATCGCGGCGTTGACATGGCCCATATGGGCGATGCGGAACGCCTTGCCCTGCAAATCGCCGATGCCGGTGCCGAGCACCACACCGCATTTCTCGGTGCAGTAGCGCTGCAGTTTTGCCGGATCGTGGCCGTTGGCCATCGTCACGGTCGTCACGGTATCGGAGCGTTCCGAGGCTTCGTCGATGTTGAAGCCAAGCGTCTGGCCTTCGGCCCAGACCGCGACCGCGCGCCGCACCGCTTCGGCGAGCAGCCGGTGGCGCAGGAACACGTGCTCCAGGCCTTCATCGAGCAGCATGTCGATCGCCCTGCGCAGCGCGAACAACAGATGCACCGGCGCGGTGCCGGCATAGCGGCGATAGTGCTCGGTGCCCTCGCGCTCGGTCCAGTCCCAATAGGGCGTGCGCATATTGGCCTTCTTGTGCACGGCCTGCGCGCGATCGCTGGCTGCGACAAAGCCGAGGCCGGGCGGGGTCATCAGGCCTTTCTGCGAGCCGGACATCGCGACGTCGATGCCCCATTTGTCCATCTCGAACGGCATGCAGCCGAGCGACGCCACCGCGTCGACCATGTACAGCGCCGGATGGCCGGTCGCGCGGATCGCTTTGCCGATGCCTTCGATGTCGTTGCAGACGCCCGAAGCCGTGTCGACCTGCGCGACCAGAACGGCCTTGATCTCGTGCGTCTTGTCCTGCCGCAGCCGCTCCGCGACTTCCTCGACCCGCACCGCGCGGCGCCAGTCGCCCTTGAGCACCTCGACCTCGGCGCCCATCAGGGTTGCGGCGTTGCCCCAGCCGACCGCGAACCGGCCGCTCTCCAGCACCAGCACCTTGTCGCCGCGCGACAGCACGTTGGACAGCGCGCCCTCCCAGGCGCCATGGCCGTTGGAGATGTAGATGTAGGATTTGTTCCTGGTCGCGAACAGATTGGACAGATCGCGATGCAACCCGTCGGAGAGATCCGTCATCTCGCGGGAATAAATGTCGAGCGCCGGGCGATGCATCGCCTGCAGCACTTCGTCGGGCATGTTGGTGGGGCCGGGGAGGGCCAGGATCTCACGGCCCGCGCGAACGGTCATCGCTGCTGTTCCTTACTTTTCATTGCCCGCCATGGATGCAGTTTATACCGCCAAATATCAAGCTTGAGGCGGGCCTATTTTCCTATCGCTGTCGTGATCTCATGCCAGATCTGATCTTTCAGCTCGGTGGCGGGCGGGCTCGGCAGCTCGGTGATCGGGCCGGTCTGCTTCTGGCAATCGGGAACGAGCCGCAGGATCCAGACCTCGCCATCGGTGTAATAGGGATCGCCGCCGCCATTGCGGCCGGTCAGCGTGGGACCGACGCCGGTCACCTGATATTTGGCGGTCGCCATGCCCACGTCCTCGATGTCCTTCACCAGTCCGTCGCGCTCGGCGTCAACATCGGCATCGATGTGATGGGTGATGGCGCCGGTGAAATGGCTGACGCCGACGCCCTTGTCGAAGGTGACGGAGCCGAGCCAGACCGGCCGCTGTTCCTCGCCCTTGTCGAGCACCTTCCAGAAGCGCACGTGATGACGGCGGTCGGCGCTTTTGCCTGCGGGCTTCTCGAAGGCCAGATCCTCGCGGCGGCCGAGATAGAACAGGGGGCTGACGGGCGCATCGGGATAGGCGCGGTCGAGCAGCACGGAGCCTGCGATTTCAATCGACGATCTGAACGTCACGGGATCGGCCGGATACCATTTCGCCGCGTTCATCGCGCACAATACTTCCTTCTCGTTGCCGATCAGTCCGACATTGATGGGATCGCCGGGAATGCCCTGCTTGGTGCGCGTCACCATCGGCAGCGCCGCCAGCCCCTTCTGGTGCTCATAATGCGTCCAGATCGCCGGCAGCAGAAGATAGGCGATCGCCGTATAGACGAGCACGACCGCAAGCAGCGTCAGCAGCACGCGCTCGAGGCGGGCGTGGTGATGGGCGTGGCCATGCGTGTCGTGGTGAGGATCGTCGGTCATCTGTTCAGGCGTCCGGAAAGGACCGATGTGCGCGGCTTCGTGCATATAGTTGAGATTGTGTCACCGTCCATTTGCTCGTTAACCAGAAAATTCGATCCAACTTTAATTAGACAGCCATACTGCTTGTTGGCGCAACCGCTACAAGTTTATCTCACCGCGAGGTTCGGCGGGACCTGGAACTGAAGCAATGAAGCTTTCGGGGAGTTCTCGTCATGATCCAAAGATCAGCGGAACGTCGCGCCCTGCCGCGCGAAGTCATCAATTTTCCTGCACTGCTTTCCTTCGATGGAATTGGTAAGCACCATCCTTGTATAGTGCGGGACATCAGTGCCTTTGGTGCCCGTATTTCCACGCCCTACTACATCTTCGCCGGCGGGTTTGATCTGTCGTTCGGCGGTTTTCACAGGACGTTTGCCTGTCGCGTGGTGTGGAGGCGGGCTACCCTTTGCGGCGTCGTATTCGTGCGCGCACCGAAATTGGTAAGTGCAAACTTCGGGCTTGCAAGCATCATTCAGCCTGATCGGCCCGGTGCGCTTGCACCGATGCGGTCCGTGGAGCTCTGAGGCGGCCCGTTACTACCGCCGTGTCTCGCGGCAGCCGGCGGCTTCGGCTTCCTCGACAGAGCAGAACCAGCGCGTGCCCTTGCTGATCTTCATCTTGATCTGCGCGTACCAGCGGCTGGTCGGCTTGTGATAGATGCATTCGCCGGAACCGTTGACGTTGCCCTTGATGGTGCAGTCGGGCGAGGGCGCGACTTCGCCGGAAGCCGAAGCGAGCAGGATCGCGCTGGCATTCTCCGGCGGCTTGGTTGCGCCGAGGATCGTGGTCTTCTTGTTGCGCACGCGCCAGTCCCATGGCGCGAAGAAGGCGCCCTGCCACATGCCGGCTTTTGCTTCGCGCGCGGCCTTCTCGTCAGACTCATAGTCATGCGAGACGCGGGTGTAGGCCAGCGCCCAGCCATTCGCCACCATCCATTTCTGGATGTCCTCGCCATCGACCTCGCAACGCGCCACGGTGCGGCCGCGTCGGTCGACGGAACGGGCATGGCAGGTCCACGTCTTGTTGCCGAAATGCTTGATCAGCTCGTCGCGCGCGGCAACCCCGCAGGTCCAGCGCTCGCCCTTCGGGTTGAGGCAAAGCTGGTCGGTCGAAGGTGCGTCGATGCCGCCGAGCCGGATATGGGTTGAGCCGATCGTCACAGTGTCGCCCTCGCGGATTTTCGGCACGCCGGTGATATCGGCCGCGAGCGCGAGCGATGGCAGCATGAGAAGCAGGACGGCGGTGGCGGAGGATCGGATCATGCAAAAAGCCAAACTTGTATCGATCGAAGAATGTTCCGATTGTGGAATGGATTCGGCGATGGGGCTAGCCGCCGGCTGGTCTCATGCATCGTCAACTTAACGCGATAACCACCGCTTGATCCGATATCTCCTGTCGTCCTGGCTTTCGCCAGGACGAAAGCGAATAATTAGTGCGCGCCCATCATCCCCCGCCGCGCCAGCGACAGCCCCATCAGCACGAAGGCGGACGTCACCTCAGGGCCGCCGACCAGGATACGCGTCGGGGTCTTCATCTTGTTCCATTCATAGGCACGGAACGGCCCGTGGCGGCCGCCTTCGCCGAGATGGGCGATGATGCAATGGAGCGCCGGCGTATAGGTCGCGGCATCCGCCCCTAGATGCCCGAGCGCGATCAGCGCCAGCGCCGCATCGAACGGGTTCATCTCGCAGGCGATCAGCTCAGTCTGCACATAGCCAAGCACGCGGGCGCGGATCACCTCAAACGCGCCGGCCGGGTCGATCGCCGCGCGCGCGGCTGACGGCAGCGCGATGAAGGCGGCATAGCAGCGGCCGAAATAGGCGCAGTAGAGCTCCGGCAGATAATAGATATGCGAGCGCGGATTGGCGAACGCGCCGCTTTCGGCGAGCTTGCGCTGGAAGCCGATGATGCGGTGAACCGTCTCCAGCCGCGACGGCGTCTCCAGAATCTTCCAGCGCTTCAGGTTGCGGAAGGACACTTCGAGAATGTCGAGATTGAGCGTCGGGTCGAGGTCGTTGCCATAGGGCCGCTCGCCCTTGAGATTGTCGATCCAGGTCGCAACGCCGCCCTCGAAATCGATATTGTCGTTGAGCGGCACCGACA
>Ga0210386_10005238_pt1 | contig 10571 bp, 10 predicted proteins | sample IncBWH32OmetaG_FD_160091 | JGI IMG/M metagenome (GOLD analysis project Ga0210386, IMG submission 160091) | Forest soil microbial communities from Barre Woods Harvard Forest LTER site, Petersham, Massachusetts, United States - Inc-BW-H-32-O ... | reverse complement strand
CTGACCTGCGACAAGACAAGTGGCTGCGCCATGGCACGCAAAGGGCTGCTCGTCGTGGACATGCAGAACGGCTTCTGTCACGCCGACGGCTCGTTCGCCAGGATGGGCCTGCGCCCCGAGGGCGCGCAAGCCGCCGTGCGCAACGCCGCCGTCGCCGTCGAGCGCGCCCGCCGCGCCGCGATCCCGGTGGTGTTCACCCGGCACGTGTACCGGCCCGGGCGCGCCGACGAGGGGGCGTCGCTGATGCTGAACAGCCCCGAGCTGGCCGCCCTGAACGGCCTGGCCGCCGGCTACTGGGACGCCGAGGTCGTCGACGAGCTCGGCTGCGGGCCGGAGGACCTGGTGGTGGACAAAGTCCGCTTCGACGCCTTCCAGTGGACCTCACTCGAGCCGCTGCTGCGCGGCCTGGAGGTCAGCGAGCTGGTCGTCTGCGGGGTGATCACGAACCTCTGCGTGGAGAGCACGGTCCGTTCGGCCTTCATGCGGGACTTCCCGGTGACGCTGCTCGCCGACTGCTGCGCGGCCAGGACCCGGCGTCTGCACGAGCTGTCCATCGAGGTCCTGACCAGCTACGCCCTCGCCGAGATCGCCAGCGTCAGCGAGGGCTTCGACTTCAGCCCGCCCGCGCCGCCGCTCAAGATCGTGAAAACTGCTCTCGGTGCTTTATCCCCAGCCGCGCCGCTAGCCGCCAGCCGAGCAGGAACAGGCCGAGGAACGCCAGCGCGACCAGGACGAACGCGAACGCGGTGCCCTGCCCGGACACCACCCGCAGCATCATGCCCAGGGCGACCGCGCCGAGCCACCCGCCCACGCCCGCCGGGAACAGCCCGAGGGGCCGCCGCCACGCCCGGGCCGCCAGCCAGCCGATGCCGAGGCCGGCCAGGAACGGCCACGCCGTCGACGCGATGCCGGCCAGGCTCTCGCCCTTGGCGTGGCTGGCCCGCCCGATGATCACGAACGCCAGCACGCAGCAGCAGTCGAGAAGCACCGCCAGCCGGACCGAACCCATGGGCCTCACCCTAGCGCTGCGGCTCGATCATCACCTTGAGCCCGGTGCGGCGGGATCCGCCGGCGAATGCCTCCTGCGCCTCGCCCAGGCCGGCCCGGGTGCTCACCATCGAGCCGAGGTCGACGACGCCGCGCGCGGCCAGCCTGATCGCCCGCGGGTAGACCTCGTTCATCCGCCGCACCATCGCGATCGTCAGCCCCTTGCGCCGCGCGGCCGAGGCACCGAACCTGATGGTGTCATCACCGGGAATGCCGGCCAGCATGACCCGCCCGCCGGGCCGCACCGACGCCATCGCCAGCTCGACGCCCGCGTCGTTGCCGGCCGCCTCGAACGCCACGTCCACCCCGTAGCCGGTCAGCTCACGCATCAGTTCCTCTCCCGAGCCGGACAAGCCTGAGCCGGACGAGCCCGGGCTGAACGAGGCGGAATCGGCGACCTGATCCGCGCCGTACCTGGCCGCCGCTTCGCGGCGGTGCGCGAGCGGCTCGATGGCGAGCACGTAGCTCGCTCCGGCCGCCTTGAGCAGCGCGATGAGCAGCAGCCCGATCGGCCCGCAGCCCGTGACGGAGGCGGTCCCCGCGAACGGCAGGTGTCCCAGGTCCACGCTGTGCACCGCCACGCCGAGCGGCTCGAGCATGGCGCCGTCGACGTCGGATACCTGGTCGGGCAGCGGGTGCAGCAGGTCCGCGGGCCAGGTCATGAACTCGCGCATCATGCCGTCGGTGTCCCCGTGCCCGGAGAACCTGATCCGGTAGCACAGGTTCCGGTAGCCGTCGCGGCACGCCCGGCACGTCTCGCACGGGATAGCCGGGTCAATCGCGACCCGTTCGCCGCGCCGCGGCCCCTCGGCGATCACCCCCGCGCCCTCGTGTCCGGGCACGACCGGATCGACGATCTTGGCGTCCCCGATCGCGCCCTCTTCCCACCAGTGCAGGTCAGAGCCGCAGATACCGACCGCGGTGACCCGGACCAGCGCGGTGCCGGGCTCAGCCGCCGGTACCGGCTCCTCCGCCACCCGCAGGTCACCCATCGCGTGGAGCCTGGCTGCGCGCACCCGCGTACCTCCCGTCCGTTCCCCTCATTCTCCCCGGAAAACAGCGGGACCAGTGACCCCCGGGGGTGGCCGGGGATCACTGGTACAGGGCCCGCCTGGCGGTGTTCGCAGCTAACCGCCGGTCAGTAGGATGCGGATGGAGTTGTCGGACGGGGTCCTGGTCAGGCCGCGGGGCCGGTGGCCAGGGTCACGTTCGCGGTCTGGGACTCGCCGCTGGCGTTGGTGTAGGTGATCGCGATCGTGTCGCCCGGGTGGTACTTGATCAGGGCGTGTGCGACGTCTTCGGTCGCGGAGACCGACGTGCCGCCGACTGAGGTGATCTCGTCGCCTGCCACCAGGCCCGCCTTGGCCGCGGGGGAGCCGGACACAGCCTCCGCGATCGTCGCGCCGCTGCCGCTCGTGCTGCCGAAGCCGCCCTGCGTCTGCTGGGAGAAGCCGACACCCAGGAAGGCGGTGGCGCCGATGTGGACGGTGGCCGAGGTGGTGCCCGCCTCGATCTGCTTGGCGATGGACAGCGCCGAGTCGATCGGGATGGCGTAAGCCTGCTCCTGGCTGGTGCCGGACTGGCCGGCCTGGGACTGGAAGGAGTACCCGGAGGAGGCCGCGGTGTCCATGGCGATCACCTGGCCGTAGGAGTTGACCAGCGAGCCGCCCGAGTCGCCGGCCTGGATGTCGGCGTTGGTCTCGATCAGGCCGGTCAGCTGCTCGCTGACGCCGGAGAGTTCGTCCGACGCGGTGATCGACTGATCCAGCCCGGTGACCGTGCCGCTGGCGACCGACGGGGTGCCGCCCTTGCCGCCCGCGTTGCCGAGCGCGACCACGGTGTCGCCGGTCTTCACGGAGGAGGAGTCGCCGAGGCTGGCCACGGTCAGGCCGGACGCGTTCTGCAGCTGGATCACGGCGACGTCGTGCGTGGAGTCATAGCCCACGACCTTGGCCGTGTAGGTGCGGCCGTTGCCGATGTCGGTGACCTTGAGGGAGGTGGCGCCCTCGATGACGTGGTTGTTGGTCAGGATCTCGCCGTTCGAGGTCAGCACGATGCCGGTGCCAGCCGAGGTGGCCTGCTCCAGGCCGTCCGTCGCCACTATGTCAACCAGTCCTGGGTCCACCCGGGAAGCGATCTGGCTGGTGGAAAGCACCGTCTTGGAGGTCGCGGTCGCGGTGCCCGTCGAGGACGGGTTCATGGTGCCGATCAGCACTCCGGCGGCGGCCCCCGCGACGAGCGCGGCGGCGCCGGTGGCAATCAGCCCTCGCTTGTGATTCCAGCGACGCGGCGGCGGCGGTGGCTCGCTGGCAAACCCAGCGCCGTAAACCGGGCCGCCCACGTACCCAGAACCTCCGCCACCGGGACCAGTCCAGCCGGATCCAGTGACGTAGCCCTGCGGGTAAGCCTGGCCACTCGGGTAAGCTCCCGCTCCCGGGTATCCATGGGCAGCCGGGTAGCCATGCGGGTGCGGGTAGCCCTGCGCACCTGGGTAGCCCCGTCCTTCCGGCTGGCGAGGACCGGCTACCGGGTCGCTCGGGTAGACCTGCTCGCCTTCCGCTCCGCTGCCCTGCTCGGAATTGTTCGGGTCGTAGGTCTGGCTCATGGGATCGCCCCCAAGTCAATGCCGCCTCATGTGGCGGCTTCCTTCGTTCGTTACTCCTCCAATATCGGCCTCGTACCTTGAGGCAAGCCAAGGGCAACCGCTTGCTAAGCCGTAAGTTTCCTGAAGGTTTCCTCAGTGCGTTCAGGTTGTGGCGGTTTCCGGGTTCATGTCCCGTTCCGGCGCATTACCGTCGGCCAGCCATTCGCGCAGCGCGAGTGCCGTCAGGGCCGGCACCAGGTCCCGGGACCGCCGGAACAGCCATGCGGTTCCCTTGGTGGCCATCCAGCCGACCTCGGCGAACCGGGTGGGCGGCGGGCTCGACGGTTCCGGATCGGGGCCGTCGCCGACCGGGTAGCCCGCTTCGGCCAGCAGGCCGTGGAAGCGGCAGGCGAGGAGCCGGTGCCCGCGTTCGTTCGGATGCAGCCGGTCCACGCTCCAGTAACGGCGCTCGTAGGTGGCCGGATCACCGGCCGCGTCCAGGTGCACCGTGCCGTGGCGCCGTGCCACCTCGTCCACCACCGCGTTGACCGCCCGCATCCGGCGGGCCAGCGGCCGGGCCAGCGCGCCGGGCAGCCCGAACATCTGGCCCGGGTCCGGCAGCCGCATGGTCAGCACCTGCGCGCCGCAGGCCCGCAGTTCGCCGACCGTCCGGCCGATGGACGCGCCAGTGCGCGCCGGGTCGAAGTTACCGCGCAGCGTGTCGTTGATCCCGACCACCACCGTGGCCAGGTCGGGCTTCAGGTCCAGGGCCGCGGGCAGCTGACAAAGCTCGACGTCGGCCGACAGGGCGCCAAGGACCGCCAGGTTATGCATCTCGGGCTGATCCAGGGTCTGCGCCAGCAGTGCCGCCCACCCCCGCCAGCCCCCATCCGCCGCCGGGTCGCCCATCCCCACCGTGATCGAGTCGCCCAGCGCCACCAGAGTCGTCATGCCGCCCTCCACCCGCTCGCGCCCGTTTTCCTGGTTTCTCCCGCGCAGGCCTGGTGCACCGAAAGGAAGCCGTCGACGGCGCTGGCCCAGTCGTAGCCTTCGGCGCGAGCGCGGGCCGCGGCCCGGCGAAGCGCCTCCGGCCGGGAGAGCACAGCCTGCACGCCGCTCGCGAGATCCTCACCGGTCACACTGGCACCAGCCGCGCCGACCACCTCGGGCAGCGCGGACTCCGCGCTCACCACCACCGGAGTCCCGCAGGCCAGCGCCTCGACCGCCGCGAGCCCGAACGTCTCCGCGGGCCCAGGGGCGATAACGACGTCGGCGCTGGCCAGCAAGGCAGCCAGCTCGGCCCGGTCGGGCAGGAAGCCGGCGAAGCTGACCGGCAGCCCGTCGCGCGCGGCCCGGCGCTCCAGGCGTGCCCGGAGCGGCCCGTCACCCGCGATCACCAGGCGGGCCGGCAGGCCCGCCGCGCGTACGCTGGCCAGCGTGTTGAGTGAACGCTGCGGTTTCTTTTCCGCCGACAGCCTGCCGCAGTGCACCAGCAGCAGCTGGCCGGGCGCCGCGTAGCGTTCGCGGCACCGCCCGGCGGCCGGTGCGAAGGTGGCCAGGTCGACCCCGAGCGGGGCCCGGACCACGTTGCCGGCGCCGATCCGCTCGAATTCGGCCGCCGCCCAGCCGGTCGTGCAGATGACCTGCCGGTACGCGCGGGCGGTGCGCCGGTTCAGCCAGTCGGCGACCGGCCTGGACCAGCCGGGAGCGGTAAGCCCGAGCAGCGCGACCAGGCTCTCGTGGGACACCATCACGGCGGGCACACCGTGCGAGCGTGCCCACCGCCCGGTCCAGCGCAGCGTCGTCCGGTCAGAGACCTCGAGCGTGTCGGGCCGCAGCGCGCTGAGCACGGCGGCCATCCGCCGCCTGCGCCACAGCACCCGGTAGCCGCCGGTGAACGGCAGCCGCGGTGCGCGCAGCGTGATCACCCGGCCCTGCCCGGTCTGTTCGTCGCTGTCCCGCGGGCCGGGGATGATGAGCACCGGTTCGTGCCCCGCGGCCAGGTAACCCGCGCCGAGCTCGCGCAGTGAGGTGCCGAGGCCGCCCGACCGCGGCGCGATGAAGTTAGCCAGCCTGACGATCCTCATCTCGCGACCTGCGCTGCCCTGGTCCGGCCGAGCGCGGCGGCGTAATGCCCGGTCAGCTCGTCGGTCAGCGCCTGCCAGCTCCGGCCCGCGACCTTGCGCCTGCCCGCCGCGCCGAAGGCAGCGCGCAGCGCGGGATCCGCGGCCAGCCGCGTCACCGCGGCCGTGAACGCGTCCCGGCTCGCCGGCGGGACCAGGTAACCGGTGACCCCGTCCTCGACGAGGTCCAGCGGTCCGCCGGCCGCCGGCGCGATCACCGGAAGCCCGCTCGCGGCGGCCTCCTGCAAGGTCTGGCCGAACGTCTCATACGGTCCGCTGTGCACGAAGATGTCGAAGCTGGCGTAGATCGACGCCAGCTCATCTCCGCGGCGCTCCCCGAGGAAGACCGCATCAGGCATCTGCTGGCGCAACGCGATGTCGGCCGGACCCGCCCCCACGATGACCAGCCGGACTCCGGGCAGCGCCGTGATCCCGGCGAGCAGCTCGACCCGCTTCTCGGTAGCCAGGCGGCCCACGTAGCCGACGATCAGCTCCCCGTTCGGCGCCATCGCCGAACGCAGCTCCCGGCTGCGCCGGCCCGGATCGAAGCGCTTGGTGTCCACGCCGCGGCCCCACAGCCACACGTCGCCGATGCCCTGAGCGAGCAGCCCGGTCGCGGTGACCGCGGAGGGGGCGAGCGTGCGGGCGGTTCCGTTGTGGATGCTGCGCAGCCAGCGCCAGGCCAGTGCCTCGCCGGCCCGGCCGAGCCGGTAGGCGCGGGCGTAGGCCGGCAGGTCGGTCTGGTAGACGGCGACCGCGGGCAGGCCGAGCCGTCCCGCGACCGCCGCGCCGTGCGCGCCGAGGAAGACCGGGCTGGCCAGGTGAACGATCTCGGTCCGATGCTGGATCAACGCGTCGCGGACCCGGCGGCTGGGCAGGCCGAGCCGGAAGCTCGGGTAACCCGGCAGCGGTACCGCGGGAACGCGGACGACGGGATAGGGGAACGGCTCAGGATCTCCCAGGTTCGCTCTATGCGGCGGCTGGGGTGCGATGACCAGCGGATGGTGACCGCTGCTGGCTAGCAGTTCGGCGACGCGCAGCACGCTGTGCGCCACGCCGTTGACGTCGGGCGGGAACGACTCGGTGATGATCGCGACCCTCATGCTCACAAGGTGCGATATCAACTGATCGTGACATCACAGTCGCCGTGACCTGCAAGAGAAATATCTATGACTTCTTGGCTGCGCTTGTCGGGCAATCCTGCACCGCGGCAGGCGAGAATGAGCGTCATGGACGCCACCTGGATAATCCGGCTCGAAGCGCCCGGCGACGGCCCGCGGCTCGCGGTCAAGGACTGCATCGATATGGAGGGCCTGCCCACCACCGCAGGCTGCGAGGCGGTGGCCGAGCAGGCCAAGCCGGCGGCGAGGGACGCGCCGGTAGTGGCCGCGGCCCGGCGGGCCGGGGCCAGGATCGTCGGCAAGACCAACCTGACCGAGCTGTGCTGGTCAGCGGGTGGCACCAACCCGTGGTCGGGCACACCGGAAAACCCGCTTGACCGCCGGCGCATGCCAGGCGGCTCGTCAAGTGGCTCCGCCGTCGCTGTCGCCACAGGTCAGGCTGACGTGGCCCTGGGGACCGATACCGCCGGGTCGGTGCGGATCCCCGCCGCCTGCTGCGGAGTCGTCGGCCTGAAGACGACCTGGGGCCGGGTATCGGCCACCGGGGTGTACCCGCTGTCGGTGTCACTGGACACGGTGGGCCCGCTCGGCGCGGATGTGGCCGCAGTGGAGCTCGGGATGCGCCTGATCGAGCCGGGCTTCGCGGCCGGATCATGTGAGCTGGCGGTCGGCCGGCTGCGGACCGAGACAGGGGTCGACCCCGCGATCGACGCCGCGGTCGACGCCGCCCTGGCGGCGGCGGGCGTCGCCACCGCGGACGTGACCGGACTCGATCTCAGCGCGGTCGTTCACGCCTCGGATGCGATCATCGACTCCGAGGCCTACCAGGCGAACGCATACCTGATGCCGCAGCTAGATCGGCTCACCCCGCAGATCCGCCGCAACCTGATCGAGGCGGCCGCCGTCACCGAAGAAGATGTCGCGGCCGCCAGGCTCGCCCAGCAAGCCGTCCGCGAGTGGTTCAGCGGCATGTTCGCTCACCATCCGTTCCTCGCCCTGCCGACGCTGGTCGGCGCCCCGCCGCTGCTCGAAGCGCCGCCGCCCGGCGAGCGTCGCATTCCGCTCACCGTGCTCACCGCGCCGGCCAACCTGGCCGGCCTGCCGGCCCTGGCCCTGCCCGTTCCCGGCGGAGCCGCGGGGTTGCCCGCATCGCTCCAGCTCATCGGCCCGCCCGGTGGCGAAGAGCAGCTCCTCGCCCTCGGCCGCGTCATTGAGGCCGCGATCGCGGCCGAACTCGCCTAGGACGACTCAGATGCCGGACTCCGGGCCGCGAACTGGAACACGATCAGGCAGAAGAGCAGGAACGTGATGATGTGCACGCTCGTGCAGTACGGGCAGATCCGCCCGATCTCGATCAGCTCGGCGTAGATCAGGTACAGCACGAAGCAGATACCGACCACGACGGATACGAGCCGGACCTGGCGGACGGCCGGCCACGCTGATCGCCAGGCCCACGGTGAGCAGACCACCACCATGAAGACATAGAACGCCACCCCGAGTACCGCGACCGGGATGCCGAACACGACGGACTCGGCGCTGTGCTGTACCACCACGCAGCCATCGCTGCTCCCTCCGCAGTCCAGCAGCGTGGTGCCGGAGTAGTGCGTGTAGGTCTGGTAGGACGAGTCCGCCAGGCCGAGCAGGGACAGCGCGAACGTGGTGAACTGCAGCCAGCCTATGGACCGCGGTGCCGGCCGAGCCTGGGCCAACCCGGATGCGCTCATGCCCGGAGGATAGCGTCCCGAGCTGAGCACTGCCCGGCGATGCGCCGGGCCGGGCGGCTGCTTCATCCCAGCTCGTGGGTAAGAATGATGATTACTGGGCCGTAGCAGTCCCGACGGAGGGAGCCGCCGATGAGCGCGCCGACGCAACAGCGGAGCGGTACCTGGTCCCAGGCGTCGCTGCGGGGGTTCCTGCACGGGCTTCCCGGCGTGGACCAGGTGGGAGCCGAAGCGCGTGCCGCCATGCTGGCCAGCCGGTCGGTCAAGACCACGGCCAAGCGGTGGGCGCTCGACACCGCGATCTCGATGATCGACCTGACCACGCTGGAGGGCCAGGACACGCCGGGAAAGGTACGCGCGCTCTGCGCCAAGGCCAAGCGCCCTGACCCGGCCGACCCGACCGCGCCGATGGTCGCGGCCGTCTGCGTCTATCCCGATCTGGCCCACGTCGCCGCGGCTGAGCTCAAGGGCAGCGGCGTGCACATCGCGAGCGTCGCCACCGCGTTTCCCAGCGGCCGGACCAGCCTGGAGGTCAAGCTGGCCGACGTGAAGTACGCGGTGTCGGCCGGCGCGGACGAGGTGGACATGGTGATTGACCGCGGCGCCTTCCTGGCCGGTCATTACCTCACGGTCTTCGACGAGATCGTCGCGGTCCGCGAGGCCTGTGGCGGGGCGCACCTCAAGGTGATCCTCGAGACCGGCGAGCTTGTCACGCTGGACAACGTGCGGCGCGCGTCCTGGCTGGCGATGCTGGCCGGGGCGGACTTCATCAAGACCTCGACCGGCAAGGTCAGCCCGGCCGCCACGCTCCCGGTGACGCTGGTGATGCTCGAGGCCGTCCGGGATTTCCGCGAGACGCAAGGCCGCCAGGTCGGCGTCAAGGCGGCCGGCGGCATCCGCACCGCCAAGGACGCCATCCGGTACCTGGTCCTGGTCAACGAGAGCGCGGGGGAGGACTGGCTGGATCCGCAGTGGTTCCGCATCGGCGCCTCCAGCCTGCTGAATGACCTGCTCATGCAGCGGACCAAGATGGCGACCGGCCGCTACTCAGGCCCCGACTACTTCACCCTGGACTGACATGGCAAAGTTCGAGTACGCGCCCGCCCCGGAATCGCGCGACATCGTGTCGCTGCGCGAGTCCTACGGGCTCTTCATCGGCGGCGAGTTCACCTCCGGTGTGGACGGCCGCCCGTTCAAGACCATCTCGCCGGCGACCGAGGAAGTCCTGGCGGAGGTGACCGAGGCCGGACCCGCCGACGTGGACCGCGCGGTGAGCGCGGCGCGCAAGGCCTACGAGCACACCTGGTCGGCGATGCCCGGCGCGGAGCGGGCCAAATACCTGTTCAGGATCGCCCGGGTCGTTCAGGAAAAAGCCCGTGAACTCGCGGTGCTTGAGTCGCTCGACAACGGCAAGCCCATCCGGGAATCGCGCGACGTCGACATCCCGCTCGCGGCGGCGCACTTCTTCTACCACGCCGGCTGGGCCGACAAGCTGGAGTACGCGGGCTACGGCCCGGCGCCGCGCCCGCTCGGCGTGGCCGGGCAGGTCATCCCGTGGAATTTCCCGCTGCTCATGCTGGCCTGGAAGATCGCCCCGGCGCTGGCCTGCGGTAATACCGCGGTGCTGAAGCCAGCCGAGACGACGCCGCTGACCGCGCTGGCCTTCGCGGAAATCTGCCAGCAGGCCGACCTGCCGCCCGGCGTGGTCAACATCGTCACCGGGGCGGGGGAGACCGGCCGCGCGCTGGTCGAGCACCCCGGCATCAACAAGGTGGCGTTCACCGGCTCCACCGAGGTCGGCAAGGAAATCGCCCGCGCGTGTGCTCGCGGCCCGCGCAAGAAGCTGACCCTCGAACTCGGCGGCAAGGCCGCCAACATCGTCTTCGAGGACGCGCCCGTCGACCAGGCGGTCGAGGGCATCGTCAACGGCATCTTCTTCAACCAGGGCCACGTGTGCTGCGCGGGTTCCCGGCTG
>Ga0210386_10005236_pt1 | contig 10571 bp, 10 predicted proteins | sample IncBWH32OmetaG_FD_160091 | JGI IMG/M metagenome (GOLD analysis project Ga0210386, IMG submission 160091) | Forest soil microbial communities from Barre Woods Harvard Forest LTER site, Petersham, Massachusetts, United States - Inc-BW-H-32-O ... | reverse complement strand
CCGGGAGGTCAGCGTGACGGTCGCTGGTCCCGTTCCCTGCCCGGTCGTCCGCCGCATCGTTACCCAGGCGGTCGAGGGCGCGCGGGAAGGCTACCGTGCTGGATGCCTACCGAGCCGAGTTGATCATGCTGTTAACCCCGGTTATCAGGGCATATGCGGGCCCGGCCGGATCCCACTGGTCCGCCCCCGTCAGAAGATGTGCATGATAGGCTGATTAGGCTTAATATGCCTGTAAAGCCGAAGAAGGAGGGTCGTCGTGGCCGAGGGAATTCTGCAAATTCACTCTGCGCCCCCTGCGCTGCGCGAGCACATCGAATGGGCAGTCGGCGGAATCGTCGCGCTGCAGGGAGACTGGTTGTGGGCTGCGCAGCCCGCCGCTCCTGGCCAGGTACGGGCCGAGATCGCTTTCGTGGCACAGCCGGGCGCCTCCGCTTTGGTCGCGTCCGCCCTGGCTCGCTTCGGGCAACTCCGTTTCGAAGTCTCCGAGGAACGGAGCCCGGGGGCCGACGGCGCCCGGTACAGCTGCACGCCGTCGCTCGGCCTGCTTGCCGCGTCAGTCAGCGCCAACGGTGACATCGTCGTCCCGGAACAGCGGCTGAAGTCTGCGCTTGGCGCGACTGCGCGCGACGGTTCTCTCCGCGGGGAGATCCGCCGCCTGCTCGGCGAGGACTGGGACGGCGAACTGGAGCCGTTCCGGTGTGCCGCCGGCGGGTTCCTGGCCGCGGCCGGCTAGCTGCGCTGTCTCATGTCGCAGGTTACATGGTCCGGAGTTCCCGTACGGCTCTGCGCCTTTCTCCGGCGCGGGCAAGCGCGCTGGTGATCTGGGGTGTGCCGGCGTCCGGAAATCGACGCTCGCCGCGATAGCATCCGCTTGGCGGCGTCCCCTGGTGTCCGTGCGCGGGCTGCCGAGCCTGGGGCGGGATGCAGCTCTTACTCTCAGCGGGCCGGCAGGGTGATCAGGAGCTAACGGCGCTGGCTGGCGGTGTGGGCGCCCGTCAGGGCGGCACGGTAGTCGCCGATGGCGTCGAGGGCTTCTTCGATGGCGGCCTGGGCGGCGGCGGCCTGGGGATCTTGTTCGGCGGCGAGGTGGGCGTAGTCCGTTTCCCAGGGCACGATGCCGGCGGCAATCAGCTGGGCGAGTTCGGCAGCATCCTGGGCGCGCTCGTGGTCGGCCATCAGGGTGAGACGGGCGCCGCCGGGGAGGCCGGGCGGCAGCTGGAGCGGGGGCAGGGTAGCGGCAATCTGATCGGCGTAGCTGGCGAGGTGGGTGGCCCACAGGCCGGTGGCGGTGGTCATTGCGTCCGCGTCCCCTGGTCTTCGGTGCTTGTTAGGTCTATTAAGCCTATTTTAGTTCGGGAGGGTGACATTCTGGCTGGCTGCTCGCGTCGGCTTCCACAGGACGCCGATGACCCCACTGCCACGCGGCGCCGCGGCGCCTGGCGGCCACGGCGGCGGCGCGGGCTCGGTTCTGCCACTGCGGCCGGGGTGAGGTTGCCCTGTGCAAGCTCGGCGAGGGCCCGGCGGGGAGATGCCTGTGAGCGGTGCCGGCGGGAGGCGGTACCTTTCCTGGCGGATTTGCCCGAGCTGGGCCGGCGGGTTCTCTGGCGGCCCAGCTCGGCCACCTCGCTGACTTGGCGGCCGCGCGGGGAATACGGGCGCTGGCGGCGTGCTCAAGGCGGATCCGGGCCGTCGCTTCTGCGGCGACTGCGGCGGCCGCTGTCCCGCAGGGGCGTTCCCTACATCTGTGGTTCGAGCCCGGTGCCGCGGTCGGCCGCACGGGCCGGCAGGGGCGGCCCTGGCAGCGCATCTCGCCCCGGAAGCCAGCTGGCCGTCAGCCCGCGCAGGCCGTAGCCTGCGTTCGCCCGGGCGATGAGCTGCATGTCCGGCTGCTGCATCAGCAGCCGCATGACGAGCCCTTGAGGCAGCGGTCCGCCCCTGGTGTTGCCGGCAGCGCGGGCTGCAGCGGACAGGACTCTGCTGGGAGCCCCCGTTACCTCGGCGGCCGCGGCCACGGCGAGGGTACTTGTGACGCTTGCCTCGGCTGCGAGGGAGTAGGCCTGGAGAACCGTGTCGACGCGGCTCTGCGGCGCCTTGGCCATCCGGCGCGGCACGTCGTAGTCCTCGGGAAGGGATCGCGTGGGCACGTACAGCCGGCCAGCCGCCGCGGCGACCCGTATCTGCTGCTCGCCGGCCTCGCCGAGTCTCATCACGGCGGCGGACGCGTAATGGACGGCGGCGATCACCGTCCCCAGGCCTGCCTCATCGGGTGCCAGGGAACCCGGTTGCCGGAGCTGCTGCGACGGGCCGCGGGCGGGGGTCCACGACGGGTCCGCGTAGGCGAGCCGCCCGGTCCACAGGGCCATGCCCAGCGCGTCGGCTGCAAACGGGGTCATGCGGCCGGGCGCGTCGGTCGCCATCTGGTCCCAGCCTCTGGCCGCGGCCAGCCATGAACGGCGGGCAGCTGCGGCCCTGGCCGCGACCTGGCCCAGGAAGTCGCGCAGTTCCGGTTGCCCGAGTTCTCCGGCGCGGTCGGCCAGTGACCTGAGGATCACCTCGCAGCTGTCACTGGTCACGACGCACGCCCCGGCGGTCTGCCGCATCGAGGCCGCGTTCATCCCGGGATCCCACCGTGCCCGGCCGGCCAGCTCCCGGGCGCCGCGCTGCACGCGTTCGGCTACGCTGATCAGCCCGGCCGCCAGTTCCGCTGTCTGCTCGGCACCCGTGGGAGCTTGCCGTCCGGCCACGGCATTGACGGGGACCGCCTCGAGCAGGTGAAGGTCGGCGTCGGGGACCGGGTCCAGGAAGTGGGCTGACCGCACGGCACTGTCGAAGGCGTTCAGCCACGGGTTGGCCCGGCGCAGCGCAGCGCGGCCGGGCGGATCCGCGATGCCGTCTGGCAGCAGGAGAGCCGATACGCGCGCGGCCGCCGCCCGGGCTTGCGCGGCGAGCACGCCAAGCAGGGCCCGGCTGACTTGCGGGGAGGCGATGACCGGCGCCCAGTCGGACCGGTCGGTCCGGCTGCCGCGCGGCCCGGCCGTGAAGTGGGTCTGCAGCAGGTCCCGGGCCAGCTGCAGGGTTCCCGCCGCGTCGGAAAGGTCCCGGGCCGTGGCGCCTTCGCCGCCCGGCGGCTCGCGGCCGGCGGCGGGGCATTCCGCGAGGATGGCAACGGCATGCTGCACGGCAATGCGGCTCTGGACGAGCGCCCGGCTCCACGGCCCGAGGCCCTCGGGGTTGAGCCACCGCACTTCGTCGTCGAGGTAGCGGGTGATCACTGTGAGCAGGCGCCGCAAGGCGGCGGCGACGGCAGCGGCCTCTGCGGGGCGGTCGGCCGCGTCCGGCTGGCCTTGCCCCTGGATGAGGCTGGCCGCAGAGCGGGCCCAGAAGTCACCGAAGGTAGCGTTGCCCGTCATCCGGGCGGCGCGAGCAGTTCAGCGATGCGGGCTGCGCACGCCGCCGCGTTCGCGCAGGCAGCCTGGTCGGCGGGGGCGCCTCCGGCGGCAGCCCGGTCGAGCAGGGTCTTCAGCAGCAGGGCGAGGCTGGCTGCGTAGTCGGCTGCTGCCTCGGCCGTGTCCAGGGGGGGCGCGGGCAGCGGCCGCGCGCGGCCGCTGGCGGGCATTGACGGCGCGCAGAGCACGGCGTCCCGGCCGTCGGCTGCCGCGGCCGCGGCCAGGGCGAAGGCCGGCAGCAGGCTGCCCGCGCCGTCTTCTGCGGCACGCGCGGCGGCCAGCACGTGATCGAATGCCTCGTAGGCCGCATCCAGCAGCCCGGGCAGGTCTGCGGCCTGTGCCAGCAGCCCGGCGGCCGTGTCAGTCATCTTCCGGCTCCGCCCGGCGCGCGTACCGCCGCCCGTCCATGGTGGCAGGCCACGGCTGCGTTCCCCCGGCCAGGCCGCCGCCCGCCGCGGCGGCGCGCGGCAGCAGCGCGTCCAGGGGCCTTCTCGACTCCCGGAGGGCCGCGAGTTCGTCGTACGGGGCCACGGCCGGCAGGGACATGAGCTCCGGCCACGGGGCAGGGACCGGCCGCGGCGTAACGGCCGGGAGCTGAGGCGTGATCCCGTGGCGCAGAAGCCGCCTGACGTCCCGCCGCTTCCAGTACTGCTCGGTGCGGATGATCACCGGCTTGCAGCCGCCGCGGATGACGATGGCCCGCCCGGCCGGCAGCGTGCGGACTGCCGCGTACGGCAAGACCGGCTCCACGGCCCAAGTCGGCCGCCGCTGCCGGGTGCCGTCCGGTCCGCGGAGGACCTCGTCGGCGCCGCGCAGGCGCACCTGGCCGCAGGCCTGCTCGATCCGGCGGCTCAGGCTGTCCTCGCTGCTGTTGCAGTACACGAGCTTGACGTCGCAGGCCTGCCAGATCACCTCGGCGCCGGCTTCCCCCCACCGCTCGATGAGCTGCGCGAAGGCCTGCACGTAGATGTGCAGCCGGATCCCGGAGCCGGCTGTCCACGTCGACCAGGCTGCCACCGGCACCGGCGCGATGTTCGCGGCCTCGTCGAGCTCAAGGCACAGCGGAGGGTCGAGCCGCCCGGCGGAGGCGGCGACCCGTGCCGTCCAGGTGATCTCGGCGATGAGCGCGGTGAACACCGGCGGGACGGGGGTGTGCTTGGTGTCAGCGGCCACCAGGTACAGCGTGTCCCGGGACCGGACGAAGGACGCCGGGTCGAAAGTTCCCGGTCCCTGGGGGCACAGGGTCTCGGCGATCCGCGGGTCCTGCAGGAACCGCAGCGCGGACCTGATGGTGGTGGAGATGCCGGCGCGGGTCCGGGCGGGCAGGGCGAGGTAGCTGCTGATCTCCTGGCGCGCGGTGGGCGCGGCACCCGGGTGCGCGTCGAGGATCTGCAGGGCCTGGGTGGTCTCCTCCAGAACCCACCGGTAGACGTCCATGATGGTTCCGGCGGCCAGCGCGGCGGCGTGCAGGTAGGCGCCCAAGACGAGCGACGCCTGGTCTTGCCAGAACGTGGCGTCGTCCAGGCCGCGGGCCCTGACTCCCTCGATCAGGGACCCGGCCCGGCGCGCGGCCGTCGCCATGTCCTCGCAGCCCGGGATCATGTTCCACGTGACCGTCGACGCGTACCCGTCAGCGCCTTCAGGGTTGAACACGTGGATCCGGCCCAGCAGCTGCCGCAGCGCCGCGGTAGCCGCGACCAGGTCCGCGCGGACACTGGTGGCCACGACGGGGCCTGGCGCGTCGATGATGCTGCCGGCCGCCGCTGCCGTCTTGCCCTTCTGCGGCGGCGCAATCACCAGTTTCACCTGCTCAAGATGGGTGAACACGCGCAGAGGGCACAGCCAGCCGTGCGCCCGCCCGGCGAAAGACGCGTACTCCCGCCACGGCCCCAGGCAGCGGTCCCGCCGTGACAGCGAAGGCCGCGCCCGGCGGGCAACGCGTCGGGCGGCGGGCAGCCCGTGCTGCCGGCGCAGCACCCACCGGCCGCGACCGAATCCGGGCCCGGGCCAGAGCCGGAGCCGGACCCGCGACTCGAGGGCGATCGCCGGCCGCTTCTGGCCGCCGGCGCCGCCGGCAAGGGCCAACACGAGAGACAGCACAAGCAGGATGCCGGCACTGCCGGCGGCGACGGGCAGCACCGGCAGGTGCAAGAGGACGTCCGCCAGATGCAGCTTGCCTGCCGTGCCTGTGAATGCGTGAATGGGCATGGCCCGTGCTCCTTCGCTGACGTGTCCCGTGCGGCTGCTGCCGCAGGGCAGATATTTGCTCAGCCCCGCCTGCCGCCGTCATTCTTCGTCCACAGGCGTTGCCTTGGCCGTGACATATCCACAGATCCGCACATGGCCTTGACGACGGCCGGTTCAGCTTGCCGGCCACATCAGGACGGCCGCCGGCCCATCTCACGGTGATATGGGCCGGTGACGCCGGGGCCCCGCCGGCGAGTTCCGTGAAGTCGGGGAGGGTTCCGCCTCAGTCCCGGCCCCGTCCGCAGTGGCGGGTCAGCTGGGAGTGGGTTGGCGGGTCGTCCGCGGCGGTGGCCGCCCGGTCAGCGCCGGCCTTGGCCTGGTACCGGGAGGAAGATCTGGAGGTGGTCGGCTGCGATGCTGGCGTCGCGGGGGTCCCAGCCGGCGGCGAGGAGCCTGAGCAGGCTCTCGGCGGCCTCGCCGGTGGTGGTCATGCGCCAGGTGCCGGCGTTGAAGAAGCCGTCCATGGTGAGGTCCCCGGTGGGAGACCAGCCGCAGTAGACGGGGGCGTCCGGGTGCACCATGAGGGTGTGCCACTTCCGGTGGGGGCCGGGCGGCACGTTCCCCGCCCGGCGCTCGGTGCCGGAGAAGAACGCCCAGTAGCCTCGCCTGGCGGGCGCGGGGGAGCGACGGTCCTGCGTGACGGGGCTGGCGCCTGCCGCGTACCGGCGGAGCAGGTAGGCGCCGCGCGGGCCGCGCTGGGGATGCCAGCTGCGGCCGAGGTACGGGAGCAGGTCGGCTACGGGGACGGCGTTCGCGACGGCCTTCATAGGTACCTCCCCGCCGGGTAAATTAGGCTTATTAGATTCATTTTAAAAGCCAAGGTATGACATTCCGCCGACGGCAGCCGCCGTCTGTCCCGTCTCTGGCAAGTCGGCCAGTGTCGCACTTAATCAGCCCGTTGCGGTCCGGATCTCAGTTAAGACGGCCCGGGCTCTGAGGTGGCGACGGCAAGCTCCGCGGTGCGGCGCACATGGTCGGACGCCCCGGATCGCCGCGGTGCTGCGCCCCACTACGATGCCGAACTTGGCGCTGATCGGCTGTGCACGCCAGCGTCCTGCGAATCGGTGCGAAATCAGGGCGAAGCCAAGTTCACGACGCGGTGCCTGGCCGCCTCTTAGCAGTGACGGGCTGGCACGGGCCGGCCCCGCAAAAAGGGGGTAAGGCTGATGGACTCGGTTACCGTGTCGGCGCTGACCGTGCTCGCCGGCGTGGCTATCCGCGTGATCGCCTACGCGGAACTGCGCGCGCGGCTACGGTGGCAGGAACGCCGGCAGCGCGCTAGCCACCGCGCCCTCACCGAACTGGCCCGCGAGCTCCCGCCTGGATCCCAGCTCGATGAACTGCGGACAGACGGCAGCAGGCTGCACCTGCAGACCTCACTTACGGTCAGCCTCGCCGAAAGGCCCTCAACATGACCCACCCCGGTGCCGCCGAAAGCCCAGGCACGGCCGGGCCGCAAGCGGGCCCTGCCGCGGGCACGCCCGGTCCGGCGGCCCTCGCCCCGGGTCGCGAGGACGAGTTCGCCCTCTTCTACCGCGGCCACATCAGAGGGCTGGTCGCCTACCTCATCTACCAGGGAGCCGCGGCGCACCTGGCGGCCGACATCGCGCAGGACGCGATGATCACCGCGTACCGGCGGTGGCCCGAGATCAAGTCCCCCAGGGCCTACACCTGGACGGTCGCCTACCGGGCGTTCATCCGGCACGCCCTGAACGACCCCGAGCAGTCCAGCGACGAGGTCCCCGAGCGCGCCGCCCTGCTGCCGCGCCCAGGCGAAGCCGAGGCATGGCTGCAAGAGCAGCACATCATCCACCTGCTGCGGGCACTGCCCCCGCGCCAGCGGCAGGTCCTCGCCCTCACCATCGACGGCTGGACCCCGGCCGAGATAGCCGACCTGCTCAGCCTGGACCCCGCCGCAGTACGGTCGAACCTGAAGAAAGCACGCCGCAACGCTGACGAGCACCGCCGCACCACAGGGGAGGGCACGTGACCGGAACCACAGCGCCCGGCCCCGAGCCCTCCGGCCACTGGGCCGCTGTCCGCCACCGCGACCTGCTCGAAGGCCTGAGTCGGCACCTCGACCCGGGCGCCGGCCTGCGGGACATCATGCTCCACGCCGACCACGCCGGCCTCGCTGGCGCCCTCGGCAGCCACCTGGACACCCAGGCCGGCCTCGCGGCCATCCTCCCGCCGCCAGCAGCATCCTCACGTTTGACACCACGCCAACTGGAAACCGCCGCAGCGATCGCAGCCGCCGCCCCGGCAGCGCGCATCGCCTTGCGCCGAAACCCGGTCATCCTGGCCGTCATCCTCAGCGACCTCACTGTCCGGGCACTTAAGATCGACCTCACCCGCGACCTCGACAGCGCTCTCGCCCTCGACCTCGCCCGCGCCCTCGACCTCGCCCGCGACTTCGACCTCCCCCGCGCCCTCGACCTCGACCTCGACCTCAGACTGGCCCACGTCCTCGCCCTCCAGCTCGGCCCCGGCCTCAAGGTCACCTTCGACCTCGTCCCCCACACCCGCGAGCTCGCCCAAGCGCTCCAGCGCGCCCTCCTGCAGGCCCTCGAACGCGCCCGCGACTTCGGCATCCCCCTCGTCCTCGACCCCGACCTCACCTTCGACCTCGACTTCGCCCGCGCCCGCGACCTCGCCCGCGACCTCGCCGTGATGGTGGGTGACGCCCTTGGGCTGCGGGAGGTGGAAGGACTCGCGTCCGCCCTGGTGGAGGGCGCGCTGGACGACTTCACCCACGCCGACCTGGCTCGCGCAGACCTCGCCGGCCGCGACCTGACCGGCATCCGCTGGTCAGACCGGGGCACTACATGGCCACCGGGAACCGACACCGGCAAACTGCGCGCACGATCACGGGAACTCGCCCCCGGCATCTACGAGATCACACGTCCCGGCCGCGGCGATAAGGCCCGCCACTACGCCCCCGTGTAAACGGAACCCGCCGCCTCAGAGCCCGGGCTGTCTTAACTGAGATCCGGACCGCAACGGGCTGATTAAGTGCGACACTGGCCGACTTACCGGAGACGGGACACCGTGGTCTGTGAGCTTCGGCCGTTTGATCGGCCACGCATCATCGGCCGAGCCGCCAGCCTGTGCGTTGCTCGGCGCCGGAGGCTGGGCGTCTTCGGACAGCTGGTCGCGGGGAAGCAGCGGTTTGGGGCCGCGGGCACCTGCCGGCGGCGCCGGCGAGACCGCTGGGAGCACCGGGCCGGCGGTCTCGCCGGCCTGGCGCAGGGTGGCGGTCAGGTCATGGGCGGCCTGGAGTGCGGAGGCTAGGTGGGCGGCCCGCGCTGCGGCGGTCTCCAGGGTGGTCCGGGCGTTGGCGGCGAGCTCGGGGAGGGGCTGTTCGCCGATGACGCGCCCGGCGGTGATCTCGGCGCTGAGCCAGTCCCCGGCCCAGGGCAGCAGCCGAGACACCTCGCCGGCGGTCATCGCCAGGCATGCCGTGACCGTGCTGATGGTGGACACGGAGGTGAGGCCGCCTTTCCGGGCGGCGGTGTCAAGGTAGATGGCGGCGTCGGCGGCCAGGGCGGCGGCGCCGGTGATGCCGGCGTCGTCGTAAGGGCCGGCGGCGAAGGCGACAAGCGCGGTGCAGGCGGTGGCAAGTGCCTCGGTGGTAAGCGGGGGCGGCTCGTCGCTGCGGGCATAGTCGGGCATGGTGCGATGTCCCCCTTTCCCTGGTCGGGGCGGCTTCAAAGGGGAGCCTCACCTTGCGACACGGCAGGTGAAAGGAGGGGGTTCGCGCGGCCGGCCTGCCGTTAACCAACCGTAAGATCCCGGGATGGCGGACTGGCGCGGGCGGGCTGCAGGCCGCCAGGTCCCGGCACTGCTCGCCGAGGGGTTCGTCATTCTGCGGCGCTGGGGGGTTTGCCTGCCGGCGGGCCTGCCGCCGTCCGCCCGGCGGTCATGACGCCTTGACCGGGGCTGGGCGGCTGGCAGGCTGAATGTGCCGCTGCGGATTCCAAATCAGCGGTCGTAGGGAAGCAGGCTGGCGGCTCGGAGGAAGTCGGACAGGCCCGCGCTGCAGATTTCGCCGTCGCGGTAGAGGCTGATGGCGCGGTCGCGGATCGCGTCGAGAGCGTCAGGGGCACTAGCAGCGCGCCGGTGTTCAGCGTTGAGCATGGCCAGGTACCGGTCGCGGGCGGTACCGGCGATCCGGCCCTCGATGGCGGCGCGGCGGATGAACGCGCGGGCGGCGTGTAGCTGCCGCGCGGCCGGGGCGGCGGCGAGCGTGCTGAGGCTGCTGAGGACCCGGCCGGCCTCCGCGCGGGTGAGGCTGTTGATGCTCAGGACCTGCCGCCCGGCGAACTGGCTGAGCTTATCGAGCCGGTCGTCCCGGTCGAGGTCGGTGCCGTAGTGGTCGCGCAGGGCGGCGAAGATGGCCCGGCGCATCCCGTCGTCAATGAGAAGCCTGGTCGTGGTGCTGCCGCTCACGGGGACGGGCCCGGCGAAGGCGACGGCGGGGAAGCAGCCTTCGGTGGCAAGGAGAGTGAGCTGGCGGGGCCGGGCCGTGTAGTACAGGGACAGCGCCCATGCGATGGCGTCGGTTTCCGGGCCGCCGGCGGCCTGGGGGATGCCGTGGTGCTGCATGTGGCGCCGGAAGTTCCGGAGCAGGTCGATGACGCTGCGGCCGCGCAGGTGGAGGGCGGCGGTGCCGGAGGCGGGGGAGGGGACGTAGCCGTGGCCTCCGGTGGCGGGGTGGCCGGCGTTGCCGTTGTCGGTGGTGACGGCGGCGCGGGGCAGGTGGTAGGCGGCGGCGGCGCTGTCGGCCCACCGCTGGAATTCGTCCTGGCCCTGCCTGTGGGGCAGGGTGCTGGTGTCGGCTTCGAGCAGCGCGCTGGTGGCGGTGAGGACATCGGCGTG
>Ga0210386_10005233_pt1 | contig 10573 bp, 7 predicted proteins | sample IncBWH32OmetaG_FD_160091 | JGI IMG/M metagenome (GOLD analysis project Ga0210386, IMG submission 160091) | Forest soil microbial communities from Barre Woods Harvard Forest LTER site, Petersham, Massachusetts, United States - Inc-BW-H-32-O ... | reverse complement strand
CGGACGGACCGATATCCGCCGTTATGCGGCGCGCAGGATTATGCGGAGTCCGCGGCGGCGATGCGAGCGCTGCCGCGGGTTCGTCGTGGTTTCACTCAGTGAAGAGCGTTTTTAGCTTGGCGGCGCGGCGCACATGGCTTCGCGGATGGGCGCCGAAGTTAGGGGCCGCGCCGGTGAGCTAAAAACGGATTGGACTAAACCGCTGCCCCGAAGCCTGGGGTATGGGCATTGAATGCCGATGGGACCTGCGAGCGTATTTTCGAAGATCCACGAGACGTGTTCGTCTGGGGGTTTTGGCGCGCAGAACCGCGCCATCGAACGGACAGAGCAGTCAGCATTTGACCGCCGCATCGGGTGGTCGGCGCGATGACACGGATCACGACAAAACCCACCCATCCTGATCTGGCAGGCGGGCGAAGTCGGGGCGCGTGGAGAGGTGGCGGTACATAATCATGACGTGTCCGGGGCAGGTTGGCAGACCAAGGGTCTTGGGATCACCTCGACGACGTGCATGCTGCCGAGGCGGCAGTGCGGACAAATCCGCAAGGACACCCCGGTCAACGTCTCGTGCCGGTCGCGATAGTCCATAGGCAGGCGGGGCGCCGACGGCGCGGCGGGGTGCATTGCGAGCAGTTCGCGGCATAGTGCCAGCTTGCCGGAGCGATGAGCATTGCTCAGGAAGCCGTAGTAGCGGATCCGCTGAAATCCATCTGGCAGCACGTGGATCAGAAAGCGGCGGATGAACTCGTCGGCGTCAAGGATCATCGCCTTCTGCTGGCTGCCGTGGCGATAGTCTTTCCAGCGGAACTGCACTTTGCCGTTGTCGACGGACAGCAAGCGGCTGTTGGAGATGGCGATGCGGTGGGTATAGCGCCCGACATAGTCGAGCACCTGCTGTGGCCCGGCGAAGGGCCGCTTGGCGTAGACCACCCACTCGGTGTCGCGCGCCGGCGCTAGGTGACGCCGGAATGCCGCCGGTTCATGCAGGTGGCGTTGCGCAGCGAAGAAGCTCAGCGTCCCGCTGGCGAATGCCTTCTCCAGGTGGTGCAGGAACAACCCTCGGAACAGCCGGGACAACACCCTGACGGGCAGGAAGAAGCCGGGGCGGCAGGCGATCCAATGGCTGCCATCCGGTGAGATTCCACCGCCCGGTACCAGACAATGCAGGTGCGGGTGGTGACACCCACGCCCACAATACCCTGAGCCCGGACAGTACGGACGTTCAGGTCTTCTACCCGTTTCACCCGCTTCATGGTTCTACCTTGCGGATCCTTCGCAGACCGAAGCGGGGAGATGGGACGGTCTGTGTCATCGACCCATGCGGGCGGCGACTGAAGATTCCAGTCTGGATGCTGTTGCGGGGATGCGCCGGGATCATGATCTCCGAACGACCGCGGGTGGGTAAGGAAGCACTCCTCTCTCTTGCTTCACTGATTGCGTCACAACCCGACTCCAACTGCCGTGTTCACGATGACCTTCCGCTGACGCCCGTTAGGGAATGCGAGGGAGGTGGTCGTGGTACAACTTCAACTTCTGGACCTGATGATTCCAGAAGAATGCGATGCCGTGTCAATGGACCCAGCGACACGCGCCGATCTCATCAATCTCATGGCCCGGGCTGTGGTGGCAGTCTTTCACGAGGAAGGGGGAAGCAATGACAGAAGTCGTGTACAGTCCCAAGATCAAACCGGAGCACTTGGCTCGCAAGGCGATTGTGTACCTCCGGCAGTCCAGCGACAAGCAAGTGCGACAGAATAAGGAAAGTCAACTCCTCCAGTACGCGGTTGCCGAACGGGTGCGCGCTCTGGGCTGGGCGCAAGTCGAGGTCATCAATAGTGACCTCGGATCGAGCGCGGGTATTGCCGCCGCCCAGCGGGAAGGCTTCGAGCGTGTCCTCAGCCTGGTAGCACTGGGAGAGGTCGGCATCGTCGGCAGCCGAGAGGTATCGCGGCTATCCCGGACGGACAAAGACTGGTGTCGGCTGCTGGAGGTGTGTCAGATCTTTGGAACGCCAATCGCTGACGACCAGCAGGTATACGATTTGAATTTTCTCGACGATCAATTGGTGCTGGGCATCAAAGGCACCCTCAGCGTGGCCGAGCTCAAGGTCATACGCCAGCGATTGTTGGCCGGGCAGGAGTCCAAAGCCCGCCGCGGCGAACTGTTCAAAAGGCTCCCGGTTGGGTATGCCCGCGACGCTGTCGGTAAGGTTGTGTTTCACCCCGATCGCCGGGTCAGCGAAGCGATCCAACTGGTGTTCACTAAGTTTCGAGAACTGTGGAGCGTGCGTCAGACATTCCAATGGTTCCGTGACCACGACGTGGAGCTACCGGCCAACCCGATCCAGGGAACCGGGCTGATCTGGAAGATTCCCTCACAGAGCCTGGTCCGCGACATCTTATCCAACCCCTTCTATGCCGGCGCCTATGTTTGGGCGCGGCGTCCGGTAAAGACCTTGCTGGTCGACGGCCGGCTGGAGAAACGTCAGGGCGCGATGCGCCCCGCCGAAGAATGCCGCGTATTCATCCGCGATCATCACGTAGGTTATATTGACTGGGCCACATACGAAGAGAATCGGCGAATGGTGCGACGCAATTCGGTGAGCCGGGAGGGGGACGAATCGATGGCGGCGATACGCGCCGGCCAGGGTCTTCTGGTAGGACTCCTCCGCTGCGGACACTGTGGACGCAAGCTGCATGTAAGGTATTGGGGTGGCCGCGGTACCAATGCACGCTATCTTTGCAAAGGCGACTTTGATGATGGCGGGCAGTATTGCATCGGGTTTGGAGGCAGCTCGGTAGACCACCGGGTGGGACAAGAAGTACTAAACGTGATGGCGCCTTTGGGGGTGGAAGCCAGTCTGCGAGCGCTCGAAGAACTGAGCGCCGACGGCGCCGCTCAACGTGCCGCCCTGTCGCGCAAGCTGGAGCAACTGGCGTATGAGGCAAAAAAGGCCTTCGAACAGTACGACGCGGTAGATGCTCGCAATCGGCTTGCGGCGAGCGAGTTGGAGCGGCGATGGAACGAGAAGTTGGAGGAAATCGAGGTAGTCAAGCAACGGCTTTTCAGTCTGGATGCACAGCGTTATTCGGTATCAAACGAAGAGGAAATAAGAATACGCTCGATGGGTGATCGATTCGCCGAAGTCTGGCAGAGTAATCACTGTCCTCCGACATTCAAGAAGATGATCTTCCGCACAGCCATCGAAGAGATCATCGTGCACACCGACCTGGATAGAAAGTCCCTTGAGTTGATAATTCACTGGAAGGGAGGTGTGCATACGCAACTTGCGATGGAGCGGCCACGTTCCGCGACGGAAACCGCCACGCCTGTGGAGGCGCTGGATATCATCCGTAGTATGGCTGTTCGCCACGGCGACGACCAGATTGCCTCGGTATTGAACCGACGCGGCTATTCCACGGGCAAAGGGAAACGATGGAATCAGGTTCGCGTGGCGACCGCCAGACGCAACCATTCCATTGTCGGTCAAAAGCGAGCCCTGCCTGATCCGGAGAGAGTTAGTTTGAGCCAAGCGGCGCGAATATGCGGCGTCAGTCATCGCACGATCGAACGGCTGGTGGAGGCCGGCCTGCTAAAGCGTGAACAAGTGACGCCCCGTGCACCCTGGGAAATTCGCCGCAGCGATTTGGACGCCGAACCCATTCGCAGGATTATCGATTGCCTCCACCGCACCGGCAAACTGATTTTGCTAGGGGGCCGCACGGAGGACCAGCTCGCCCTGTTCACTGAAAATGCTGGAAATGATAATGCCGGGTATCATGTCTGAGGGTTCTGCATCAGGTTCTGGCCCCAGGTGTGCAGGACCGCCAAAAAGCCGATCTCTGCCCCAAGGTGGGTGGGATCGGCGGCGATGGTGCGCAGCGTCTCCGCCGCCGCCCGGAACAGGATGTCGTAGACCACGGCCTTGTTCTGGAACGCGATGGTGGCGACCTCGTCCGGCACCGTGAAGACCACATGGAAGTACGGCACCGGCAGCAGCTCGGCCTGGCGATCCTCGAGCCACTGCGCGCGAGCGAGCGACTGACATTTGGGGCAGTTCCTGTTGCGACACGAGTTGTAGGCGATGCGCTGATGGCCGCAGCCGTCACACCGCTCGACGTGACCGCCGAGCGCGGCGGTGCGACAGCGTTCAATTGCGCTCATGGCACGACGCTGTGCGGTGGACAGCGACGTGCCGTGGCGCTGGCGATAGGCATCGCCGTAGCAGCGGAAGACGTCCGCCACTTCGGGCCCCCTGTGGGCCATGCCGTCGGGCCGTCAGGCGGGGACGAGATCCGGTGCGGCGGGTATCGCGCCACGCAGCACATCCAGCGGACTGGCGGTGGCGCAGACCTTGCTGGTGGCGATGCGCAAGTATCGCGACGTGGTGGTCAGGCTGCGATGGCCAAGCAGCAACTGGATGGTGCGCAGGTCAGCACCGGCCTCCAGCAGGTGGACAGCGAAGGCATGCCGCAAGGCATGTGGTGTGACCGGCTTGGTGATGCCGCATTGCCGACGTGTCTGTCGGCAGACGAACTCGACGGCAAACCTCGTGATCGGCTGTCCGGGCCGATCACCGGGGAACAGCCACTCCTCGGGACGTGTCGCCTTCCAGTAGTCGCGGAGAATGTCCAACAGTTTGGGCGAGAGCATCACGTAGCGATCCTTCCGCCCCTTGCCCTCTTCTATGCGGATGACCATGCGCCGACTGTCGATCGCTGCAGGCTTCAGGCGCACCACCTCGGACACACGCAGCCCCGCCGCGTAACAGACGGTCAGGATCACGCGATGCTTCAGGTTCGCCACCGCGTCGAGGAATTGGCCAACCTCCTCCCGGCTGAGCACGTTCGGAAGCTTGCCAGGCTGGCGGCAGGTGGGGATATCCGCCTCGACCGACCAGTCACGCTTGAGGGTGACGGTGTAGAGAAACCGCAGGGCAGCCACTGCGACCGAGATCGAGCTGGCTGCCAGGTGCTTGTCCCGTGCCAGATGCACCTGATAGGCCCGGATCTCCTCCCGACCCAGGCGTTCAGGCGACTGACCGAAATGACGGGCGAACCGAGAGACCTGATGCAGATAAGCGGTCTGGGTCAGCGGCGCGAGGTTGCGAACCTGCATATCCTCGATCATGCGACGGCGAAGCGGGGTCATCGACAACTCCTCTGCGAGATGAACAGCGCCACATGGCGCAGCCGCATCGTCTCGCAGACGGCTTGTCAGGCGAGGGGAAGGAGGCCGAGGGTCGCGTCCAGCCAAAGGTGCACGCTTGAAAAAGCCCAGATCAAGTCACAGAACTACCGCGAAGCGGTTTAGTCCAACGGCGCTTATGTGCTGCTCCACATAAGCGCCGCGGAATGACGAGTTTGGCGCTGCAGGTTCAGGAGGTGCTGGGCGGTGATCCACGCGGCGGCGACTTATATGTTCTCAGAGGTGCGCGAGGCGACCTGATTAAAGTTTTTTGGCGCGATGGTGTCGGGATGTCACTTTATGCCAAGTAACTGGTTTCATACTGCATCCCTTTCCCTTTGATCGGAGCATTTTGACGAGGTGGCGTGTTGGAGCGCAGCAGCCCGGTCGACGAGGCGGTTCCATCGGCTACACCGTTTGGCCGGCATGTGCGGTACTGGGGGAGTGTACAGGTGGCGATAGCCATCGTATGCATGCTTGGTGATGAGGCCGCATTTCGCCCATCTGACCAACGTGCCTTCGCTGATGTCGAGTTTTGATGCCACCTCCGCCTTTGTCAGCATGCTCTATCAACTATGCGCTGAACCATCGGGACGGGCTGATACGATTTATCGATGATTGTCATATCGACTTCGATACAAACTCCGTCGAGCGCGCCATCCGCCCGGTGATCTTGAGCAGAATAGCGTAGCCTCTTCGCCGGGAGCGACGAAGGTGGGATCAGCTGGTCATGCTGGGCATCGCTGATCGAGACTTGCAAATTGAACGGCGTCAATCCGCTGGACTACATCACTCACCTGCTAACCCGCCTCGTAAACGGCCGGCCACAGGACCGCATCGATGAGCTGATGCCCTGGAACTGGCCGCCGCCAAATCCGCACTGATTGCCCAAGGGTCACAGAACACCGCTGACGGTGCAGCCTCCATCGCGCAACACCACCACGACGACGCCGTCGGCCAATACGACGCGGGATGCGACGCAGGCGACGCAGGCGACGCAATCCGGTGCGCGCGGCAACCGGATGGACAGCAGCAACTATCAGCAACTGGAGCAGGATCGGCTCGGCCGCCAGGGCGGTGGTGGCGGCTGGGGTGGGGGTCAGCAGTGGCAGGTCCTAGCGCCGATAGGGGCACGTTCTTCGACCGGCGAAGATCTGCTGCTCAAGCGCCGTGGTGCTGGTCGCCGTACAGCCGCCGGATCACCGGGCCCATGGTCAAGCCCTGCACAAGCATCGAAAATACCACAACTGCATAGCACACGAGCAGCAGCCGCCCGCGATACTGGCTCGCCGGCACTGTGAGCGCGAGCGCGATCGAAACACCGCCGCGCAGCCCTGCCCAGGTCAACATCGCCATGCCGCGCCGCTGCTGCTGCCCGTCGCCGCGAAGCGCAACCGCTGGCAGGACGACGCCCACGAGTCGCGAAAGCAATGACAGCGGCAGGGCACCGATGACGGGGAGGAAAAATACGCGGGCGAATTCAATGGCAAACAATTCGAACCCGATCAGTACGAACAGCATCGCATTCAGCAGTTCGTCGATGACGTGCCAGAACCCAGTAATCTCGTCGATCATCGAGATGCCCTCGGCGTCACGCGGATACTGCATGCGCAGTACCAGCCCGCAGGCGACCACGGCCGTCGGCCCCGATACGCCGATCAGATCAGCCAAACGATACGTACCCGTGACCAGCGCGAGCGAGATCATCAGCCGAAGTCCGGGATCGTCCACCCAGCGTGTCACGCGAGCCGCGACAAAGCCGGTCACGCAGCCGAACGCGCCGCCACCGATGCCCTCTATGGCCAAGGCGATCGCGACCTGTCCGTGCCCGATAAGTCCATGCTCGCCCTGCGCGAAGCGGAGCATGATCTGAAACAACACGACACCGGCGCCGTCATTGAACAGGCTTTCCCCTGAAATGGCCGTCTTCAGCGCTGTCGGCAGCGGCGCGCGACGCAACAGCGCATCCACCACGACGGCGTCCGTCGGTGCCAGCACCGCGCCCAGCACGATGCACCAGCCGACCGGGATGGGCGATCCAGAGGCACGGAACAGCGCCCAGATCCCCGCGCCGAACACCACGCTCGCAATGATCACGCTGGCGGTCGCCAGGACCAGTACGGTCAATTTCTGCCGGCGCAGTTCCGTCAGATCGACATGCAGGCTGGCCGCGAACAGCAGCAGTCCGAGCACGATATCCAGCAGGACCTGCGGCAGCGCGGCCGCGCCGAGCATCCCCCGCACCCAGCCGGAGAGGTCAGGCGTTACGAAGGGATCGATGACCGCGGTCGCTGCGGAGATACCGAGCGATCCCAGCAGCAACGCGATCGCCCGCGGCAGATGGATGAAGCGATGATTGATCGTCGCGACCAGTGCTGCGAGGAACAGGAGGATCGCGATCAGATTGGCGGAGGAGGCCATACGGGCGCAACGATATCAGCAGGGGGAAATTAGTCGAGTCGCTGCACCGGGTACCGCGGGCCTCAACGTGGCGACGCGACGGCTTTGACGGAATGATCTGAAGGGCACCGTCAGAGCTTGTGGATCATTGCGTGCGGGGAGTGGAAAAAGCCTGGTCTTTACACCTGGACGGTGGACGATTGGCCGGTTCAGTCGGGGAGATGCTGTCATGGAATGGCGGATCAAGCTCGAGGCGCGGAGCGTCTGGGGAGGGGTAGAAACCATTGAATTGGCGAGCTTCAAGCGGCGCGTCGTCGGTTTGACGGCCGAAGAAATCGGCCGGACCCTTGAGGAGGCAAAGCAGATCCTGGCCGAGCTGCAGCGCCTCGTGCTTCAGACCCAGATGGAGGAATACGCGTACTGCGCCCGTGTCTGTCCAGCCTGTCTCAAGATGCGTCGCCAGCGCGATTCCCGCACGCGGACCATTCAGACGCTGTTTGGGACGGTGACTGTCGAGGCACCGCGCATCAGCATCTGTCCGTGTTCGAACACAAGGGGATTCGTCGACCTGTCGTTTTCGTCGCTTGCGGACTTTCTCCCTGACCGCTGCACACCCGAGCTCCGCCGGCTCCAGGCTGACCTTGGCGCACGACACTCATTCCGAGAAGCCGGGCGGATATTGTCGCAGCTCCTGCCGTGCGCGCCGGCCAACCATGCGACGATACGCAACCGGACGCACCGGGTCGCCGCAGACATGGAAGCTCCGTCGAACGCGGGCGGGGCAGTTCCGTCTGTGTCCAGCAAGGAAACCGTGGTGATGATTGACGGCGCCCACATCCGCGCCGTTCCCGGTCACCAAAGCCGGCATCTGGATGTGACGGCAGGTAACGTGGAAGTAGCCGGTCGCAAGCCGCGTCGCTTTGCGTTCGCGCCGAAGGGCGCAGATCGTCCCCTCGGCGTTTTGCGCGCCGCGCTCGGCGAGCAGGGTTGGCGTCCTGGCCAGAAGGTGACCGTGATCAGTGATGGTGAGGCAGTTCTTCCCAATCTAGTAAGGGCAGCGACCAGAGAGCCGGTGCGGCATATTCTTGACTGGTTTCATCTCTCGATGCGCATACGCCCGATCGAACAAATGCCGCTTGGTCTCCCCAGTCGCGAGCTCTGCGACATTCGTCCCCTGCAGGAAGCCCAGGCATCGATCGGGCATGTCAGGCATTTGCTATGGCATGGCCGGCCGGCGCACGCGCGTCAGGAGTTGATCCGTTTCGCCTCTCACGCGGGAAACATCGCTGGCACTGGCGCCAATCCTGAGCAGGTGGTGACGAGAGATCCCCTCCGTCACTCATCTGAGTTGCGCAGTTACGTGCAAAACAGAGGCGACCTGGAACGACCGCGATGGGCGCATTGCCCGCGAGCAACACTGATAGCGTGAGCACGGCCCTGCCGGCAATGGCCATCGCGCGGCGCGAGCGCGCCTCGCGATTTGGGCGCTTCGGTGTAGGTTCGGGTTCCGCGGACACGAGGACGACGCCGATGCGCCTACTCACGCGCCTGCTGCGCGGCTTCATCAAGACCGGCACACTGGAACTGATCGACGCCCACGGTAGCAGATATCTCTTCGGCGCTGCGCCCGGCCCTGCCGTTGTCGCTCGCATCCACGACAGCGCCCTGCACATACGCCTGGCGCTGAACCCGGAGCTAGCGGCGGCCGAGGCCTACATGGACGGGACCCTAACGTTCGAAGGTGGCTCGACTGCACACGACCTTCTCCTGCTATTCTCCGTCAACCGCGGTGCGCTTGGTGCTGTCGCCTCGCAGAAGCTGCTTCGGCAGGCTTGGCGCGCGATGCGACGGCGCCATCAGGCCAACACTGCCGCCCGCGCAACGGATAATGCCCGCAGCCATTACGACGTTCCGGTCGGCGTTTACCGCCTATTCCTCGACGCGGGCCTCAACTACTCCTGCGCGTTCTTCCACGATCCAGAGACGGACACGCTCGAGCAGGCGCAGGAGGCCAAGCTGGCGCGTGCCACGGCCAAGCTGGGTCTTCGCCCCGGGATGAGGGTCGCCGAGATCGGCTCGGGGTGGGGCTCCTTTGCGGTCCATATCGCCAAGTCGGCGGGCGCGCGGGTGACGGCGATCAACGTCTCCCCGGAGCAGATCGCCGTCTCGCGCATGCTGGCAGAGCGGGAGGGTGTGACGGATCTGGTGGAGTTCCTCGAGCTAGACTACCGCGCGCTGATGGGTCGGTTCGACCGTGTCGTGTCCGTCGGCATGATGGAGCATGTCGGTATCGGCCATTTCGACGGGTATTTCGCCAAGATCCGCTCGCTGCTCACAGAGGACGGCTACGCGTACGTGCATTGCATCGGCCGCTACTCGCCGCCAAGCGCGACGGGGCCGTTCATCCGCAAACACATCTTTCCCGGCGCCTACACACCTTCCCTGTCGGAAGTGTTCGCCGCCACCGAGCGTACCGGGCTCTGGGTGGCCGACATGGAGGTGCTGCGCCTGCACTATTATTACACCATCCGCTGCTGGCGAACCCGCTTCGCCATGAACCGCTCGGCGGCGCTGGCGCTAACCGACGAACGATTCTGTCGGATGTGGGAGTTCTATCTGTCTGCCGTCGAGTTGGAGTTCCTGCATGGCTCGAAGATGGTCTTCCAGGTGCTGCTGTCGCCGAAGCGCGACGCGGTGCCAATCGTGCGGGACTTCATGCTGGGGCAGGCATGGCAGCCGGCGGCCGCGGGGGGCCAGGTGATTGCGGGCTAACCGCAAGATGCTGAGGTCGGTGCTTCGTCAGGACCTGCTGTGCGCCGTCCGCTGCGATGCAGGGCCATTGTGATATGGTGACCAATTGGTTCTGTCACATCTCGCGCCAATTTGCAGCAGAGCGGACGGTGTGAATATGTCTGATCATGCGATTTGCATGATGCCAATCGCGATGCGAGCGTGACGAAGGAAGCGACGGCGCCGGTGGGCTGCT
>Ga0210386_10005228_pt1 | contig 10582 bp, 9 predicted proteins | sample IncBWH32OmetaG_FD_160091 | JGI IMG/M metagenome (GOLD analysis project Ga0210386, IMG submission 160091) | Forest soil microbial communities from Barre Woods Harvard Forest LTER site, Petersham, Massachusetts, United States - Inc-BW-H-32-O ... | reverse complement strand
ACCTCGGCGGCGGCAAGCACATGAACCTGAAGGATCGCGGCGTCGTGCTGCCGCTGGCCATGGGCCACGAGATCGTTGGCCGCGTCGCCAAGCTGGGTCCCGATGCCAAAGGTGTGAAGGTCGGCGACCTGCGCATCGTCTTCCCCTGGGTCGGTTGCGGCACGTGCGAGAAATGCCTCGCCGATGAGGACAACATGTGCCTGACGCCGCGCAGCCTCGGCGTCTATCAAAATGGCGGCTACGGCACGCATGTCGTCGCACCACACCCGCGCCATCTGGTCGATCCCGGCACCCTCGATCCCGCGGTGGCCGCGACCTATGCGTGCTCCGGCATCACGGTCTATTCGGCGATCCGCAAGGCGATGCCGATGGCACCCAACGAAGCCATCGTGATCGTTGGCGCGGGTGGTCTCGGCCTGAACGCGATCGCCGTGCTGAGCGCGCTGAAGCACCAGAACGTCGTGGTGGTTGAGATCAACGCTGAAAAGCGTGGCGCAGCGCTGAAGGCCGGCGCCACCAAGGCGGTCGATGGGTCCGGCGACGGCGCGGCGGTCACCAAGCGCATCATCGATGCCGCGGGTGGTCCGGTGCTGGCAGTGGTGGATCTGGTGAACGGCACCTCCACAGCCCGTTTCGCGTTCGATGCGCTCCGCAAGGGCGGCAAGCTGATCCAGGTGGGTCTGTTCGGTGGCGAGCTGTCGCTGCCATTGCCGCTGATGGCAATCCGCGCGCTGACCGTACAGGGCAGCTACGTCGGCAATCCAAAGGAACTGCGGGAGCTGGTGAAACTGGCGCAGGGCGGCACGTTGCCAGCGCTGCCGGTGGCGATGGTGCCACAAAGCCAGGCCTATGAGGCGTTGATGCGTCTGAAGGACGGCAAGGTAACCGGGCGGTTGATCCTGAAGGCCGAGGCCGCCTGAACTTTCGCGCCTATTTGCCCCCACCGTTGCGGCAGCGCTGCGCGCTGCTGCTCTGTCGCTGGTGGTCTATCTCGCCTTGCTGCCGGTCTTCGCCAGCTGGCAGGCTGGGCGTCTGCTGTTGGGTCCGGTCAATCTGTTGGTGATGGCCAGCGGCGTGATCGCGGTCGCGCGCACGCCACGGCAGACGCGCATGGCGGTGGGAGTGGCAGCGATCTGCGCCGTACTGCAGATCGGGGTTTTCCTGGCACCGAGCGAATTCCGCCTGCCCGCTTTCGAACTCGTCATCCTCCCAATCTATGTGTTCACAATCGTTTCGTTGCTGACCCATGTGCTGCGGCTGGGCGAGATCGGCGCCGACCGGCTCTACGCCGCCGTCTCGGTCTACATCCTGTTCGGCTTCTTCTGGGCGTTGGGATATTACGCTGTCGCCTATTGGTCGGCGGGATCGTTTCTGATCACCGTGCCGCAGCTCGCCACCCAGCCCATCGGCTATGACGACCTGTTGTATTTCAGCTTCGTCTCGCTGACTGCGACCGGCTATGGCGATATCGTCGCGGTCAGTCCGTTGGCGCGCACGATGGCGGTGCTGCAGCACATCGTCGGCGTGATGTATGGTGCCATCCAGACTGGCGGGGTTGTATTCTGGTCGGCGCCCCAGCGAGGCGCTATCGCATGGTTAAAGGGGAAAACCCATGGATGCCGACACCATCTGCCGTTCCGTCGTTCTCCGTCGCCGCCCGCATGGCGCGCCGGAGCGGTCCGACTTTGAGATCACCGAAGACCCCATCCCCACACCCGGCGCCGGCGAGGTCGTCACCCGCACCATTTGGCTCTCGATCGACCCCTATATGCGTGGCCGGCTGCGCGACCAGCAGACCTACGCCAAGGCCGTCGAGATCGGCGAGGTGATGACCGGCGAAACCGTGGGTGAGGTGATCGCGTCCGCCGATCCCGCCTTCGCTATCGGCACCATCGCGGTGGGCGCGCGCGGCTGGCAGACCTACATCCTCAGCAACGCCTCCCAGCTCACCAAGGTCGACGGCCACGGCCCGCCGATCTCCACCTACCTCGGCGTGCTCGGCATGCCCGGCACCACGGCCTATACCGGCGTCACCGACATCCTGCGGCCGAAGGCCGGCGAAACCGTCGTGATCTCTGCCGCCTCCGGCGCCGTCGGCTCGGTGGCCGGCCAGCTCGCCAAGCGCGCCGGCGCGCGCGTTGTCGGCGTGGCCGGCGGGGCGGAAAAATGCCTCCACGTGCAGGACACCCTGCTGTTCGATGACTGCGTGGATCATCGCGCGCTCGACCTGCGCGCCGAGCTGGCGGCCGCCTGCCCGCACGGCATCGACGGCTATTTCGAGAATGTCGGCGGCGCCGTGCAGGCCGCCGTGTTCGACCTGCTGAACCCCTACGCCCGCGTGGCGATGTGCGGCATGGTCAGCCAGTACAACCAGGACCCGTTCCCACCCGGCCCCAATCTGGGGTTCGTCGTCGGCAAGAAGGTGCTGATCCAGGGCTTCATCGTCTCCGATAAACCTGAACGCTTCGCCGAATGGCGGAAATTGGCCGCGTCCTGGGTGCAGGACGGCAGCCTGAAATACCGTGAGGACGAGGTCGACGGGCTGGAGAATGCCCCCGATGCGCTGGGCGGCATTCTCGGCGGCCGGAATTTCGGTAAGCTGCTGGTCCGGGTAGGACCGGACCCGCGCTAAATCGACCGAGATTGGGCGGGCCACGAAGGAACAGACATGATCGACAAGGGTTTGCACGACACGCTGACCGCGTGGCGCCGTCATCTGCACACGCATCCGGAACTGACGTTGCAGGAGACGGAGACGTCGGCCTTCGTGCAGGCGAAGCTGACCGAACTGGGCGTGAACTTCACACCCGGCATTGGCGGCCATGGCGTGGTGGCGACGATCAGCCGTGGCCAGTCCAATCGCAGCGTCGGGCTGCGCGCCGACATGGACGCGCTGCCGATCACCGAGACCACCGGGCTGCCCTATGCCTCCACCAACGCCGGCGTGATGCATGCGTGTGGCCATGATGGGCATACCGTCTCGCTGCTCGGCGCCGCCGCGCTGCTGTCGCAGGATCAATCCTGGACCGGCACGGTGCATCTGGTGTTCCAGCCCGCCGAGGAGGGCGGCGGCGGTGCCAAGGCGATGATCGCCGACGGGCTGTTTGAGCGGTTCCCGATGGAGCGCATCTTCGGCTACCACAACTGGCCAGGTCTGGAGGCCGGAACCATCGCCGTGCATGACGGCCCGGTGATGGCAGCCGGCAACCGCGTGGTTTTCACGGTGCAGGGCCATTCCGGTCACGCGGCATTGCCGCATCTGACGCGCGATCCGATGGTGGCCTCGGCCCATCTGGTGCTGGCGCTGCAAACCATCGTCTCGCGTAACATCGATCCGCTGGACTGTGCCGTCATCACCATCGGCGTGATCGAGGCCGGGCGTGCCGCCAACCAGATTCCCGGCGAGGCGGTGCTGCGCGGCACCATGCGCACGCTGCGCAACGCGGTGCGCGATCAGGTGGAGGCCGCGATCCATCGCGTCGCTGCCGGTGTGGCGCAGACCTTTGGGATGGAAATCGATGTGCAGATCCCGCGCGGCAATCCAGTGACACTCAATACGCCGGTGGAACGCGATCTGGCGGCCGAAGTGGTGACGCAGGCGGGTCTGCCGCTGCGCCGCGACATGGCGCCGGCGATGACAGGCGAAGACTTTGCCTGGTATCTGGAACAACGGCCGGGTGCCTTCGTCTGGATCGGCAACGGTCCGGCCGAAGGTGGGCGGGAGCTGCACAACTCCAACTATAACTATAACGATGCGATCCTGCCGGCGGCGTCGAGCTACCTGGCGGGTGTGGCGAAGCGCGCGCTGGGCGAATGATCCTCATTGGCCAGTACGACTCGCCGTTCGTCCGGCGCGTCGCGATTGCGCTGCGGCTCTATGGCTTGGCCTACGAGCACCGGCCCTGGTCGACCTTTGCTGATGCTGAACAGATCGCGCAGTATAATCCCCTGCGCCGTGTGCCGACCCTCGTACTCGACGATGGCGAGGTCCTGATCGACAGCGTGACGATCCTTGACCACCTGGATGCCCTTGCCGGCCCCATGAAGGCGCTGATCGCGCCGGCCGGACCGGCGCGCCGCCAGGCGCTGAAGATCTGTGCCCTGGCCACCGGCCTCGCCGACAAGGCGGTGAGCCTGGTCTACGAGCGCGTATTGCACCAGCAGGTCTCGCAGGCGTGGATCGATCGCTGCGTGGCACAGGTCGCCGGGGTATTGGACACGCTGCAAACCGATCGTGCCGGTCGCGCCACGTCATTCTGGTTTGGCGAAACCATCGGCCACGCTGATATCGCCGTGGCCTGCGCGCTGCGTTTCACCACCGAAGCCCATCCGACGCCGTTTGATCTGCTGCGTTGGCCTTCCCTCGCGGCCTACGCCGCACGGTGCGAGGCACTCGCGCCCTTTCAGGCTGTTACGCAGCGGTTCATTCCGCCTGCGTGATTTGCGTGCTGGCCAACGGCCCCACGTCTAGGAGTGTAGCCTGGCACGCGCATCCCGCACGGCCGCAATGACGCCGTCCCAGTCGCCCCGTTGGGGCTGATTGAAGACGCACATTCACGGATGCGACGGACTGCTCCCGCGCCCAACTCGCCATCTCGAATCGATATCGAAATAATTGAGCGGCCACACCGGCTCGCCGAGCGCCCCGGCCAAGTGGGCCACCGCGGTGTCCACCGAGATCACCAGGTCAAGCGCTTCGATCAGGTCCGCGATGCGTCCGGTCGCACGCAAGGCGACCGCAAGATTGTATCGGGTCGGCTGATCCTGTGGCGCCAGTGCCGCGGCACGTGTCGACCGCTGCCTCATGGCGGCCAAGTTGGCCAAGCCACGTCGCGAGCGCGCCAAGCGTGTCAACTGTCGGATCCAGGCGTACAGCGGTACGCAGGTGCTGCTCGGCGATTGTCAGCTCACCAAGCGCGGCGAGCGCCTGGCCGAGATTGCAATGTGCGAAGGCATGATCGTGCCGTTGGCGCCGCACTGATTCGAAACACTGCCGCGCCTCGGCAAGTCGGCCCGCCCGGTGCAGCGCGATGCCATGCCGATGAAGCGCCTCGATATCGTCACCGCGCGACCGGAACAACCACGTGGTCAGGTCGTCGCGCGCGTCAACACGTTCCGGATGATCGATGATCAGTCGGGCAAACTGGGCCTCGGCCTCGTTCAGCCGCATCGCATCGCTCAAGGCGCGCACCAGATTGTGCCGTGCCTCGAAGAACACCGGCTGCAGTCGCAAGGCCTGCTCAAAGGCGAGGGTCGCGCGCGTGGTCGCCGCGCTGTACCAGGCAGACACCCAGGTTGTCGTGTGCCTCCGGACTGGTGGGCGCCGGCAGCAGCAGCGCGTGCAGATGGTCAGCACCGCGTCAAGCGCGCCGGTGCCGCAACGCCAGGCGATGGTGCGTTTCCACCGCTGCCACGATCTGCTCGGCACCCGCCGGTGCGATCGGAGATACCGCATCGTCGACCATGGCAGCCGATTGTGTGGCTTGGGTCGCTCGTCCCCAGATCCTGCTGTGCCCGTTGCTCATGCAGTAGCAGGCGTTGCCCGATGGTACGGGTTGATCCATCGGGCAGACATAAGGCCCCGCATAGCAGGACTGCCCGGTGAGTGACGGTCCGCCCAGGGGTGCCGCGGTGGCGGCGGGTACCACACGGGTGCCGGCGGCGGCGGATAATAGACCGGTGGCGGATAGATGGCCGGCGGATAAACCGCGGGTGGGGGACCGACAAACACGGGCCCACCGATCCACACACCGCTACGCCACCAGGCGGCGGCCGGAGACATCGCGGCACCTGTGATGGCGGCACCGGCCAGCGCAGCGAGCGCCACGCGCCGCACCACATGGCGTCCGGCGAAGCTTGATTTGACCGAGACCATAAAACGCGCCTCGCGCCCGAATTATAACCAAACAGCGTCACTGCGCACCCGGCCGGGACTGATCGGCAATGCGAGCAAGCCGCGCGTCGCTTGCAACCCGACCATGGCCGTCCTGGAGCTGTCTGCTTGACTTTCCGCCGTTTCCCCCGGATATGCCGCGCGTGCGTGCACAGCGCGCTCGCGTCGCGCCGCTGTCAGCGCCGATGCACCAGATCCGGATCGGACCACGTTTTGACCGAAGCCACCCCCGCCGCGGCGGACTCAACAGACCACGCCTCGACGCTCGACGACGAAGTTGCGAGCGGGCCGCCCGCAGAGCTGGCCCCTCCTGGGCCAACGCGGCCGCTGTTTTCCGATCTGGGGCTGTCCGACGAGGTGCTGCGCGCCGTCGACGAGATGGGGTACCGCCATCCCACGCCGATCCAGGAACAGGCGATCCCAGTCGTGCTGATGGGCCGTGATGTGATGGGCACCGCGCAGACCGGCACCGGCAAGACCGCCGGCTTCACCCTGCCGATGCTCGACATCCTGTCCGGCTCCCGTGCCCGCGCGCGTATGCCGCGGAGCCTGATCCTGGAGCCGACGCGCGAACTGGCGCTGCAGGTGGCCGAGAACTTCGTGCAGTACGGCAAATACCTCAAGCTGACGCATGCGCTGATCATCGGCGGCGAAAGCATGTCGGATCAGAAAGACGTGCTGATGCGCGGCGTCGATGTGCTGATCGCCACGCCCGGCCGGCTGATCGACATGTTCGAGCGTGGCTCGATCCTGCTGACCGATGCCAAGCTGCTGGTCATCGACGAGGCCGATCGCATGCTCGACATGGGGTTCATCCCCGATGTCGAGCGCATCGTCGCGATGCTGCCGCGCACGCGCCAGACGCTGTTCTTCTCCGCCACGATGGGTCCCGAGATACGCCGTCTGGCGGATGCGTTCCTGCAAAACCCGAAGGAAATCGCGGTGTCGCGGCCGGCCTCGGTCGCCACCACCATCACCGAGGGACTGGCGCTTGTCGCCGAGCATGACAAGCGCGAGTCGCTGCGACGGCTGATCCGCACCCAGCAGGTGCAGAACGCGCTGATCTTCTGCAACCGCAAGCGCGACGTCGATATCCTCCACAAATCGCTGACGCGGCATAAGCTCGATGTCGGCGCGCTGCACGGTGACATGACTCAGACCATACGGTTCGCAACGCTGGAGAAGTTCAAGGCCAACGAATTGCGCCTGCTGGTGTGCAGTGACGTCGCGGCGCGTGGCCTCGACATCGGCGGCCTGTCGCATGTGTTCAACTTCGACGTGCCGCACCACGCCGAAGACTACGTCCACCGCATCGGCCGCACCGGCCGCGCCGGACTGACCGGCCATGCGTTCACCATCGCGACGCCGGAGGATCGGTTCGCGGTCGAAGCGATCGAGAAGCTGATTGGACATCCGATCCCGCCGTTCATCGTGGAGGGACTCGATCCCGTCGATTGGGCTGAGGAGGATGGCCGCAAGCGGCGCGGCCGCGGTGGCGCGAAGGTCAAGCCGCGGGCCAGGTCAACCCCCAAGGCCGAGCCGCGAGAGCCCAAGACGGAGCCGCGAGATAGCATCTCGGCGCCGAGCGAAGCGCCGCCGCGCACACGCGATGCGCCGTCGCGGTCACGCAAGCCGCGCGAGGCTGTGCGGGCCGCTCCCGCTGTGGCAGATCGTGCGCCGCCGCACCCACCCGACCGCCGGCCGGAGCATCGCGATCGTCGTCGCGACGACGACACCGGTCCCTCGGTGGCGGGTTTCGGGTCCGATGTGCCGGCCTTCATGACGCTGCGCCGGCGCAACGCGGCACCGGCGCGCGAAGAAGGAGAAAGCGAGGCATGAGCGCCAGCGCCGAGATGACAAGAAGCAAAAGCCGCTTCACACCCTTCCAATGGGATGACGCGCTGCGTCTCGACAGTCAGCTCTCGGAAGACGAGCGCGCGATTCGCGACGCCGCCCATGCGTATTGCCAGGACAAGCTGTTTCCGCGCGCGTTGCAGGCCAATCGCCACGAGCGCTTCGACCGCTCGATCATGAACGAGCTGGGCGAGATGGGCTTCCTTGGCGCGACCCTCGAAGGCTATGGCTGCGCGGGCGTCAACTATGTCAGCTACGGGCTGATATCGCGCGAGGTGGAGCGCGTCGATTCTGGCTATCGCAGCGCCTTCTCGGTGCAGTCCTCGCTGGTGATGTTTCCGATCCACGCCTTCGGCTCTGCTGCGCAGAAGGATAAGTACCTGCCAAAGCTGCGCAGCGGCGAGATGGTGGGCTGTTTCGGTCTGACCGAGCCCGATGCCGGATCGGACCCGGCTGCAATGCGCACCCAGGCCAAATCAGTTGACGGCGGTTATGTGCTGAACGGGTCGAAGACCTGGATCACCAACGCGCCAATCGCGGATCTGTGCCTGGTCTGGGCCAAAGACGACGCCGGTGACATCCGTGGCTTCCTGGTCGATCGTGGCACCAAGGGCCTGGACACGCCGAAGATCGAGGGCAAGTTCTCGCTGCGCTGCTCTGCCACCGGCATGATCATGCTGCAGGATGTGTTCGTCCCGGCCGATGCGGTGCTGCCGACCGTGAAAGGGCTGCGCGGCCCGTTCTCGTGCCTGAACAACGCGCGCTACGGCATTGCCTGGGGCGCGCTCGGTGCTGCCGAATTCTGCTGGCACGCCGCACGCGAGTACACGCTGAACCGCATGATGTTCGGCCGCCCTTTGGCCGCCACCCAGTTGATCCAGAAGAAGCTTGCCGACATGCAGACCGAGATCACGCTCGGCCTGCAGTCCGTGCTGCGCCTCGGCCGGCTGATGGATGACCATGACGCCGCCCCCGAAATGATCAGCCTGTTGAAGCGCAACAACTGCGGCAAGGCGCTGGATATCGCCCGCGTCGCGCGTGATATGCACGGAGGCAACGGCATCGTTGACGAGTATCATGTCATCCGCCACGTGATGAACTTGGAGACGGTGAACACGTATGAGGGCACGCACGACGTGCACGCCCTGATCCTCGGCCGTGCCCAGACTGGGATTTCGGCCTTCGGCGGCTAGGCCCGCCGCGCCCCATTGGCAACACCGGCACTGCCGCCGTAACTTGCCCTTGCCGCGGGATGGTCCCGTGGCAAGCGTTCTCAGGGCGGGGTGAAACGCCCCACCGGCGGTAAGTGCGCGCAAGCGCATAAGCCCGCGAGCGCCCGGCGCCGACAACGGCATCGGGGTCAGCAGATTCGGTGCAACTCCGAGGCCGACGGTCACAGTCCGGATGGAAGAGAGCGCGAGGTTCGTTCCTCACGGCATCAAAATGCCGCCGGGGAAGGGGCTCGTGCGCCCTGAGTCTGGTCACTCTCGCTTGGAGCCAACCATGACTCAGTCTGATCCTACCACCACATCTCGCTACGCCTTCGTGCAGTCCTGCTGGCACGCGGACATCGTCAACCAGGGCCGCGATGCGTTTCTCACCGAGATGGCGCGGGGCGGCGTGTCCCGCGGCGCGATCGATCTGTTCGAAGTGCCCGGCGCCTTCGAGATCCCGTTGCACGCGAAGCTGCTGGCGCGCAGCGGCCGCTACGCCGCCATTGTGGCCTGCGGCCTCGTCGTCGATGGCGGCATCTACCGGCACGAGTTCGTGGCCAGCGCCGTGATCAATGGCCTGATGACGGTGCAACTGGAAACCGGTGTGCCGGTGTTCTCCGCCGTGCTGACCCCGCAGCAGTTCCACGAGCATGCGGACCATCGTCGTTTCTTCACCGAGCATTTCGTGGTGAAGGGTACCGAAGTCGCCGCCGCGTGTCTGCGAACCTTGGTGAGCCTGAGCGACATGCAACCGTTGCTGGCGGCTGCATAAGGCCGGACCAGCCCGGCTGGGTTCGACCACCGCCCAGGTGCAGCCTGTTTGATGCAGTTCCGGGACGGAGCTGGATGCCACCAGTCAGGTGGCATCCAGGCCGCAAGCCTAGCGGATGGGCGAAAACGCCGACGGCAGAACGAACGCATTCTCCTGCTTCACCACCACGCCGGGCGGGTTGCGTGCCGGCCACTGGCCGGTCGCGGCTGCTTCCTCGCGCACGCGCGTGCGCTCATTGGCGTCCTTGTAAGCCCAGATGTGCACCCATTTGTTCAGTGCGCCGACCTCAGTGTACATCCCGGCGACGAGGGGTGAGAATTTCTGTCGGCCCGCGATCTTCTCCGACCACCGCTCCAGCAGCCCGGGGATCGAGCCCGCGGTCAGCGTGTATTGCCGGATCTCGAACAATGGGCCGACCTGACGTGGTGTCAGCGGTGGGCAGAACGGGGCTGGGACGAAAATCTCGCTCTGCTGGTTGGTGACGAATTCGCGGATCGGCGGCGGCCAACCTTCTTCTTTCTGCGCTGCCGCGCGCACGGCCAGGCGCTGCTCGAAGCTGTCATAGGTCCAGACATGAATGATCTGGTTCAGCGGCCCCACGTCGGTGTGCCAGAACGCAGCGAGTTTCGAATGTTTTTCGCGATTTGGCAGCGCCGCGCCAAAGCGCTTCTCGACCTCGGCCAGCGTGCCGGGCTGCAGCGTGTAGGTGCGCATTTCGATAATCATCGATGTCCTCCCCTTGGTCGGTGGGGCCCAAGGCTAAGCAGAGATTCGCCGCTTGGCCAACGGAAGCGGCCTGCGTTCGCAGTTCAATGTATCGACGGCCTGATGGATGGCGCGGTCGAGTGC
>Ga0210386_10005226_pt1 | contig 10583 bp, 6 predicted proteins | sample IncBWH32OmetaG_FD_160091 | JGI IMG/M metagenome (GOLD analysis project Ga0210386, IMG submission 160091) | Forest soil microbial communities from Barre Woods Harvard Forest LTER site, Petersham, Massachusetts, United States - Inc-BW-H-32-O ... | reverse complement strand
TTCGTGTTGTACCCAGTGGCCCGCATGGTTGATTTCGACATTCCCCACGAGACCAGGCAGGCTGCCGCGGAGTTTTTCAAAAGGCGGATAAAGCTCCCCCAGGCCATCCGCCTTGCCCGCAATGTAAAAGGAAGGTTGGGTGATCTTCGCGCCTTTCCAGGCTCCGGATAGATAGAAGTACGGTTCGGCAGCGCGATAGTAATTCAGGCCACCGTGAAAGCCGGTACGCTGGAATTCAGCGACATTATGAGCGACGTAGTCTGATGCAGCCCACGAAGGCAACGGCCCAGGAGCTGGACGATGAAGGCTTCGTGCAGGATCCATAGGGCTCCACCGCGTCTCGGCTGGAGCAGAACCAGATGCCCAATATAGAACTCCTGGAATGGTGACGGCAGCATCAGCCCAGATTTGATCGGCCTCCGGCCGGATCTGTTCGAACATGTAGAAATCGCTTTGATGGCCGGACCTCCGCATGTGCTCGAAAATGCTGACATCTCCCCGCGGCACGTACGGCACGCTCATACACAGCACCGCTCTAAATCGATCAGGACGCATCAGCGCGGCGTTCCACGCGTGCGATGCACCCCAGTCATGCCCCACGATCACTGCGCTCAAAACATTCAGCGCATCGAGCAATCCGACCAGATCACCGGCCGTATGAAGTGGCGTGTACAACAACGCGTCCGCCGGAGCTGAGCTGCGGCCATAGCCGCGCATGTCTGGAGCAATGGCTCGGTATCCGGCTGACGCGACGGCTTTCATCTGCCGGCGCCAGGTGTAGGAAGTATCCGGAAACCCGTGACAGAAAAGAACGGCAGGACCTTCCCCTTGTTCAGTTACGTGCAAGGAGATGCCATTTGTGGCGATGTCATATTCTTTGAGAACATGGCCCTCGCCGTCGCCGAAACTTTCCGCTCCCTCCATTTGAACCAGCATGATATTCCCTCCCGCTCGCCTGACTTAAAATACGCATTCTTTGTCTCCGCTTGATCCCCTCGCGGAGCGGCTGAATCCTCTCAAAGGCTTTGCCCCTGGGATCTGCAAAGAAGGCGACGCGTAGCTGAGCCTATTACACCACTTCGAAGCGGAGATCGCGGCCCGCGGTTCGCTGGGAAAGATTTTAGAAACCCGCAGCGCGCACTGCATATCCATCCCTGCGGGCCAGGATGACATGGGGATTGTGATGGCCAACGTGGGAGTTGTTAGTAAGAAGGGAGAAACAGCAGGTCCCTCCACTTCGGTCGGGATGACAATTCTGTGGTATCCGCAACACGTGAACCGGGACACACTCCAACCCAGCAACAGAATTGTTATCCCGACCGAAGTGGAGGGACCTGGTGTTTCGCTTCCCCGGTCCCCGTTTCATCCCCCGTGGGTCGGCAAAGCTGGTGGTCAACTTTACGGAGAGCCGCACACGTGGTCCTTGCCAGCATTCGCGAAGTGGGAAATCCGGGTCAGCTCCGGTCCTAATGAACAAACCCGAGAGGGTCCACACGGGAGAGCAGATTCATTTCCCACATCTCGCCAAAAACGAGCGAGATATGGGGCCCACCCACAGTTGTGGCTCGGTGAGAGTTTTAACGGCTGCCGTCTGGCAAGCGAGTTTGCTCGATACGACCAAGTTGTCGCGACTGCGGGTTTATCTTTCCCACGGAACTGAAGTCGGCTGCTCAACCGGACCGCAGCGTAGTGGAGGGACCTGCGGCTTCTCCCGCTGGCCGTTCGGGATCAGGGCTGTGGAAATGCGTCGGAAGCGGCCTGTTGGAACGACTGGCGAAGCTTGCCGGCGTCGCCGTTCACGCCGGGGTGCTGCACCATGAGGATGTAAGCCAGCCCGCGGACCGGATCAATCCACGCCTGGGTGCCCCAGGCTCCTCCATGACCGAAGGTGCCCGGTGAAAGCATCTCCGCCACACCGGGGTGCGGGGCCTTGAGGATGGCCACACCGATTCCCCAGCCATAGTTCATTCCCCGGTTGCCATACTCGTCGGTTTGCAGGAAGCCGGTCTTGAGTTCGCCCGTGTGCACGGTGGTGAGTTGTTGAAAGGCGGCCGGGCTCAGATAGTGTTTGCCGCGAAAGGTACCGCCGTTCAACAGCATCTGGCAGAAGCGCGCGTAATCCGGGCCAGTGGAGAAAAGCCCCCCGTTGCCGAAAGGCGGTTGCCCCTGGTTTCCGTAGCCGGCGTAAGGCGCGGCCGTCAGGGTACCGGTCTGCTTGTCTCTGATATACGGGGTTGCCAGGTGAGCGCGTTGCTTCTTCCTGGGATAAAAGGTGGTGTGCTTCATGCCCAGCGGTTTGAGAAGGTGCCTGCTGACAAACTCGTCGAATGAAATTCCACTCGACACTTCGACGATACGCGCCGCTACGTTGATGCCAGACTGCGTGTACCGCCAGCGCTCGCCGGGTTCGTACAGCATCGGTGATGCAAGATAGATGGGGATCAGATCGCGCAGAGTGTGGGCACTCTTGATGGCGGCGCCTTCACCTTCGCCCAGCCCCGAAGTATGGGTGAGGATCTGCTCGATGGTGATGTGCGCAGGCCGGCCCGTGGGTGTCTTGAGAGCGGCGAACTCGGGAATGAACTTTTCGACGGGGTCGCTTAGTTTCAGCTTTCCCTCGTCCTGCAACATAAGAATGCAAACCGCGGTGAATGGTTTGGTCATGGAGGCGACCCAGAAAAGGGTGCCGGGCTCCATGGGCTTTTTCCTGGCAAGGTCCGCCAAGCCAATGGCATCGACGGCAAGAATCCGTTGTTTGGTAGCGACCACTGTCACGGCACCGGAAATATCCTGCGTGTCGATGAACTTCTTGATCGCTGCGCGAATGGCCGGGTTCCCTGGTTCGGCGGCGTGAGCGAATCCAGGCAAAATGGTGCAGGCGAAGAATATCGCTGCAGCGATGAATCGTGGCCGGTTCACACCGGTTCCCCAGGAGAAAGCATGGTTGATTTTAGTCCCCGCAACGGGATGCGGGACTAATTCACTTCAATTTCTCGCGGCCGCCTAGGATGAATCAGTGACGACACTTGACGATGGAGAGGGGGAAGTCTAAGCCATCGGTTGCATTCGCAAAGAGACTGGAAATTCCCGTCGTGTCAAACTTGAGAATTTCGTTCTCCGCTCCGAGGGTTGCATAGAGGTCGCGATCTCTCTCGTCGATCCGGCCGTCCCGTTTTAAGTCGAACGTCATCCCCCGGATATTCGGTTGCGAGGAAATACCCGCAGCAAACGAGGAAGGAACGCCGGAGGGATTGAACTTTTGAATGAACGCCGGGGCGCTGGGAGGGTTATTGGCGACGTAGAGGTTGTCGTCCCAGTCGACCGCCAATCCATACGGTGCGTTCACACCCTTAGTGGCATCGGCGAAGACTGCTACATGCCCCAGGGTATCGATACGCACTACATTCGAGGTGATGGGCTGGCTAAGATAGAGGATGCCTTTCCTGTCAGCAACAAGTTTCCCGGCCTCCGAACCTGCCGGGATAAGATTTGTAAACACCACACCATTTTTGTAAAGTGTAGTGCTCTGTGCAGCATAGAAATTGCCGGCATCGTCAAAAGCAAGAGCGATTCCGGCCCCGCTCGGTGAGCCAAATGGAATTCTGCTCACGATTCTTCCTGATGCATTCAACTCCAGCAGTTCAGAAATATTTGCGGCGAAATCAGTCTGCGCTACCACAAAACGGGGCCGCCCGCTCGAACTACATGCGATGTCATTCAACCCGACAAGTTTATGCGAGGCACGGAAGAAAACAGAGCTATGGCCGAGCGAATCAAAGGCCAGGATGGAGTCGAACCCTGCTGACTCTGTGCTTGGAGAATTGAGTACAAAGAAATCGCGGTGAGTACGCCTCCCCAGGGATTCAGCTTCTGTGGATGTCTGCTGCTGTGCGACCAGGCAGAGGCATGCCGACAACAGGAACAGGATGGACAACACCAAGGCGGGCACTTTGATCCGCCCCAAATTATTAGACATAGGAACCTCCACTTCCATAAGGCCCGCTTGTTACATACGAATAGTGACTCCCGCGCGGGCTGCGTTTCAGACCGCTAGAAAAAGAGAACGGCGCCACGCGGGTGACGTGACGAAGGAATCAAAATGCCGACAGCTGTGACGTCCACTCGTCACGTTCGCTCGTCAGCTGGCTTCACCATCTTCACCGCATGGCGGGCGTGATGGCCTGAGGTCTGCCGCGAGGCATTTACAGAGCGATTCAGCGCCAGCCGCATGTGTTCGGCTGCTCGATCACTATGCGGCGTAGCCTACCGCGCTACGTTCTCTTTCGGCTGGTCCAATGGAAAACGTTTAACGTGTCGCTATGTCGACACTGACAGATCGCTTCGCTGATTCCAACATCCTCTTCTCGCAAGACAAACCGCCGTCGACGCAAACAGAAACGTAGAGATTGTTACGCATAGCCTGTCTATGGCTTTCCATTTTCCTCTTTTCTCAGGTTGGCAACGAACTTGCAGCAAGAAAGCTTAAGACGATAAGCGCACCATCGAGCCCCGGTTTGGCTGGCGGTGGATGCCTTCATCGGAGGACAGCGCGTGGCTCCTTTCGAGTACACATTCACATGAATATCGACAGGCAAGAAATGACGAGGATCCCCTCGGAAAGGGAGTTGAACATGGCAGGATAACGCACCCTGAAGCTTTCATGGGCCTGGGGCATTTGTTCGGAAATCCGGTTCAGCTTAGAAACCGCGGGCCTCAGCTCTCACCAAGAGCGCATGATTCTCGGGTTTCGGTTCGCCTCAGCGGCGCTGGTTTGCGCTCGCGATTCCGAGGAAGTAGCCGAAGCAATGAGATTCCGACAATTGCTTCCCAGCCATCAAGGTGATGTATGCTTCACAGGAATTACGCTCCATGTCACGGAAGAACCCCTTCTGCTCGACTCCTCTCTTGCGCAGAGGTTTCGATGCTAACCTCCCTGGTAATGCTGGTCCTCTTCGCCGGTGCGAGCACGGCTCGAGGACAGGACAAGGCTCAAGGAGCTTCTGACCCGGGCGTAGCTCACGATGCCTCTGCGTTTGACGCGTGGGACCGAAGTGCGGACTCAACCACGGACACCGAGTCCAATTACGTAGACGACGTAACTTCCGGCCGACAGTCGCCCAGCTGGATGTTTCCCATTACCGAGCTCAACAGCCGTCTGCCGAGTTGGATCCGCATCGGCGGTCAATACCGGGATCGAGTCGAGGGCCGGGTCGGTATCGACTTTACGGGAACCGATGATTTTTACCTGCTGGGCCGCTTGCGCATTCGTGCGCTCATTCAGCCCAAGCCCTGGCTGTCGTTCACCGGTGAAGTACAGGATTCAAGGATCTATTTCGCCCACCACACTTCGGGGAACCCCTATGGAGATAGTTGGACGCTCTGGGATGCTTACCCTCAGATTGGCAGCTCCACAGAAGGTTGGGTGGATGTTCTAGCGGGCCGCCAAACCCTGTCGTTTGGAGACGAGCGCGTCATAGGGCCTTCCAACTGGACCAACGTCGGCCGTACCTTCAACGTCGCGCGAGTCGACCTTCATCACGCTAAGGACAAAGTGAGTGTGTTCGCGTCGTCGGTCGTGCCCGGCGAGAATACCGACTTACACAACGCACTCCCAGGCAGCAACCTCTACGGAATCTACGCCAGCCTTCTCAATGTCGTTCCCAAGGCCAAGTTTGAGCCCTATGTTCTCTGGCGCGTTGCACCCGCGAACCCTGAACTTTCAGAAGAGGTCGGTCATGGGCACATCAATGAAGTCACTATTGGACTGCACTGGAAGGGTACGCTTCCCTCCGGCTTCGATTACGACAGCGAATTTGACGGTCAGCAAGGTTCACTCGGCAAATATTCCATCAACGCCTGGGCGGGCTATGCCGCCCTGGGCAAAACCTATGGCAAGACGCACTCATTGCTGAGAACTTTCCTGGAGCTCAACTACGCCTCCGGAACCAAGAATCCGGCGGGACATGATTGGAATACCTTCGATCAGATCTATCCTTCGAATCATGACAAATACGGATTCGCCGATCTGATCGGCCGCCGGAATCTTATGCAGTACCGAGTCAGCAGTGAAGAAGTACCCGCTAAGAAGTGGAGGTTCAAACAACAATTTGAAGGGTACTTCCTGGCCACAGCGGATGACAATCTCTATGCCGATAGCGGCGCAATTTTCGTTCCTGCGCATCCCGGCGCGAGCCGCCACGTCGGCAACGAACTCGACCTCGTCGCTGAATACACCCTGAACAAGGGGCTTAACTGTGGCTTTGGTTACGCTCGCATGTTCGTCGGGCCATTTCTCAGGACAACGACGCCAGGCCACGATTATTCATACCCCTACGCGTACTTCCAATATAATTTTACAAAGTCAGCCTTTCATTTCCCGGTCAGAACGAACCAACCTAACTATTGGTGAGGTTCGGCTGATCTATCAAGCAGCTGGACCGGCCTGGCATGGTTCACCCGGCTTGCTTCCCAAGGAGGGATTGGGGAGAACCGCAGGTCTTTCCACCACGCTTTGCTCCGGTTGAAGCGACAAAGTTGTCGCAGCCACTGCTCTCTCTTCCTGCAAGGGGCTGCTTAACAACTTTGTCGCTACGCTTTAAGGCAAATGCTTCAGCTTAGGCGCATCGGAGTTGAGAAATACGGTCTCCTCCGCAAACTCCCCTCCACGTCGTTGATCGATGGCCATTCGGCTACGGTCGAGATAATGCCGCAGTTCCTCAAGCCCATATGCGCGAGCTAACTCGCGAGCGCTCACTCCGGCGCGCCTGGCGCGCAGCACAAACCACTGCTCAAGCTTCAGCCACTGCTCCTGAGCTATGTCCTGGGCACGCTCACTCAGCAGTTTGTCTCGCTTATCGAGGTTGAAGTTTTCGTGGAAAATCACCCGATCCAAGTCCAGAGTCACCCGGCTGATATTAAGGTCTGAAGAAGACGCCTCATACACCATGCGCTCCCCGGTAATGTCATACACGAGGCAGTCAGGCGTCCAGGAGCAGCTCACGATGTAGTAGTGGTGGTTGATGGCATGGGCTTGCAGCGACCGGCCCGCTGAATACGCGCTGGGCCACAGAACCATCTCCGCCCCCTGGTCCGCCAGGTCTTTCCACACTTCAGGAAAATTGGCGTCAAAGCAGGTGGCGAACCCAATGCGCCCAAAGTCTGCCTGATGAACCCTGACCGCTTGGCCAGGATTCACCGGAGGCTGCACATCATACTCGTTCCAGTAGGGAAAAACCTTGTCGTAAACACACGCAACCATGCCGGAGCGGTCGAGGAACACCACGGAATTGAGCCTCCGATTGCCGTCCTGTCGATCGATGGGACAAGCAATGTAGGTCTTATGCTTTTTGGCCAACCCGCTCATCGCGGTGATGGTCGGGCCATGCAACGGCTCCTCACTCGCATCATCAAGGCCGCGAGCCAATTCAGGCAACACGATCACGTCCGTGCCCCGAGTTCCCTCTTCGTCCACCAGGCTCGTCATCTTTTCCAGTGGCAGGGATCCGCCTTTGAATCCGACGCTGGCGACGCGAACCGGCCGTCCCGCCCCGTTCGCCCCGTGCTCTGACGGCGGATTAGCGTTCCTATCTTCCGCGCGAAAATCGTTCAAACCAACCTTTGCCATGGCACCCATGCCAACCGCAGTGTTTCGCAGGAACAGGCTCCCGCGGAGCCGTGATCTGCTCGCGCGTCCATTCTACTCGCGAGGCCGCTCCATTCCGGGGAACCCAGGGGAACACCAGAGTCAGCCGAAAGCGGGGGACGGCAGGTGAGTGCGCGTGAGCCAGATCTTACCTCGGATTATCACAATATGGGACGAAGTGTAGTTTAACAGCGGGCTGAATGAAATGAAATATCACATTTGTAGTTACCCGGCGATTACCAACGGTATGGAATCCGGGCGAGGCAGGTGTAGCCCCACTTTCCTTCTAATACTAAGCTTCGATTCACGTTCTTATCACCTAAGGTGATATGCCGCTAACACTTCTTATTCATATGCTGTAACGATTGTGTTTTGCTCTTACCATGCCACCATGGGTGCTGTTTCTGTAACAAATGGTGCGACTATGTCTCTACAGGTAATACCACCATCAACGCTTCTCGTAACCTTCACGGACATCTTCTGGGTTTTGCAATCCCAGTTATTTGCTGACTTTTAAAGCAATCGCTTCTAGGATCGATCTCGATTCGGTGTATAGGAGTCGTTGATGGTAGTCGCTGGGATCTGGAACGCCGAAGAACAGCCCGATGATCTAAGGGCAAATAACACGCAAGCCTCACGTCTTAGTACGGTTCCGGAAGATTCCGGCCAACCTGCCGCCGCCGTCACCCCTTACCCTCCAAGTCGAAATGGCCAGGTGTTAAAGCCGGCAAAAGATCCCTCGCCGACGAAACATCAAGGCCAAATCATAGGTCTGGACATCGTCCGATGCGCGGCGGCGGTCTACGTCCTGCTGTACCACTACGGGTGCTGGATCTGGGCGGGAAACAATTTCCCGGGAACCTTTGGCGCACAAGATCATTGGATGGCCCCGTTCTCCTGGCCGGGGTGGGTCGGGGTGGAGATCTTCTTCGTCCTTTCCGGGTTTGTCATTGCTTACTCGGCGCAAAGCAACACCGCAAGCGGCTTCGCCAAAAGCCGCATCATTCGCCTTTATCCCACCGCGTGGATATGTACAGCGATCACCTTGGTGACGGCCGGGTTCTTCGAGGGCTCGAAATACTGGTGGCCAAGCCTCAAGCCGCTGGCGCATACGATCGTCATCGCACCGTGGACGATCAACTGGATAGACGCATCCTTTTGGACACTGGCAGTAGAACTCAGCTTTTACTCGATCATCTTTCTGCTACTTGCCTTCAGGCTTTATGAGCGCCTGGGTATCGTCATGATGACTCTTGGCGCCTCGACATCGATTCTGGCCGTGTATCGCGCCGGCATTGCGGCCGGCCTCTATGGTGGTGGTCATTTCGGCGCAAAGATAATGGCAGTCGCACAAAATCAAAGGTACTTCTTTCTGCTGGCCAATCACGGCATGTTTTTCGCTCTTGGCTGCCTGATTTGGCTCTGTCTGCTGCAGCGGGTGACCCCGGCCAGGCTAACCGGGGCCGCCGTATGTACCGTAGGAAGTCTGGCCGAGATTTACTTGCATTGCCGTCTCTTCGTTACTGACGCAGAGCAGCGAGGCTTAGCCGCCATTGAAGGAGATCGGTGTCACGCACTGCTTCCGATGACGATATGGGTGCTGGCAATCGTCGCGATCATCGGCTCGGTGTCGTTCAACGCAAGGATGAGCGCGCTGGCGGGTTCCAGGGGCGCGAAAGCTATCAGGTGTCTCGGGCTCATGACATACCCACTCTACCTGGTCCATCAAACGGCCGGCTTCGAGATCATAAGCCGTCTACAGCGGCGGGTTGGTTTTTCGACCTCGGTCTTCCTTACAAGCGGCCTGATGATCACCTTAAGCTTCATCATCGTCCGCTTCCTTGAAAAACCACTTCAGAGCGTCTTTAAGACCGCGCTGGGAGTGGCATCCAGGCAGAACGCGAGTCACACAGCGGCGTGGTCAACGATTGGCACGCAAGTTGCGCAGTGTAGGGACATGGAGCGCGCGTAAGCATCTTAGATCCGGACCAGCCCATGACATAGATCACCAGTTGTCGTTTACGGATCCAGTGCCACTGGCTGGGACGGTGTAGGAGTGATTGTTGCCAGGCTCCCAGATGACATTGCCGTTGGCTTGGATATCAATGTACTTATATTGAACATTGGTCCCCGCGGGCAAAGAGACATTGAGGAACCAGTTTGGATAGTTCGGGTCGAGCATGGGTCCAACGGCGGTCTGAAACGTTGTGCCCCAACTACCAAGTTCCGGGACGCTTCCACTGACAAAGATGTAGTCACCGGTATTCGTCGGCTGTGCATTGTTTACTGTGAACGTCACCGGGATGAGCTTCCCCGTAAGGACGTTAAAGTTGATGCTGTTCGATTGAGTTCCGCTTGAGTTCTTTACCGTCACGCCGTAGACACCGGCAGCCACGGAGGGTACCGCCACAGTGATGGAGTTGTTAGACCAGCTCTTGATGGTAGCTGTGGCCGTTCCGAACAGCACGCTGCCGGTAGCGCTCCCGAAGCCATCGCCCGCCACCGTGACCGTCATGCCCGGCTGCCCGACGTACGGTCCGACACTGCCGATCTCAGGGGTGGCCGCGTTCACCTGCTTTTGCCAAACGGCAACCGTCGAGGGCCCAAGAGTAAAGGCCGTCGCTGGATTATTGCCCCCGGACCCGCTCGCAACCGTCAGGCTTCCGCCGCTGAGCAGCCCACCGAGGTAATCAGAGTAGGTGCCCGCCGGCAAGGCGGTATTCAGGCCCGTGATGCTGTATCCGGTCGTATCGTTCTTGTTGATGGCAACCAGCACGACGTCGTTGTAGAACTGGCGCTCGAAAATGTAAACGTCATTGTTGATCCAACGCTGTTGCGTGGTGCCATAACCCAGAGCATCATTGCCGGCCCGCAGAGCTGATAGCTTACTGATAAGTTGATAGGCTGTCGTGCTGGTCGAAAAGGAGCTCATGGCCACGCG
>Ga0210386_10005225_pt1 | contig 10583 bp, 8 predicted proteins | sample IncBWH32OmetaG_FD_160091 | JGI IMG/M metagenome (GOLD analysis project Ga0210386, IMG submission 160091) | Forest soil microbial communities from Barre Woods Harvard Forest LTER site, Petersham, Massachusetts, United States - Inc-BW-H-32-O ... | reverse complement strand
TTTTGCATTCGCGAGGGTACGAAGTGCAGCCGATTTATGGGGCTTATGGGAGAGGCAAGAGCGGGTATCCGGCTGATGACATCGATGTTCTGGTGGTGCGAATCGGGCCGGTTGACGCTTGGTATGTGCGGCCGATTGCGGCTGTGGCTCTGGCGAAGAACCTGCGGTTCTATCCGGACATTGAATGCAAATGCACGCGGTGGGAGGGTTATCGGGAGGCTTGGCGGGTGATGGGGGAAGGGGGTAGGCAGTTCAAAGTGCAGAGATCCTTCGTGGGGAGCCCTGCGCGAGCGTAGGGCTCCGCTTCCTCAGGATGACGGCTTAGTTCTTGGATGACTAGTGCGTTTTCGGGGTAGAATTGCGTGCGTTTAATCTGGGGAATTTGGGGGAGGCATGAGGAAGAGGATATTCGGGCTGGGGATTGGGTTGGGGGTTCTGGCGCTTGCTGGAGGTGTTTGGGGTCAGGCTAGCGGTGGGGTGGTCACGATCAATGGTGGTCGAAACACGATTTTAATGCGGACTCCGTCAGAGCCTTTTGTGCCTGCGACGACGGCCTCGTCGAAGCTGGTCAAGATTTACAGCAACCTTGGTAAGGGCAGCAACGTGTACAACTCGATCGCTGGCGTTGGGATTCTGGGGCCGGATGCGGGACAGCCGTGGCCGCAGTCGGTGGGGTGCGGATTCCGGCCCAAGGCCGATCATACGGTGACGGAGATTCAGGTGGGCGCGACGTATGTGCAGGGCACGAATACGCTGGTGGTCAGTTTGAACGAGGACAACAAGGGGATCCCGGGAAAGGCGCTTCATACCTGGCATTTTTCCAACCTGCCGACGTTTGGGAGCTGTTGCACGCTGCAGACCGCGAAATACTCCAAGGGGATTCCGCTGAAGAAGGGCAAATTGTATTGGGTGGTGCTGAGCCCGCAGAAGAAATTTCAGGATACTTATGACGTCTGGAACAATAACTTTGCGGGTACGCAGGGCACGTTCTCGAATAACATTGGATCGGGTTGGAATAGCAGCTATCAAGTGCTGGGGGCGTTTGGGGTGTTCGGGAAGTGAGTTCCAGTGGCGGGTCCGGTTACGTTTGGATTGACCCTGACTCGTCTAACATGTTATAAAACTTGGTCTTGTGCTGTGGGCTCGGGAACGTAGCCTTTCCTGCCCGGGGCACGATGAACATCCGACGCGGCCAAACTCAGCATCCCTGTTCAAGTCTTGCAGTGGAAGCGTGTTCGGAACTCCGGCCATGCGCTCCCGCGCTCTTTACGAGAGCGGGGTGGCGCGCCGGTTCGAGGACCTGAACCCGTCGTCATCCTTAATATAGTTCTCAATGAGTGGAGGGTTTCCTATGCGCACCTGGCTCGCTGATCTTGTGTCCCGAGGATGCTTCGCCCGCGGGCGGGCGGCTTTTGTGGCGGCTTTTGTGGCTGTGGCGGCGTCCGCGGCTTTGGCCCAGCCGGCTTCGGAGGTGGGCGGCGAAGCCGGATTGAAACTGCCTGACCTTTCTTCGGTTTCGTTTCTGGGCATTGATGGGCACAAGCTGCTGATGATCGGGATCGTGTTCTGCATTGCTGGGCTGGGATTTGGGATGGCGATTTATATGCGGCTCAAGAATTTGCCGGTACATCGAGCGATGCTGGAGATTTCTGAGCTGATTTATGAGACTTGTAAGACTTATCTGATTACGCAAGGCAAGTTTTTGTTGCTGCTTTGGGTATTCATTGCAGTCGTGATTGTTCTGTATTTCGGCGTGCTTTCGCCGGTGCCGGGTAAGCCGGTGATGACGACGCTGCCGATTATTCTGGTGTTTAGTCTGGTGGGAATTGCGGGTAGTTTTGGAGTGGCCTGGTTTGGCATTCGGGTGAATACATTTGCCAACTCGCGGACCGCGTTTGCTGGCTTGCGGGGGAAACCTTATCCGATTTACAGCATTCCGCTGCAGGCCGGGATGAGTATCGGAATGATGCTGATCAGCGTGGAGTTGTTGATCATGCTTTTCATTTTGCTTTTCATTCCGGGGGATTACGCGGGGCCCTGTTTTATCGGGTTCGCGATTGGGGAATCGCTGGGGGCGGCGGCGCTTAGGATTGCGGGCGGGATCTTCACCAAGATTGCGGACATTGGGTCGGATCTGATGAAGATCGTTTTTAAGATCAAAGAAGATGATGCACGCAACCCGGGCGTGATTGCGGATTGCACCGGGGACAACGCGGGAGACTCGGTTGGACCGTCGGCGGATGGATTTGAGACTTATGGCGTGACCGGAGTGGCACTGATTACTTTTATTCTTTTAGGTGTGAAGAATCCGACGGTGCAGGTGCAGTTACTGGTCTGGATTTTTGTGATGCGCATCATGATGCTGGTTTCAAGCGCGGGCGCGTACTTCCTAAATAGCGCCGTGGCGCGGGCGCGCTTTGCAGATGCGGATGTGATGAACTTCGAGACTCCGCTGACGTCGCTGGTGTGGGTGACTTCGGTGGTTTCGATCGTTTTGACCTACATAGTTTCGGCGGTTATTGTTCCCGATATTGGCGGCGATACTACGCAATGGTGGAAGCTGGCCACGATTATTTCTTGCGGGACGCTGGCGGGGGCTTTGATTCCTGAGTTAGTGAAGGTGTTTACCTCGACCGAGTCGCGGCATGTCAGGGAGATTGTAGCCTCGGCTGAGGAAGGCGGGGCGTCGTTAGGAATTCTAGCGGGGTTTGTGGCGGGAAATTTCAGCGGCTACTATTTGGGATTGTCGATGGTGTTTTTGATGTCGGTTGGATATTACATGAGCACGATGGGATTGGCGGGGGCGGCGACCATGATCGCGGCTCCGGTGTTTGCGTTTGGGTTGGTGGCATTTGGGTTCCTGGGGATGGGGCCCGTTACGATTGCGGTGGACTCTTATGGTCCGGTGACGGACAACGCGCAGTCTGTGTATGAGTTGTCGTTGATCGAACAGGTACCCAACATCGCTGGCGAACTGAAGAAGGATTACAACTTTAATGTGAACTTTGAGCGGGCCAAGCACATGTTGGAAGAGAATGATGGCGCGGGCAATACCTTTAAGGCGACCGCGAAACCCGTGCTCATCGGGACGGCTGTGGTGGGTGCGACCACGATGACTTTCTCCATCATTATGGCGCTGACCAATGGGTTGACGCAGAACGTCGAGAAATTGTCATTGCTGCATGCGCCTTTTTTGTTGGGTCTCATCAGTGGAGGGGCGATCATCTATTGGTTTACTGGCGCTTCGACCCAGGCGGTGAGCACTGGAGCCTACCGCGCGGTGGAGTTCATCAAGGCGAACATCAAGCTGGAAGGGGTCACGAAGGCTTCGGTGGCCGACAGCAAGAAGGTCGTGGAGATTTGCACGAAGTATGCACAGAAGGGGATGCTGAACATCTTCATCGCGGTGTTCTTCGCTACGCTGACATTCGCTTTTATCGAGCCGTTCCTGTTTATCGGATATCTGATCTCGATCGCGATATTCGGCTTATATCAGGCGATTTTTATGGCGAATGCGGGTGGGGCCTGGGACAACGCCAAGAAGATCGTGGAGGTCGAGTACAAACAGAAAGGCACGCCCCTGCACGATGCCACGGTGGTCGGCGACACGGTGGGCGACCCGTTCAAGGATACGTCGTCGGTGGCTTTGAACCCGGTGATCAAGTTCACCACTCTGTTCGGGTTGCTGGCTGTAGAGTTAGCGGTGAAGTTGACGGAAACCAATGCCGCGCTTACGAATCTGCTGGCGGGTGTGTTCTTCCTGATCTCGTTCTTCTTCGTCTATCGCTCGTTCTACGGGATGCGAATTGGCACGGAAAGGTCGGCGGCGAAGGCTCACGCTGCCGGGGACTAATTGGTTTTTGCGATTGTGCGGGCCTCGTAGCTTTGGAATACGCCATGCCTGAAGGCATACCCTGATACGAATCGAGAGCTCTTTCGAAACCTCTGAAACCTCATTGGAAAGGAGCCCTTAATTCCACGCTGGGGCGCTTCTCCACCCAAAAGCCCGGGTTTCCCGCATGCTGAGTTGGCGGGGGCCACAATAGTCATACAGCCAAAGTCGTACAACCAACATTCTGCGTTGGGTATCCAACTTAGGGGAAGTTGATGACTGACGTGACGTCCGCATCAATCAGCCCGAAGATGTATAATTCGTGAAGGACCTACTGGTGGCGGCGAGATGCAATTGCTGAGGCATCGTAGCGTTAGTAAGCGGGGATGGCGTGGTGCGCTGATCGTCATTGCCATTTGCTCGCTGACCTTCAGTCTCGCGACTCGTTTTTGGGCTACCTCCGATTCTCCGTCTCATACCGTAAGGACTGTTGACCGCCGATCGGTCGAACCCAAACGGCAGCACCTTAATCGAGATGCGATTCGGTGGGCAGCGCCGGCTGCCGATTTCAGTATCATCGAACCAGCGCCGATTGAAGCCGCTCTGGCGCTTGCCGGACCTCCACTGCCGAAGCACGTTTTCAGCGACAGCCTGTACAACAGGCCCCCTCCATCGTCTGATTTCCTTGTTTAATTTCTTTTCGCGCACATAATCCCGTACTCATCTAAGCCGTTTACATTCGGCGATGAGCAACATTGGCTGCTATGACATTTTTCGCGGCGCGATTGACCCCGAGCGATAGGTCAATCGAAAGTTGCGGAAAGGATTTGCATGGCTCTTGAGCCTGCTAGTCGCGTAGACGATCTGGACGCTCTGCGGCGTTTAGACTCCTGCACGATTTCGAATGCGATCGAGACGTTTGCGGTAAGGCTGCGCAACGCCGGCTTTGCGGACGCTCGCATTCGCTGCATCTTCGAGGATTTCCCTCCCATGGTCGGGTATGCGGCCACCGCGCGACTGCGTAGCGGTGAGCCTCCCATTGCGGGGCGAATTTATGTGGATCGCACCGACTGGTGGCACAGCATTCTCCAAGTGCCTGCGCCGCGAATTGTGGTATTGGAGGATCTGGACAAACCACCGGCGTGGGAGCTTTTCTCGGAGACATGCAAGCTGCGATCCTGAGGGCGCTCGGCTGCGTCGGGTATGTGACCGACGGTGCAGTGCGAGACCTGCCGCGCGTGAAGGATTTGGGATTACATCTTTTTGCCGGGAATGTAGCGGTGTCACATGCCTATGCCCATATCTTCGATTTTGGCTCCACGGTCAAAGTGGGTGGGCTGGAAGTGAAACCGGGCGATCTTTTGCATGGGGATCGGCATGGGCTCTTGACCGTTCCCAAAGAGATCGCCGCGGAGATTCCAGTGGTTGCGGCGAGATTGCGGCAGGAGGAGCAAAGGGTCATCGACTTTTGCCGCTCGCAGGAATTTTCAGTGGAGAAGTTACGTCAGGTACTCAAGGGATTGAGTTAGGGAGACTCTGATTGGGTATGAAACATCATCGGGGAATGGCAGCACGGGCCGCGATACGCGCGCCTAAATTGGCTGTGGGGTTTGCCGCCTTGCTGGCGCTTGGCCTGTCTTCGTGCAGTGGCGCACGCAATGTGAAGGCAAGTGCGGAGCAGGCGGTCACGGTAGGAGTGACCAGCGTCGTGAAGAAAACGGTGAGCCGGCAAATTACTTTGTCTTCGGAATTAGTGCCCTTTCAAGAAATCGATGTCTATGCGAAGGAAGCCGGCTACGTGCAGAAACTGGACGTCGACTACGGGACACATGTAAAGGCGGGCCAGACGATGGCTACGTTGGAGATTCCGGAGTTGCAGGCGCAGATGCAGCAGGATCAGGCGGAGATCAAGAACGCGATCGATCAAGTGAGCCGCGCAGATCACGAACTGAAACGCTACGATGCGCAATACAACGCCCTGCACCTTCAGTACGCACGACTGAATGGGGTCTTCGAGACGCAGCCTGGCATCGTGGCGCAGCAGGAAGTCGACGATGCCCAGGGCAAAGATCTTGCCGCCGCGTCTCAAGTGGACGCGGGAAAAGCGGCGCTCGAAGCGGCTCAGAGCCAGATGGCAGCGGCCAAAGCGAAACTCGTTCACGACGAGACCCTATTCGATTATTCGAGGATTACGGCCCCCTTCGCCGGAGTGGTGACCGAACGTTACGCGAATCTGGGCACGCTGGTTCAGGCAGGAACCAGTTCGAGTACGCAGGCGATGCCGATCGTACGGCTGTCTCAGGACGATTTGTTTCGCCTGGTTATTCCTATTCCGGAGTCCTACGTTCGGTACATTCGCATTGGAGATCCGGTGAATGTTCGCGTGCCTTCCCTGAACCGGACCTTTCCTGGCAAAGTCGCGCGCTTCTCGGTGGATGTGAGAGCTGACACTCGCACCATGCACACCGAAGTCGATGTTCCGAATCCAGAGCGCGTACTGATGCCTGGCCTCTACGCTGAAGCCGAAGTTGGGCTTGACGAAAAAGCAAACGTTCCCACGGTGCCGTTCCAAGCCGTAAGTCATCAGGGCAATAAAACATCTGTCTTTGTGGTGAATCGTGATGGAGAAGTGGAGGAGCGCACGGTGGAGCTCGGTCTGCAGACCACCACTGATGCGGAAGTCCTTTCTGGATTAAGCGAAGGAGAGCAGGTGGTGGTCAGCGACCGCAGCGGCCTGAAGCCGGGTCAGAAGGTTCACCCGCAAGCCATGTCCGTGATGCAGTACCAGGAACAGAATGCACAGTAGCAGCACGATTGGATAACGTTTATGCCGGGATTTTCAATTCGCAATCCGTACTTCATCATCGTGATCTGCCTGGTGCTGCTGGTGATTGGCGTGACCAGTATCGCGCGAATGCCGGTGGATTTATTTCCGCCCATCAATCTGCCGGAAGTGGTGGTCGCAACTTTCTATTCGGGCATGCCGCCGGAGGACATTGAGACCGACATTACCGATCCTCTAGAGCGTTTCTTTACGCTGGCCGCCGGTGTCGATCACATGGAGTCCCGGTCGCTTCTGGGCGTGAGCATTATCCGGGTGTATTTCCAGCCAGGGACGAGCCCGGATGCGGATGTGACCGAGTTGTCAAATTTGGCTCTCGCGGACTTGAAGCGGCTACCACCGGGAACTTTGCCGCCAGTAGTGCTGAAATTTGACGCTTCCAGCTTGCCGGTCGCGCTGGTGACGGTTAAGGGAGAAGGCCTCAACGAGACTCAGCTTCACGATTACGGGCAGTTTCAGATCCGCAACCAGATCGCGGTTGTGCCGGGCGCGGAGATTCCCGGTGTGTTCGGCGGAACGTACCGTCAGATCATGGTCTATGTCGATCCGTACAAGTTACTGTCGCGTCAATTGAGCCCCATGGACGTGGTGGGAGCGGTCAATGACGCGAACCTCATCCTGCCGGCGGGCGACGTCAAGATGGGTCCCTACGATTATTTCGTTTACTCCAACAGCCTGGTCGACAACATGGACCAGTTGGGCAAGCTTCCGCTCAAGGTGAAGGGACACTCCTGGGTTACGGTGAACGATGTTGGCAAGGCGGAAGATTCCCACCAGATTCAAACCAACATCGTTCGTATTGACGGGCAGAAGTCGGTTTACATCCCGGTGATGAAGCAGGGTGGTGATACCAACACTATAGCCGTGGTGGACGGGCTTCGCGAACTGACCAAGCATCTGTACGACATTCCCAAGCAGATGGTTACGAGCATTGTGTTTGACCAGTCTGTGTATGTGAAGGAAGCGATCAAAACCGTATTGCATGAGGGATTTCTGGGACTGATTCTTACCAGTCTGATGATCCTCATTTTTCTGGGAAGCTTCCGGGCCACATCGGCCGTGCTACTCTCCATCCCGCTATCTGCGCTGGCGGCGTTTGTGGTGCTAGCTTTGATGGGCGGCACGGTAAACACGATGATTCTTGGCGGGATGGCGCTGGCTTTTTCACGCGTGATCGATAACTCGGTCATTTCGCTGGAAAACATTTACCGCCATCTGGAAATGGGCGCCGTTCCGATGGTTGCGGCCGAAGTTGGGGGCGCGGAAGTGAACCTGGCAGTGCTCGCTGCGACCCTGGTGGATGTGGTTGATTTCTTTCCGGTGATTTTTCTCTATGGCGTGTCCAAGTTTCTGTTTTCTGCTTTAGCTCTGGCATTCTGTCTCTCGCTGCTGGCGTCATTCCTTTGTTCTGCTCACGGTTCTTGAAGGCCGTGCCGCACGCGGCCGAGCATCAGCACCCGGGATACGAGATTGAGCCCGAAAAGGCGGCGAGCCAGTCGTGGATGGATAGGTTCAATGCCCGCTTCAACCGGATGTTCAACAAGGTTCTGGATTATTACGAGTACTGGGTGCGGCGTGCGCTCGTGCGTCCGGGTTTGACCGTGTTGGCGTTGAGTGGCCTGTTTCTGGTCAGTTTGGCGATTTATCCACTGCTTGGGTTGGCGTTGTTCCCGAAGACGGACGCAGGGCAGTTCACGATCAACCTGAAAGTTCCGACCGGGACCCGCATCGAAGTGACGGATCAATACCTTGCCAAGGTGGAAGATTTGATCCGCCATACGGTGGAAGCGAAGGACCTTAAGTTGATCGTTTCCAATATTGGGGTGGTTCCGGATTTCTCTGCGCTGTACACCACCAACGCCGGTCCTTATACCGCGACGGTCCAGGTGCAGTTGAACGAACCGCACCACCTGAGCAGCTTCGACTACATGGACCGAGTTCAAAACAGCATGGCGAAACAATTTCCGGACATTCGGACATTCTTTTCCAGTGGCTCGATGGTGGATGCCATTCTAAACGCCGGCATGCCCGCGCCGATTGACCTGCAAGTGAGCAGCCCGGATTTAACGCAGATTTATGGCATCGCGCAGAACCTGGCCACGCAAATTCGGCAGGTCCACGGGGTGGGGCAGGTTTATATCCCGCAGGATATGAATTACCCGACACTGCGCCTCGATGTTGACCGTGTGCATGCGGGAGAGTTGGGCCTTACGCAGAAAGACGTGGTCGACAACGTTATCACCGCGCTCAATTCCAATTACATGATTGCCCCCAATTACTGGGTGGATCGCAAGAGCGGCAACGATTATTACCTGACGGTGCAGTTTTTCGAAAAAGGTCAGTCCGCCATTCACGATATGGCTGACTTCGGGCAGATTCCCTTACGAGATCCGGCCAACGGAGCGGGAATCAGCTGTGGTCCGAGTGGCGCTGGCGGCTCCGGAGGCATGCAACCTGCGTGGGCCTGCGGCGGACAGGGCAGGCCGATTACGGTGCTCAACAATGTTGTGAGCGTGAGACAGGTTCAAACGCCGACCGAGGTCGACCACTATCAAATTCAGCGAGCCATGGACGTCTATGTGACGCCGACGGGAGAGGATCTGGGCCGCGTCACCAGTTCGATACGCGATATTCTGGCGAAAACCAACATTCCCGGCAACGTACGAGTGAATCTGCGCGGAATGGTGCAAGGCATGGAGGCGTCGTTCAAGAGCTTTGCGCTTGGATTTCTGATCTCTTTTTTGCTGCTGTTTCTGATTCTCACGGCGCAATTCAAATCTTTCATCGATCCGTTCCTGATCATGTTGGCGATCCCGATGGGATTTGTCGGTGTGCTTTTGATTCTTCCGCTGACCCACAGCACGCTGAATGTGATGTCGCTGATGGGCGTGCTGATGCTGGTGGGCATCGCGGACTCCAACAGCATTCTGATTGTTGACTTCGCTCACAATCTGGAGCGGCAAGGTTTGTCTCCAGCCGATGCGGTCATTACCGCGTGCCGGGTACGTCTGCGGCCTATTTTGATGACGTCGCTTGCGACCATTATTGGGATGATTCCGATGGCGCTGAAACTGGGGACTGGGGCAGAGCAGTACACGCCCATGGCGCGCGCGATCATTGGAGGGCTGACTTCGTCGGTTCTTTTGACCATCTTCATCGTGCCCGCTGCGTACTTGCTGGTTTACGGCCGACGCAAAGAGCAAGCCGCAGCAGGCTTGCCCGGGGAGCCTGCGGAGTGAGGGGACCACGTTCTCAGATCGCTGACATCCCACTTGTCATCCCGAGCGAAGCGAGGGTTCCAGGTTCTTCTCGTGAGCGGCGAACACCTGCATTCCTCGTCGCTTTCGCTCCTCGGAATGACAGGCGATGCGTTTCCCAGCATTCTTTCTGGCGAAGAGCGCTGGTTCTTGGCGCCGTGCTTTCTCTTGCGATCAGCGTTGCAACCAGGTACAGCATCGTAGTGCGCCGGGAAACTGCGACCAAGATCGTTACGTCGCAGTCTCTCGATGCCAAACGGCAGCATCTGCTGAAGGACGGTCTGCATTGGTCTGCTCCTGCTGCGACGTTTGTTTGGTTTGCACCCGCGGGGGTTCACGTCGCCGGATTGCCAGCCGTTTCTGCCGTGCCTCAACTTTATGCAACAGATTTCCTATATAGCCGACCTCCTCCTTCCTGCTGAATTTCCTTCGAAAGGAAGCACTGAACCGATTCCGCCGCGAAACATTGGCCGGAATCGGCGGTTCGAATCAGCCTGCGTCGCGCCCTGTGATTTTGGCAGGCGCTTTGATGGAGAAGATCATGAGGAAAAATATCGGTATCGGCATCGCAGTGTTGGTGATTGTGCCAATGCTGAACGCCTCTCCGGCTCGAAGCAAGGCGAATCCGTTTGTGCAGGGAACTGTGATTGAG
>Ga0210386_10005224_pt1 | contig 10584 bp, 7 predicted proteins | sample IncBWH32OmetaG_FD_160091 | JGI IMG/M metagenome (GOLD analysis project Ga0210386, IMG submission 160091) | Forest soil microbial communities from Barre Woods Harvard Forest LTER site, Petersham, Massachusetts, United States - Inc-BW-H-32-O ... | reverse complement strand
GATCGAAACATTGCTGGAGCGCGCACTGGCCGCGCTCCCGGAAGACCTGGTACCCGCCGCGCAGCGCGCGGTCGGCATCGAGGTTGAAACTACGCGCGACGCGCAGCATGGCGATTTCGCGAGCAATCTCGCCATGCGCTTAGGGCGGGCCACCCGTCAGAATCCGCGCAAAGTCGCACAGGCTCTGGTGGCCGCCCTGCCTCCGAACGAGGCGATCGAGAAGGTCGAAATTGCCGGCGCGGGGTTCATCAATTTTTTCTTGAAGGGCGATGCCTATCATCGCGAAATCGGCAACGTATTGAGCGAGGGCGGATCGTACGGCCGCTCGGCCATCGGTGCGGGTCGCCGTGTGCAAGTGGAATTCGTATCGGCAAATCCCACCGGTCCGCTGCACGTGGCCCACGGACGGCATGCAGCTTTCGGCGCTTCGGTGAGCAATCTGCTCGAGGCCGTCGGCTACGCCGTGCAGCGCGAGTACTACATCAACGATGCCGGCCGTCAGACCGACATCCTGGCGGTCAGTGCCTGGCTGCGTTATCTGGAGCGCTGCGGCGAGCAATTCACCTTTCCCTCCAACGCCTACGTGGGAGAGTACCTGGTGGCTGTCGGGGAGAAGCTGCTCGCTGCCGAGGGGCTTGCGTTGAAGCATTCCGCGGCGGAGATCTTCAAGGGCCTGCCGCCGGACGAACCGCAGGGAGGCGACAAGGACGTTTATATCGATGCCCTGTTGACGCGCGCACGGGCACTGATCGGAGAGCAGGCGTTCCAACGCGTCCTCCGAACATCGCTCGACGGCATCGTCGGCGACATCCGCGAGGATCTCGCCGAATTTGGCGTGACCTTCGATCGCTGGTTTTCGGAGCGATCGTTGAGCGACAGCGGCGCCATCGACCGCTCGATCGAGGCTCTGAGGGCATCGGGACACCTCTATGTGAAGGACGGCGCGCTGTGGTTCAAGAGCACGGATTTCGGCGACGAGAAGGACCGCGTCATCGAGCGCGAGAACGGCGTGAAGACCTATTTCGCCTCGGATATCGCCTATGTCTTGAACAAGCTCGAACGTGGATATGAGCACCTGATCTACATCTGGGGCGCCGACCATCACGGCTACATCGCCCGCCTGCGCGCGGCATTGATCGCGCTCGGCGGGCCGCCCGAACGCTTCGAAGTGCTTCTCACGCAAATCGTTTCTCTGTTTCGCGGCGGCGAAAAGGCCAAGATGTCGAAGCGTTCGGGCGATTATGTGACCTTGAGGGACCTGCGCAAGGAGGTCGGAAACGATGCGGCGCGGCTGTTCTACGTGATGCGCAGCAACGACCAACACCTGGATTTCGACATGGAATTGGCGAAGTCCAAGTCCAACGAAAACCCCGTGTACTACATTCAGTATGCGCACGCGCGCGTCGCGAGCGTGCTGCGCCAACTGAAAGAGCGGGGGCTTGCCCACGACGTCGAGCATGGCGTGGCGTCGATGAACAAGCTCACGGAGCCGCAGGAGCAGCAATTGATCAAGCGCATCTGTGCCTATCCTGAACTCGTCAAGCAGTGCGCGGCGCAGCGGGCGCCGCATTCGCTGGTGCACTACCTGCGCGATCTGGCCAATGACTTCCACACGTACTACAGCGCGCATCAATTCATCGTCGAGGATCCGGGCACCCGCGATGCGCGGCTGGATCTGGCGCTGGCGACGCAGACCGTGATTCGAAACGGCCTGAAGCTCCTGGGCGTTTCCGCGCCCAACACCATGTAATGCCGCGTGACTACAAGACCAAACGCAGCAAGCCCGGTGCCTTTTCCGGTTGGGTCGGTCTTGGCTGCGGGTTGGCTTTGGGACTGGCGGTGGCCGGCGTCGTGTATTTGAAGGACCATCGGTTGGATGCGCCGGTGGCGAGCGCCGAGAAGACGGTCAAGAAGAGAAATCACGGCAGCGAGCCGACGGAGGCCGGCTATCCATCAGGCGATGAAACGAAATCCTATGCCTTCTATGAAATGCTGCCAAAGTTCGAGGTGGTGGTGCCCGAAAAGGACAAGGACGTCAGGCCGGACATCAAATCCGTTCCCGAGACGCGCCGCGGTACGTACGTGCTGCAGGCCGGCTCCTACAAAAACTTCGCGGACGCCGACCGCGTGCGTGCGAAGCTCGCGCTGCAGGGCATCGAGTCCAACGTGCAGAAGGTCACCGTGGATAACGACACCTGGCATCGCATCCGCATCGGTCCCATCGCCAAGTTGGACGACCTGAACCGCATGCGGCAAATCCTTCGCAAAGCCGACGTCGATGTATTGGTGATTCGGGTCGGCGACTAGCAGCGCATGCGGGCTAAGTCAGGGCTGGTTACCGGCTAATCTTCGCCTAATTGACGAAAATCGACCCCTAATGCACGCAACTTACGGTACAAATGGGTCCGCTCCATACCCACCCGTTTGGCCAATTGGCCGACTTTGCCGTTGCAGAGCAGCAATTGCTGCTGCAGGTACGCCCGTTCGAACTGTTCGCGAGCCTCGCGAAGCGGAAGTGCCAGCAGGTCCTGCTTCACGAGCGGCTCATCGACAGCCATCTTCACGGCGAGTTCGCGCTCGATCTCCTCGAGCCGGATCTCCTCCCCGGAGCCTAAAATCAGCACACGCTGAACCAGGTTCTTCAGCTCACCGACGTTTCCGGGCCAAGGATAATTGCGCAGCCGGTTTTGCGCCGCGACGCTGAAACGCCGTAGCGGCAGGTGCTGCTCATCGACCAGGCGGTCGACGTAGTAGCGCAGCAGATCGGGCACATCTTCCGCGTAGTCGCGCAGCGGCGGCACGCGCAGCGTGATCACATTGAGATGCGCGAGCAGGTCGCGTCGAAAGGGCTCGAGCGAGGAGCGCAGTTCGAACCCTTCCGTGGCAGAGCTGATCCAGCGCACGTTGAGCTGCAGGCGCTGCCGGCCGCCGACACGCGTGTAGCCGTTCTGCTCGATGGCGCCCACCAGAGCCCGTTGTGCATCCGCGTTCAAATCCTCCAGTCCGCTGACGTACAGCGAGCCCCCGTTTGCCTGGTCGAATGCACCGGTCTCCACTTTGCCGTCGCGCTCGCTGCCGAACAGCGCGGCCGCAGGATCCTGCCCGAGGCTTGCCGCAACCACGGTGAAAAACGGCTTGGCTGTCCGGACGCTCAACGAGTGCAGGTAGCGCGCATAGGCTTCGCGCCCCGATCCCAGCTCGCCGACCAACAGCACAGGAGATGAACTGGAGGCTGCCTGCTGCACCTGTTCGCGCAGCGTTTGCGTGATCTTGGCCTTGCCGATGGGCACGGCCAGGGCCGAGCCCTGGGTACGCGCCGACAGGCGCTTGCGCCTGCCTGCGTCCAGCGCCCGCTCCACGGTGCGCAACAGCTTGGTGAGGGACAGCGGCTTTTCGACGAAATCAAATGCGCCGAGGCGTGTGGCCTCGACGGCGGTTTCGACGGTACCGTGTCCGGACATCATCACCACGGGACAGTCGTAGCCGTCGGTGACGGACCACTCGCGCAGCAGCGTGATGCCGTCGGTGTCCGGCATCCAAATATCCAACAGGACCAGGTCCGGGACCTGCGCCGCCCGCGAAGATCTCGCCTGGCTGGCATCGGCGGCGATTTCCACGTCGTAGCCCTCTTCCGAGAGAATCTCTTTGAGCAGCCCGCGGATGTCGGCCTCGTCGTCCACCACCAGAATTCTTGAAGCGGTCATACCCGTTCTCTCCTGTGTTCGCCCTTGCGCGGTTCGCGTGCGCTCGCGGAGCGCGCACCGTCGCCGAGCGGCAATAGAATTCGCACGCGGGCGCCCCCGGAGCGCTGATTATCCGCTTCAATGCGGCCCCCGTGCTCTTCCACGATTTTCTTGACGATCGCCAATCCTAAGCCCGTGCCCTTCGGTTTGCTGGTGACATACGGATCGAAGACGGTACCGATCAAGTCCCGCTGAAAGCCCGGACCGTTGTCGGCGACCACGATTGCGACCGATGCGCCCTGCTTTTGACCATCGTCGGCGACTTGCGTTTCCAATTCGATGCAGGCGCCCACCTTGCCCTCGAGGGCCTCCAGCGAATTGGTGACCAGGTTATTGAGGATTTGCCGGATGCGCATGCGGTCGGCCGAAATCAGCGGCAGGTGCGGATTGAGCTGCAACTTCATTTCCGCGCCGCTGTCCTGGACCCGGTAGAGGTCCACGACCTCGGTGATCAGCTGGTTCAGATCAAAGCGCGAGAAATGCATATCGGGCGCGCGCGCGTACTCGCTGAAGGCATTGACCATCTGCTTCATGGCATCCACCTGCGCCACGATGGTGTGGGTTGCGCGCTCGAGGATCTGGGCGTCTTGCGCGTTCATGCTGCCTAAGAACTTACGCCTCATCCGCTCTGCGGACAGCTGGATGGGCGTCAACGGATTCTTGATTTCGTGTGCCAGGCGGCGCGCCACTTCGCCCCAGGCGGCATCGCGCTGCGCCTGCAGCAGCGTGGTGATGTCGTCGAACACCAGCACCACACCGGCCGCGCCGCCGGCATCGTTGGGCAGCGCGGTGCAGGCGCACATGAGCACGTGTTTGCCGGTCTCCGACAGCAGCTCGATCTGCTCGCGCCAATCCAGCTGCTCCGGCTGCAGGCGTTGCTTGATGGCGCTCAGGAACTGGGTAAACAGGGCGTTCTCGCTGATGGATTCGTCGAACGGCTTGCCGATGGCCGCTTCGAGATCGACGCCCAGGATGGCGCTTGCCGCCTGGTTGGCGGTGCGCACTTTCAGATCCGGCTCGAGCGATACGACGCCGGTCGAGAGCCGCGCCAGAATGACGGCAAGACCCGCGCGTTCGGCTTCCACCGCCTGCTGGCTGCGACGCGTCTCCTCGCGCGCCCTCCCCAGGCGCTTGGTCATGTCATTGAACGAGGTGACGAGGAACCCCAGCTCATCGCGTCCGGGCAGCGGCAGGCGGGTGTCGTAGTTGCCCTTCGCGACGGCCCGGGTGCCGGCAATCAAGTCTTGCACCGGCTGCACCAGGCGCTGCGCGGCGAAGAATGCGCCGTATACCGCGGCAATCAAGGACATCAGCACGACAAAGCTCAAGATCAATACAAAAGTCGTCTTCAGCGGCTGGCGTATTTGCACCAGATGGGCGTAGGAAGAAAGCGAGCGCTGCACCGTGTCCGCAAGCTGGCTCAGCTGCAGCGGCACCGGGTACAGCCCGATCAGTACTCGCTGCCCCGTGCTGCTGTCTTCGATCGGCGCCGCAGCGCGGATCAGGTAGCCGCCCACCGCATCCGTATCCAGGCTCACGTACGGACGGCCCCGCCGCAATTGCAGCATCATCTCGTCGGTCGCGGGAACCGGCAGCGCATCCATCGGGCGGTCGGAGCTGGTGGCGATGATCCGGGCCTGAGCCCCCACGACGGTGAATTCGATCGCCGTGCTGTCCTGGCGCTGGCGGTCCAGGGAAGCCGCCAACTGGTAATTGGACAGCCCGGACAGCGAATGCGCCACGACCTCCGTGTGCTGCAGAAATTCGCGTACCCGCACATCGAGCGCGGCATGCGACAGTTCGCGCGTATCGTTCAGCGACTGGCTGACTTCATTCTCGAACCAACTGTCGATGCCGCGGTTCAAGAACTGCAGCGAAAAATAATAGACCACGAGAATCGGCGCCACGGCCAGCGCGCTGAAAATCGCCACCGTGCGTCCTTTGAGGCGCGAACCGGGCACATGTCTGCGGTAATCGCGCACCAGGCGCGCCAGCTTGCCGGCGAGCAGCACGAGCAGCGTGAGCATGCCGGAGATGTTGATCAGCAGGATCCACGGCAACCAGTTGGCGAACTTGTCCGAGTTTTGCGCAGCCGACGCGAGCATGAACAGCGCCGCTATCCACAGCGCGACGCCGATACAGCCCAGGACAGTCGAACCGTATTTGCGGATCATGGCTGGAAAGTCCAGGCGTACCAGTCGCTCTCACGATGCCAATCGCTGACCCAGAACATCAGCACTCGCATGGTGAACGGGACGGTGCCGAAATCGATTTTGGCGCGCACGTTGGCCTCATAGCGGCGGTCGCGAGCAATGAGCGCCTTGTCCAGCGCCGGCAAGCTGTGCACTTCGGAAAGGTGCTCGATCGCCTCATCAATCGTACCCAGTGACTCTTGCTGGCCGCTGTTGTCGTTGCGCAGGATGTAGCGCGCGCTGACGGCGTTGTATTGCAGATGATAGCGCTGCGTCAGCTCGGCCACGCTGGAGTTGGGCAGCAACTGCCGCACGCGCTTGATGACCAAATCCAGTTCGAGGGATAGGGGCACCCCTTGCGCCAGGCCGCGCCGCACCGGATCGCTGATCGGCAAGTCCAGGCGCGCGTTCAAGTGATAGACGCCATCCTTGAGTTCCAGGTCCGCTGAACGAATCTCGAAGCGTCCCTCCAAACCCTCGGCGTACAGCGGCTGCACCAGCCCCACCAGCAGCCCCACGGCCAACAGCCGTGCGCATATCCGGCTGACACGGCGCGCAAAGAGTCCTCCTTTACGGCGAGCAAGACCCGGCTGGTTTAGGCGCACTGCGGTCATTGTTTGGTCAAAGCAGCATAATAGAAGCCGTCGGCACCCGCCTCTCCGGGAAGTATCTGCCGGCCGAACTCGTCGGCTTCGCCGAACCCGGGCCAACCCTCCCAGGTCTCCGCGGGGACGATGCTCGCGCCGGGCGTGCTCATCAAGAACGCCGCGATCACATCGCGGTTCTCGCTGCGCGTCACGGTGCAGGTGACGTAGACCAGCCGCCCCTTAGGCGCCAGCAAGCCCCACGCGGCTTTCAGCAACCGTCCCTGTAGCGCAGGCAATTTATCGATATCGGACGGGGACTTACGCAGGCGGATGTCTGGATGGCGGCGGATGACCCCGAGGCCTGAACAGGGCGCGTCGAGCAGTATTCGATCGAACGGCACGCCGTCCCACCACTTCGCCGGGAGCGTCGCATCGGCGGTGAGAACGTGGGCGTCCAAGTTCCCCCGGCTCAAGTTCTCCCGAACCCGGCTCAAGCGGTGCGGGTCGATGTCGACGGCCGCCAGATACTGCAAATCCGGCTGCCTTTCTGCGATCAAGGCGGTTTTGCCGCCGGGCGCGGCGCAGGCATCGAGCACCCGCTGGCCGGGCGCCAGCGCCAATGGGAATGCCGCGCATTGCGCGCCCAGATCCTGAACCGAGCAGAGACCTTGCGCGAAGCCCGGCAGTTCCTGCACATCGCACGGCGAATCCAGCACGATGGCGTAAGGCACGCGATCTTGCACGCGCGCGCCGATCCCCGCCGCTTGCAGCTGCGCGAGGTATTCTGCGCCGCTCGCCAGACGGCTGTTGACACGCAGCCACATCGGCGCGTGGCTGTCGCTGGCGGCCAGCAGCTGCGTCCAGCGCACCGGCCAATCGGCGCGAAACCGATCCGCCAGCCAGATCGGCGCGGCGTGGCGCGCGGCCGGCCGGCTCGCAATCTCTGCATCCAAGCTCTTGCGCTCGCGCAAGTAGCGGCGCAGGACCGCATTGATCAGCCCCGATGCCCGCGACGCATCGGTGGCCTTCGCGGTCTGTACCGCCGCATCGACGACGGCATACTCGGGCGTGCGTTCGTCTTCGAGCTCATACAGCGCCACGGACAAAAGCGCGCGCACCAGAAAGTCCAGCGATCGCACCGGCGTCGAGAGCAGCTTTGCCAGGATCGCCTCATGGCGGTAGTAGCCGCGCACGGCACCGTAGCTCAAGGAACGCACCGACGGATGGAGTTTCGGATCCGCCGCGACGAGGGCGTCCGTCAGTGCGGCGTCCAGAGTTACGCCCTCGCGCAGCACGCGCGCCACCGCGAATGCCGCCAAGGAACGCGCGCTGGCGGCGGCGCTTCTCATACGGTGACGAATCGCGCGCCGTCGAGGCGCTGTCCCTGCAGAAATTGCCCCGCGGGCAAGGGTTTGCGGCCCGCCAGCTGCAGCTTCAGGATTCTCAAGATTCCGACACCGCAGACCACATCGATGCCCTCGTGCGTCGCGCTGAGCACGCTTCCCGGCGGCATCGCAGCGCGAGCCGGCGCGGCGATCGGCTCTGCATCCCAGACCCTCAGCTGCTGCCCGTTGAATTGAGTCTGTGCCACCGGCCAGGGATTGAAGGCGCGGACCTGGCGGTGAATGTGCTCTGCGCTCTCGTGCCATGGGATGGGCGCCTCCGACTTGTCGATTTTGGCGGCATACGTGACTCCTTCCTCGGGCTGAGCCACTTCGCGGCTGAGCCCACGGCTCATGGCCTGCAACGATTCGTCGATGAGTTGCGCGCCCAGCTGGGCGAGGCGGTCGTGGAGCGTCTTCGCCGTGTCGGTCGGATGGATGTCCGTGCTGCGCGAGCTCAGCATGGGACCCGTGTCCAGACCCGCGGCCATGCGCATGATGGTCACCCCCGTCTTAGGATCGCCGGCCAGCAGCGCACGCTGAATGGGCGCAGCTCCGCGCCAGCGCGGCAGGAGCGATGCATGGATGTTGATGCAGCCCCAGCGCGGAACCTCGAGCGCGGCGACGGGAAGAATCAGACCGTAGGCAACCACCACCAGTGCGTCCAGATCGGCCGCCCGCAGCATCTCGATGGCCTGAGGCGACTTGAAGGTCGCCGGTTGGTGCACGCTCAAGGCCAGCTCGAGCGCACGGCGCTTCACGGGACTCATGTGCAGCGCCTGGCCGCGGCCCGCGGGCCGATCCGGCTGGGTGAATACGGCGCAAATCCGATGCTGACCGGCCAGCCGATCGAGCGCGGGAACTGCGAAGTCAGGCGTGCCGGCGAAGCCCAGCTTCAGGGACGAGGCAACGATGCTCAAAGCTCAAAGAGCCGGCGCGTGAGCGCGTGAATCGCTGCCGGTGGATCTTTGCTTGCGCTCTTTTTCCAAGCGGCGCCGAATCAGAGTGCGTTTCAGCTCTGAAAGATAGTCGACGAATAGCTTGCCCTCGAGATGATCCATCTCGTGCTGGATACAGACGCCGAGCAGCCCTTCCGCGTCCATCTCGAAGGCTTGGCCGTCGCGCCCCAGAGCGCGCACGCGAATGCGCGTCGCGCGCGTCAACTTGTCGTAGATGCCGGGCAGCGACAGGCATCCTTCCTCGACCGGGGCCGCGCCTTCCTTGCTCACGATTTCCGGGTTGATGAGCACGAGCGGTTGGTCGCGGGTGTCGCTGGTATCGAGGACGATCACGCGCCGGTGAACGTCGACCTGGGTCGCCGCCAGCCCCACCCCGTTGGCGGCGTACATGGTTTCGAGCAGGTCGTCGATGAATTGCCGCAACGCATCATCGACCACCGTGACGGCGGCTGCCTTCTTTCGGAGCCTGGGATCGGGATACTCGAGAATTACGAGCTTTGTCATGGGAGTTATGAGAGCAATATCGTGTTTTTGGCTTAGGAATGTTGCTAAAGTTCCGCCGCTGCTTAACTTAATGCCAAGCCCTCGCGACACGTAAGGGGTTGGGCAAACGGCAAAAACGGGCGATGCGTCCCAGTCTTGAGCGGCAGGACGGAAGTATACCAGTCAGTCTGCAACCATAAGCTGACTCACGGGAGCGAAACGAATGCAAGGTCATCAAATACTAGGCCTATTACTATCGGTTGCGGTGGTCGCGGGGTGTCATACGCAGCCGTCGAGGCCTGAGGCCCCGCCTGCGGCGCTCGCATCAGACGAGCCCACGGCGGAAGGCACGGTAGTGGGCGATGAGAAAACGGCGATGGAAGCGGCCGTGGAAGGCGGAAACTCCCGCACCGAATCGGCCGAAGTGCCGCGCAAGGGCATTCCGCTGGCCGACAACGTCCCCGATAGCTATGTCGTAAAGCGCGGCGATACCCTGTGGGGCATTGCCAAGGTCTTCCTGCGTGATCCCTGGTATTGGCCGGAGATCTGGCAGGTCAATCCGAAGATTCAGAATCCCCATCGGATCTACCCCGGCGACACCCTGCGCCTGGTTTTCATCGATGGTCAGCCGCAGATTCTATTGCAGCGCGGCGATACGGCGCGCGTCGAGCCGCGAGTGCGCAGCGAGCCGCTGGAGGCGGCGATCACCAGCATCCCCTATGCGACCGTGGCAGCCTTCATGTCCAAACCCACCGTGCTGGATCGGGAGCAGATCAAGAATGCCCCGTACCTGCTGGCGACACGCGATCTGCATGTGATCATGTCCGAAGGCGACACGCTCTATGCCCGGGGCTTCGGCAACCCGGCCGAACTCGGCAGTCATTACAATATCGTGCGGGTGGGCGACCCGCTGATCGATCCGGACGACAATCGAGTCCTCGGCTATGACGGCACCGTCACCGGCTCGGGCCACGTCACCCGCCAGGGAGATCCCACGACGCTGATCATGACCGAATCGAACCGGGAATCGCGCGCGGGCGACAAGCTGATTCCCGGCGGCGTCGATGTACCGCTGGATTTCGTTCCCAGTGCCCCGCGCACGAAGACCAACGGCCGTATCATGGCCGTGGCCGACGGCGTGACCGTCATCGGCCAATACGAGGTCGTGGTGGTGAACCGCGGCGCGCGCGACGGCCTGGCGCCGGGCAACGTGCTCGGCGTGTTCGACACAGGTCCCC
>Ga0210386_10005221_pt1 | contig 10584 bp, 8 predicted proteins | sample IncBWH32OmetaG_FD_160091 | JGI IMG/M metagenome (GOLD analysis project Ga0210386, IMG submission 160091) | Forest soil microbial communities from Barre Woods Harvard Forest LTER site, Petersham, Massachusetts, United States - Inc-BW-H-32-O ... | reverse complement strand
TCGGGCTTCCGCTACGCTCCAGCCCGAAGCCCAGCGAATCTCCATTCCACGAAGATGTTTAGCGAACTGCCACAGGTGGGCCAGAGTTAATTGCCACAGATGGGCCAAGATTAGTTGCCAAACCCAATGCTAAAACAACTGATCAGGCCCCTGAGGAGTCAACAAATAAGAAGGCTGATCTTGCCCCCGCGAAACGTATCCCTTAGCTGACAATCAGCGAAGGGGATGCAGATGACGAAGGCGACGCGAGCGCGGTACAACGCTCGAGTTCAAGCAGGAGGCGGTTCGGCTGGTTGAGTCGGGCCAGAGTATAGCGGCGGCATCGCGAACGTTGGGTCTGGTAAAGCGGTAAAGCAGACGTTGTTCAACTTGGTCAAGGCTCATCGCGAAGGCACGCTGAAGGGCGCCGACAGCCGGTCGAAGGTGACCCGCCGAGCAGATGGAGATCAGCCGCCTGCGAGCCGAGCTGGCGCGGGTGACCATGGAGCGCGACATCCTGGGAAAAGCTATGGCGTGCTTTGCCGAGGGGCAGAAGTGAAGTACGCCTTGATTCGACGCCATCGGCGTGTGTGGCCGATCCGCGTGCAGTGCCGGATGCTCGGGGTAAAGCATGGCTGGCTATCATGAGCACTTTGTTCGTCGCCTGCAAATCGCTGGTGGTGCAGATTCGCGCCGTGTTCGCCAGCGATATCGCAATTAACCACGATATCGCTGACATCCGCAAGCCGATTTCTAACCTGGAAGCGGGCCTATTGCCAGGGCCTCTATACTCTGTATTTTGTTTACCCGATGCCAATTTGCTTAAGATACTTGCGTGTGCGTTTGGCTGTGGGCAAAAGTTTGTCTAACGGCGCAGGGTACATATCCTGTTCTACGATAGCCCAACCGTGGTAACTAGCTTTTTCCAATACATCCCGAAATGCGAGAAAATCCACAGCGCCCTGGGAGGGTTCGCAAAAGAGCCCGATTTCCACTGCTTTGGCAAAAGGAATACGCTCCTCTTTCACCCGCTTCAGCACCTCACGATCTACGCTTTTGAGGTGGAGGTAAGGAATCCTGCCGTAATGTTTGCTCATGAAGGCCACACAATCTCCACCTCGGTATGCATGGTGCCCAGTGTCTAAGCAAAGAGAAATTAAATTGGGATCGGTATCTTCAAGAAATTTTTCAATTTGATCTTCATATTCCACGTGCGTCTCGCCATGAGGATGAAAAACTACCTTAAGTCCATAAAGATCACGAGCCATTGTGGCCAAGCGATGGACGGCATCAATAAAGAGATTCCAGCCACCTAAATCGAGACTAGCGGGGTGGGTTTGACGTCCAGTGAAGAGATCCGTGTAGGTGTCTCCAATAAGGAGCAAAAAAGGAGCTCCGAGATGCTGGAGGACTCTTCCTACACTGTGAAATTCAGATTCAATCGTGGACCATAAAGAGGGATCCTCAAAATGCTGCATCACAAAACCAGTTGTGACCCCTAAGTCTCGATTCTTAAGTTCCGCAGCAAGCAAAGCAGGTTCAAGAGGTAGGTAGCCTGGTGGCCCGAGCTCGACCCATTTGTAATCGGCTTCTACGACCTCATCAAGAAATCTGTTCCAGGGAATTTGTTTGCTATCGTTCGGAAACCAGACCCCCCAATTATCCGGTGCAGTCCCCACTTTGACATCTATACTCATGAGTTCCTCCTAGACTTGAAGACGCTGATTGAACGCGCCTCATTCTACGCTCGAAAAAAACGACGGGCCTCAATCTGACCCGCTAAATCGTATTCAATATACACTTTTTCTTGACGCGAAAACCTCCCCACTAAAATATCCCCGAATACGTGAGCAGCAGTCAAGCGAGCAGCAGGTCACCGCCGCTATTGATAAGACCCCACTTGATCTTGACAAAATAAATCGGCCAGTGGGACTTGACAAGTTCGCAGACCGGGGCATACCGTAATTCGCTGTATACCACATGTATACAGTATTCACACGATCCCCGCGATCGTATGTCGGGAATTTGGGAGGAGCTATGAAGGAATGGTTCTGTCTATTACGGGTTTCGACGATGGTAATTCTGCTGGGTGCATGCTTCGTAATTACGGAAGCCGTTTTCGCACAATCCCAATCAGCCACCGCCACCTTGACAGGTCGCGTTACGGATCCGAGTGGCGCAATCGTCGTGGGAGCAGACGTTGAGCTTCTTGCGACTGAAACGGGAGCCATACGCACAGGTGTTGTTGACTCAGCAGGTCTCTATAACGTCTCCAATCTCCCACAAGGTACATACAAACTGACGGTCAGGATGAAAGGTTTCTCGGACGTAATTGTCTTTCCAATAAACTTGCAGGTGGGACAAACTGCCAATATCGACTTAAGCATGAAAACCGGAGTTGTAACTCAACAAGTAGAAATTTCCTCCTCAGCGTTAAGGCTACAGACTCAAACCTCGGACCTGAGCACCGTCCTACCTCCAGCAGCAATCAGCCAGTTGCCCACAGTGGCTCGCAACCCCCTGGAACTAGTTGCGCTAATGCCAGGCGTAACGGCTAGCTATATCAACGGTCAAGGAAAGGGTGGTGCTAACGCCCCTGGGTCAAATAATTCGCTGGACGATAGCGGGCGCGTTGACTTTGAAGCGAGTGGCGCGTCATACGGCTATCTGGGTAACACCATCCTGCTTGACGGCATTAACATAAATGCCCAAAGCGCCGATGGGCAAGAGTCACCAAAAATATTGCCCACAGTAGATGCCACTCAAGAATTTTCACTGATAACTAACAACCTTCCACCAGAATATGGGCGTGGTGCCAACGTGATAAACATAATCACTAAGAGTGGTACGAACGCACTACACGGAACCTTATATGAGTTCAATCAAAATACAGTATTTGATGCTAACAGCTACCTTAACAAGGCGGCAGGGATCCCGAGAAATGCATTTAACAAAAACCAGTTTGGCGGGACGCTAGGCGGACCGGTCTATATCCCTCACCTCTACAACGGCAGAGATCACAGTTGGTTTTTTGTTAACCTTGAGTCACTGAGAAGCATCACGCCGGGCACCACGTTTATTACAATTCCCACACAAGCAGAGATGAATGGTAATTTTAGTGGTCTTGTCACCACGAGCGGAACTCCGATCACCATCTATGATCCACAAAGTCAAACAACCGGCCCAAATGGAGTAGTCCTTCGACAACCCTTTCCTGGCAATATAATCCCCGCAAATCGACTCAGTGCCTTTGCTCAGAATGTCGCAAAGTTCTATCCCTCTCCGAATGCCCCGGGCGGACAAAGGACAGCGAACGGAATGCCCACAAATATTAACAACTTTCAGGAAAACACGCCTAACGCTCTGTACTTTTCACGCATCATGATTCGCGGCGATCATCAATTCAATGCAAATAACCAGCTTATGCTTCGCTTTGAAGAAGATCCCGAATGGACGCCTTACAATAGCGTCTACGGTAATCTAAGTTCTCCAGTTTCTTTGGGCCGACATACTCATTTTCATAACGCCGAAGTATCCTATACTTGGACAATATCACCTACATTCGTGCTCCAGCAGTCAATTGGCTGGGTTCAGGAACAGTATCTTGGTCCAAATTTCTCCCCAAATTACAACCCAACTCCCCTGGGAGGACCTTTCACCAGCAATACGATTCAGAGCTGGGCTCAAATCTACGCGGGAGGGACAGCTTTTCCGCACATCACTTTGAGTGGTGGATACGGGGACTTCGGGAATTCTGGTTTGAGTTACTATAATGGGAACAACGGCAACTTTGCATACAACGTCAATTTCTCTAAGGAGCATGGACGACATGACTTTAAATGGGGATTTCAGTGGATATATGATCCCCAGGATCAAATTAATGGGTTAGGAACAACTGGTGATTACAATTTTACTGGCCAATTTACCCAGGGAAACAATCCACTTGAACCAACTGCGAACACTGGCGATGCTTTTGCTGACTTCCTGCTAGGCTACCCCTATTCGGGAGGAATTTCTAGCGGCCAAACATTTACTGCGTCTTCCAAGTATGCCGCTTGGTACTTTCTTGATAATTGGAGGGCTACTCCGCGACTTACCTTCAACCTGGGGCTGCGTTATGAGTTCACGGACGATTTTACAGACCGATTCAACGAAACCGGAGGGTTTGATCCTTTTATTCAAAACCCCATCGGTAATCAGATTGGCCCGAATACGAACGGCGGAACCCTAAACCAATCTCTAGGAAGGACACTCTACGGAGGCATGGTCTTTGCTGGAACAGCGGATGTGAATGGCAATAGACGTCTCATACCCAATGACTATTCGAATGTCGGGCCGCGGCTTGGGTTTGCGTATCAACTGACCCATAGCCTGGTACTTCGTGGAGGCGTAGGGAGAATCTATGCATTGAGTTTAGCATCAGCCGCAGATTCCGGTGCCCAAGGAACCAGTGCTTTTTTTATAACTACGCCGATTACAGGGACCATTGACGGAATCAATCCTGCCGTCACCATTGACAATCCATTTCCGGGAGGGCTTCTTACTCCACCAGGCGCGTCGCAGGGGTCGCTGACCGGAATCGGGCTTCCGCTTGAGGTGGGGGTCATAGGGCCTATGAAGACACCCTACCTCAACGAGTGGAATTTCGGGGTACAGTACGCTGCAACGCAACAATCTGTTTTATCGGTTGCTTATGCTGGTGCTTATGCAAAGCGCCTACCGTGTCCAGGAGGCTTCTGTGGTGACCAGTTAAGCCTGCAAACGCTCAGCCAGTACGGATCAGCGCTCTTTAATTTGGTACCGAACCCTTTTTACAAAATCATAACCAACACAAGTTCACCTCTTAGCGTACCGAGCGTACAGATGTCACAGCTTCTGAAGACTTACCCTCAGTACCCAGGCGGCTCCGTAGGCACTGTTCCGGCAATTCAAGGCCAAAATAATTGGTCAGGCTTCGATGAGACCACACAGCGCTATCCCTTCTTTAGCAATTTCAATGCCTTAGAGGTGTCTTATGAAATGCGCAGCTTTCACGGGCTGACTCTCTTAGTCGCTTATACGCTTTCCAAACATGTAACGGATGCTGATGGATCGTTTCTCTCCGGGTTTCAGAATGCCCACGCCCCTGACAAAGAAGCCACAATTGGACCGACCGATATTCCTAACAGACTGGTCATCTCTCATGTGTTTGATCTTCCTTTGGGAACCGGTAAGCTTCTCTTCAGTGACGCTAATCATGTTGTGAATGGATTCATTGGAGGTTGGCAATTGTCCGGGATTATCACCTTGGCTAGCGGCTTCCCGCTTCCTATCACTCAAGCCCCTAATAACTTGGACGCTCTCCTTGGCGCCCAACGACCCAATGTGATACATACGCCCTATGAGAATTCCGGTACTAGGAGCCAGCGGGTCAGTCAATGGTTCGCGAATCCTACTGGCACCTTCGCTGCGGCCGCTCCATTTACATACGGCGATGCGCCTCTGGTGCTTAGTACGATACGGTCCGATCCTCAGAAGAACTATGATGTTTCACTCATCAAGATCACTCCCATTGATGAGCGATTTAAGACAGAGTTCCGCTTCACAGCTTTTAACGTGTTCAACCGTCCGTGGTTCGCTGAGCCAAACACTACTTTTGGAAGTCCAACCTTTGGCCTAGTCAGCTCTCTCAATGGACCACCGCGCAGCCTGGAACTTGGTATGAAACTTACCTGGTAATTGGCAGGACAATGATGAGACCTCCTACTAGGAATCCACGCAAACAGCAATAGGGGCACACGGTGAAAAAGAATGTGCTGAGTAAGACAGGGCATTATTCAAGGCCCCTGAGGCGCAGAGGAAAGGCCAATTCACGGGAAAGGAAGAGGAGCTCCCCCTTGTCGAAGAATTCTATAATAGGCCCCCCACAAAGCAACGCTATTGTACAAGATCAGGGCAGTCCTTTCTATTTGTACGGCGCAGTGTTGGTCGCGTGCACGGGAGGTTTTATTTACGGATTCGCTAGTTTTGTTATCACTGGTGTAATTCTTTTCCTCACTAAGGGGTTTTCTCTGAGCCCCAGTGAAGTCGGCTTTGCTATCAGCAGCATGATTATTGGCTGCCTGATCGGGTCTAGCGTTGCCGGGACAATTAGCGACCGGTTAGGTCGAAAAAAAGCTATGGCTATCGCGGGTCTTCTTTGGCTTGCCTCAGCTATCGGATCGGCCTTGGCGCGGGATATAACTGATCTATATCTTTTCCGGATTTGCGGAGGCCTTGGCGTAGCCATCGCCATGCTTGTTGCCCCCATTTATATCGCCGAGATATCCCCTGCCCACCTTCGTGGCCGTTTGGCTACAGCCAACCAGTTCATCATTAACGGGGGAGCACTTGCAGCTCTCTTCGTTTGTTACGGCTTCTCCTTTTCCCAAAGCTGGAGGTGGCCCTTTGCAGTCGGGATTGTCCCAGCCGTTTTGCTGCTTGTGGGCCTTTTGTTTACGCCTGAAAGTCCGCGCTGGCTAGTTGAAACGCAGCGACAGGATAAAGCGTTGGCTATCCTTACCAAAATCAATGGCGCTGGAGAAGCTCACGCTAGCTTAAGGGAAATCATAGCCTCCCAATCTGGAGAGCAGAGATCGTCTTCTGGACTTTTTCGTTCCAGGATAAGGATCCCCCTTATTGTTGGCATAGGTATAGCTGCTTTTCAACAGCTGACTGGTGCTAGCGCCGTAGCCTTCTATGCCCCTGTCATTTTTCAGAGAGCCGGGATCAGCAATACCTCGACTGCCATCGGTTTATCCGCTTGTCTCTTTATCTCAAATATGATCTGCGTGGTAATAGCATTTGGCCTGGTAGATCGTTGGGGTAGAAAGCCTTTGTTGCTGGCAGGATGCGTTGGTACTGGTCTCGGCCTTATTACCCTTACATGCACTTTAAACTTCGGATGGTCGCCATATTTAGCGGTGGCCGCCACAGTCTTTATTCAGGCGGTCTGTAATTGTAGTTGGGGACCGTTGGGCTGGGTAATACTGGGAGAGATCTTCCCAACAAATGTCCGTGCTAGAGCAATGTCGATCGCCACACTGTGTCTTTGGGTTTCGATGTTCGCCAGCGTTCAATTCGTTCCCTCTTTATTTCGATACTTCGAAAAAGCATATGGATCTGGAGCCCCGACTTTTCTGATTTTTGTTGTCCCCTGTGTCTGCGCATACCTCTTTGTGTGGCGAATGCTCCCTGAAACTAAGGGGAGAACTTTGGAGGAGATTGCCACTTTTTGGGGTGCGCCTGAAACCCAACATCGAGAATAAATTACTGTTTCGCGAAGCCTGGAGCTTTTCCTACGCCCTGCAAGGATTGAACTCGACTAGGAGAGCGAGTTCAATGGCGTCCATACCTAATCAGGAGGCTTAGTTTGGAATACCGCAATCTTGGCAAATCCGGCTTGGAGGTTTCTCGCCTGGGCTTGGGAACGATCTTCTTCGGAACCGCCCTGAGCGAAAACGATTCCAAGAGAGTACTCGACATGTTTATCGATGTTGGAGGCAACCTTGTTGATACGTCTAACGTGTATGGCGGGGGGATGCGTGGAAATAATACAAAAACGGCGGGAACTTCCGAGAAGACCGTAGGCAAAGTAATTAAAGGAAAAAGGGACAAGCTCGTGATCGCAACCAAGGGTACCTGGTTAATGGAAGATAAAGTTACCCCTAACAGTGTTGGCCTTTCACGAACCTACTTAACGAAACAGATCAACGCAAGCCTTCAAAGACTCGACACGGACTATATCGACCTCTACCAGTGCCATTGCATCGACTTTTACACGCCAGTGGAGGAGACTATGCGCGTGTTCGACGATTTTGTCCGAGCTGGGAAAATTCGCTACATAGGTGTGAGTAACTGGGATGGGTGGCAGGTTGTGAAAGCGAATTGTTACGCACAGCACGCAAATCTAACACCTTTCATTTCAAATCAAATTTATTACAATATAGCCGACCGCGTAGCAGAACATTCCATCATTCCAGCCTGCCGTGATCAGAATGTCGGCATTATCGCGTGGGGGGCCTTGGCACATGGCTTTCTGTCAGGTACCCAAAGGCGGGGTGATGAAGGTCCTGCTAAAGATAGTAGGCTTTCTGGAACAGCAATGAAGGATGGAGAATCGACTACATGGAAGTATTTAGCTACAGAAAAAACTTGGACTATTCTCGATCATCTACAACGCCTGGCAACCAAGCGCGGAAGAGCTGTTGCTAATTTGGCAATGCGTTGGTTGCTCCAAGGTGTTCATTGCGACGTCGTGTTGATGGGAGGCGAAAGACCGGAATTTTATGACTCATATTGTGACCTATTGAAGTTTTACTTAGACGACCAAGAGCTTCAGGAATTAACGACAATTAGCGAGCCGGAGCCTACTTACCCAACGAATTTTCAAAATATATTCTGTCGTCGTGAAGGCGAGTTTTATGGTGGTTTGCGCTAACGTTAAGAGCTTCATCGAGATAGTCGTTGCCTAAGTCACAGCTAAAGCATCATCGCACACAAAGGCACGGGAAACGATTAGTTGTCCTAAGACTAATAAAAAGCACGTCGCGAAGTTTCCGTGACGTTTTCGAGCAAAATCGATAAGAAAGAAACAAAGCAAATGCTCCTCAATCAACCTCGCGCGATTCAATTTATGCAGCAGTATGCGTTGGATGCCATTGTTGCTACTGCGCCGGTTAACGTAACGTATTTTACAGACTATTGCTGTGGGGAGGACTTTCTTTTCAAAGAATACATGGCGTCGCCCGGTGCATCCACGACTCCACCCCGCTCTTATGCCATTCTTCCACTTCAAGGTGAACCTGCACTCGTTCTGCGTCCAGCCTTTGCTCTCAACGCTTGCGACTCCTGGATTCAAGATCTTCACTTTTATGGTGACTTCGCATTGGACTGGTCAGTATCGTCATCCCCTCACAACGATTCGGAGCGGCGCTTTGTAAATTTATTACGAAATCGTCCTCGTCACTCTACCGCTATAGATGCTCTGCTCTATGTTCTCCGTGAACAAAAGCTGGATTCCGCTTGTATTGGCCTCGATTCAGAAAATCTCCCGACTGCAACCTTGGATGCTATTCGGAATGGATTGCCTAGAGCAAACATTAAGAATTGTTCTAATCTCATTCGAGTAATTCGAGCTGTAAAGAGCCCCGAAGAAATCAAGCGTCTCATACGCGCCGCTGAAATCAATGAGCAAGCCATTCTCGAGATAGTTAACCTCGCGAGGCCGGGTGCTTCTACAGCTGACTTGGCTCAAAGTTTCCGGAGATGCGTAGCTGGATCCGGAGCGGACTTCGATCACATTTCATTCGGTGCTCGAGGTTTAAGTATCTTTACGGAACCAAACTACCATCTGGTATCAAATGATGTCTTGTTCATGGATTTCGGCTGTATCTACGGCCACTATTTTTCTGATAGTGCGGTGACTCTGGCAGTAGGAGATATTTCTTCGCTTCTAGTCAGCAAATACGAAGCATTACGTGATTGTATTGACTCTGGATCTGATATCATGCGCCCTGGTGTGAGAGGATCAGAGATCCAAGCGGCAATGGCCGAGAAACTCAGAGACCACGGCATCACGGGGCCCTTTCCACACGGTCACGGGATCGGAATGGAAATGCGCGACTATCCGATTATCGTTCCTGATAACGGGCTGCAGATTCGAGATGATTGTGTAGATTTATCCTCAGACTTACTAATGGAAGAGGGGATGGTCAACAATTTGGAAGTTTCTATTTTCTTGCCGATGGTCGGGTCTGTGGGCATAGAAGAGTCTTTCCTCGTTGCAGGTCACGGAGTGCGACCGCTTATTCCTCAAGATCGTCGCGCTCCCTTCGTAGCTGAGTGTATTTAGCATAATGGCCAAACTTCGCAAAGCATATTCGTCCGCTGTTCGAAGAGGCGGATACTTGCGGTGAATCTGCGATCCGCATCAACTCTGCGTAAATTTGGCCTCAGTGGGAATCTGCGCCAAATTTCACTAAAAAGGCCTCGGCCACGCGCGAATTAGTCCCGTAAGGTCAGCATAGCGGAATTGATCAATGATTCTACCCTAGCGTTGCCCTCCTGCTTTCGAATCACGGAATCACGGGCCATTCGTTGCGCTGCACTTCGCTCGGTGCCCGTCTTCACTGCGGCCAGAGGGCTGACCATCGCATCTTGATCTGACCTGGCCCCTCGTTCCGCATAGGTAACTCTGTAAATCTAGCCCGCCGCCGGAGCTGGGGGAAAGTGGGGAGCGCCGCAGGGGTTTTTCAAGTGAGTGAAGCTCACGTCTTTTCCATAGCTCTGGGTTATGGCCACTCGCGCAAACTCGGCCGGGGTTTTGTAGCCGAGACTGCTATGTGGTCGTTGCGCGTTGTATTGTTGTATTCCGCTTCCAGGTACTTATCTTCCTGCGTGCATCGAACAGGTTCGTGAACCAGCTGACTCGCAGGCACTCTTCGCGCAATCTGCCATGAAAGGTAAGCGTACGAACTTCCCCTCTGGCGATTGAGGCACTAATGGGCGGAAGATCGGCTCATGACTGATGCGGTTGCAGTGGTTTCCGAACGTCGAGTTCGCAGATGGCGATCGATTTCAGAGAAG
>Ga0210386_10005220_pt1 | contig 10586 bp, 7 predicted proteins | sample IncBWH32OmetaG_FD_160091 | JGI IMG/M metagenome (GOLD analysis project Ga0210386, IMG submission 160091) | Forest soil microbial communities from Barre Woods Harvard Forest LTER site, Petersham, Massachusetts, United States - Inc-BW-H-32-O ... | reverse complement strand
AGAATCAGGCCGGTATCAATTGCGTCCTGGCTGGTGGCCCCCCAGTGGACGTAACGTGCAGCATCCTGATCTTCCCTGGCGACGAGATCGGTTAGCTGCTTGACCATCGGGATCGCGAGGTTGCCGGCATCAATGGCGGCGGTGGCTAACGAGCCAAGATCAAACAAAGCAGCATCGCATTTGCGCGCGATGGCGGTCACGGCGGCGGCTGGAATGACTCCCACCTTGGCTTCAGCGCGCGCAAGCGCTGCTTCGAAGTCCAGCATCCGCTGCAGCCGTGTGGAATCGGAGAAGATCCGATCGACCACCTCGGAACCGAACATAGGATCGAGCAAGGTCATGGGTCCTGCCATTGCAAACGCAAACTGTCTTGAACAGCGGAATGCTTCGAAACAGGAAAGGTGAAAACGTAGCTATGTTTTCATCAGTTCTGACACGGCACGAAATGCCTGGTCGATCGCACAGTCGGTGTATGCCGACGCCCCCGCATCGGAGTTGGCGATCGCAATCTGCCCGAACGGTTTTCGTCCAATCACCCAGGGCTTCTCATCTTCACTCCAATCCGGATCAAACAGTGAACTGCCGCTATAGGCATAGCCGTGGGCCCAGCGATTGACCGTGATCCCGTCTATGTCGCGGGCAGGATCGAAGCCGGCTGGACCCAACATGCGGCCTAGCTGGTCGCGGATATTTCGTTCAAAAGTCGAAAATGATGTGCGCAGGAGTTCCGCGCGTCCAGCACGATGCTGGTCGCGCACCGGCAATCCCGGTTTGCACGGAGTACGAAGCATGAACAGCACCATAGGCTCGTCGGGCGTGCTGGGAAACTGGTAGGTACCCAGGCTGACTGGAAAATCGAGAGCCGCGTACGTGTGATAGCTTCCGGGCGCCTCGATCTGGTGTACCTGAAGCTTTTGGAACGGAGACCAGTTCTTAATGGCCACGTGTGTGTAAACCAGCGGCGCCTTCACCAGGTAGGAGAGAGCGTCTTTTTGTGTATCCGGGAGATCCGGGCACAGATAGGGAATCATGCCGTTGTAGCAGGCCAGCACGCAACGCTTGGCACGAACGCTCGTTAGCTGCTTGCCGCGTTCGTACGCGATTTCGACTTCCCGCGAAGGAGCCGTGCCCGTGTGCGCGACGTGTACCACCGTACTATTCAGCCGGATGCGGATGGGAGATTCATTCTGGTCAAGGCGGCTGTAGTCGACCCGCGCGGTGACCACATCTTCCATGGTGCTGCCAGGGACGGTCGCGGGAATCAGAGACCTCACCAGCATCCTCGCAATCGAAGCATTGCCATCCGGGAAGTGGAAAATGTAAGGATCTTCCTTGCCACTTCCTTCTCCCAGGTTCATGCCATCAAAACCGGCGTACGTGTAGCCACCGTAGTCATCGGGACTTTGGTAGCAATCCAACGCCGAAACCGCGTCGATGCCCACCGTGAACAAATCATTGGTGTAGCTTTGGAAAAACTTCAGGGCGTCGGGATGAACCTTACAGATCTTGGTCAGGAAGTCGGCATAGCTGATTTTTGCCAGTTTGGCGCGTTTCTGCTCCGGGGAAAGGTCCGGGAGGTAGTCGATTTTCTCGGTGTAGACGCGAGCGATGTCTCGTCGAACTTCCTCGCTCAAAGGGGTCTTGGCAAGAAACTCCGGCCAGGGCAGGACGTGGAGGCCGGGCACAAGGCGATCCTCTCCAAAGGTCTCGCGATCAAAAAAGACAGAGGTTCCAAGCTTGCTGTAGAGCTTTTGATCGTAGGCTTTGTAGAAGCGCTCAGTTTCAACGCCGAGGTCAGTCAACAGACCGCGGGCAACTTTGCTGTAGTGACTTGGAGTGTCGATGGACTGAGTACCGCCATAGCTCAAAAGCGTGCGTGTGCCGGAACGAAATTCGTTGCGCTTGGCATGGCCGCCGAAGTCGTCGTGATTATCCAAAATTAGGACACGGGCCTTGTCGCCTGCGTTCTTGCGATAAAAATACGCGGCCGCCAATCCACTGATGCCACCGCCCACCACCACGAGGTCGTAAACCTCGCCCGTTTTCGCGGGTGTGCCGTCGGAATCCCAGGCCTCACCGTCGCGAAGACGATGGGCATACGTATACGTGCCATCGTGGTTGCCGCGTATGCCAGTCAGCGCGGGAGGGTAATAGTCGGGCGATTTTTCGGGCGCAAATTCGGTGGTGGCAAAGGCCGCCAGCAGCGGGTCGGCCGCGATCAGTCCTCCCACGCCTACGGCGACTCCATTCAAGAAGTCACGGCGCGAGATGGCCCGATCCATGCCTAATTCGCGGTCGTCTTTTGGCAAGACTCAAGATCCTCGTACTATCGCAAACCGGCTGATTATATAGCGTCGCAAGTGCATGAATGCATCGCGTGCGCGAGGAACTAGCTGGAAGGGCTCTTAAGAATGAGAGGAAGGGCGGAGCTTCGGCGTAGATCTCTAGACCGACTGTCGGTTCCGGGCAGCAGAACTGGCGAGATGATTCGCTTCCGCGTTGCATTCGCGCGGCACATAGGAAATCGAGAAATCCAAGGAGCGGGTTAACTTTGTGCAGGTCCAATGCAGGGAATACAGTCTTGGACTCCGGCAGCGATACTCACCGGTCATTTGGCGCACCACGACCTCGGAGTCCGAGTACACATGAATGGCGGTGGCTTTCAAAGCGAGGGCGTACTGGAGAGCTTCGAGGAGAGCCAAATACTCGGCTACGTTATTGTCCTGACGTCCGATCCACTTGGCGATTCTGATCCTGCCGCCCTGGGAATCATCAATGACGACGCCAATACCGGCCGGGCCCGGATTGCCCAGGGACCCCCCGTCGACGTAAGCCACTAATGCGGACATCTGCTGACATCAAGATGCTCAATAAAAGGTCCGGGGTCAAGAACTTTACTTGATTCCTCGACACTCTCGTTACTGGGGATTTGTTACAGCTCTGTGAATCGAGTGTGGAAAAACCGGCGAGATCGTTTTTCTCTACAGTAACCTGCTGCTGGAGAGTCACTTGAAATCTGTAGGAATTCCGCCGAAATATCCACAAGATGCACTGAAATGCGGCATTGACATTTCTTAACGTGGCATTTACTTTCACATCGTCGACGGCTGAAAGGGTTGGCCCAAATAAAACTTGGTCAGTCCAAAGTAGGCTGGGTGATCAGTTCATCGGGGAAACCCGAGGAATGACCAGACCTGAAAAAACCGACGGCTCTGCGAGGGGCAGTTGGGGTTTGGGACCGCGAAAGCGGTGATCGCATCAAGGGCTGCGACGGTACATGCGTCCACGCTGCTACGCTCCCTCGCAGGAGCAGGTGGCTAGAGCATAACCAATGTCGCAGCCTTTCTATTTTTTCTACTTGGTTTTTCCCCGCCTCTCGGCTGGTCTTCGAGGTTGCTGCTTACCGCTTTCTCTCTGAGCTTTCCTGACACGAGATGCAATAACGCGTCCAGGGCAGCGCTTCCAGACGCTTAGCACCGATTTCTTCTTCGCAAACCATACATTGGCCGAACGTCCCATCGGCGATGCGGGCGAGAGCTGCGTCAACTCCGCTCAGCAGGCCGCGAGCGTGAGTGGTTTGCTGGAACAGCAATTCCTTATCGAGGGAGCTGTTAGCGCGGTCGCCTTCGTCGGGTCCATAGGAATTCTGCATCTCGCGACCTTCTTCCTTTGTCTGAGCAATGCTGCGCAGAAGTTCCTGGCGTCTCTCGAGCAACTGCTTCTTAAATTTTTCAATCCGCTTTTTTTCCATTACGCTCAACCTTGCACCCTTCGAGGTGCGGGTGGCAAAACGAAACGTCCCAGACTCAAAGAGTCGTGGGACGCTCGCCCGAACAGCCCTCCCCCAAGTGCTGCTCGCCTTACAATCTACGATTGCGCTGGCGACTTGGGAATGGCACCGACGGGCTATGATTCCTCGCGCAAACGTAGTTTACGCCTCTGCGGGGACAACGGCTACATGCGATTCAGTCCGTCCAATGCCGCGACTTTGTAGGCTTCGGCGAGTGTGGGGTAGTTGAACACCGAGTCGCGGAAGTATTCGATCGTTCCGCCCATGGTCAGTACTACTTGTCCGATGTGCACGATCTCCGCTGCCCGATCGCCGATGATGTGGACTCCGAGCAGCTTCAAAGAGTCGGGGTCAAAAATAAGCTTCAGAAGCCCTTGTTCATCGCCAAGCATCTGCCCCTTCGCCAGTTCTGCATAGCGAGCCATACCGATTTCATAAGCTGTCCTGTCTTTGGTCAGTTGTTCTTCGGTTCTTCCCACCATGGAAATTTCTGGAATCGTGTATATCCCGTAAGGAATAAGGTTGGGGGGCATTTTTCCGGGCTTGCCGAACATATGGCAACTGGCCAGCCGGCCCTGCTCCATGGAGGTGCTGGCAAGCGCGGGAAAACCGATCACGTCACCGGCGGCATAGATATGGGGGACGCTGGTCTGAAAGTACTCGTTCACCGCGATCTTGCCACGGTCGTCGGCGTTCAGGCCTGCTGCCGAGATGTTCACCTGGTCGCTGTTGGCCTGGCGCCCAATGGTGTACAGGAGCGCCTGTCCATGGACATTCTTCCCACTCTCGAGCTTGGCAAATACCCGGTCACGGTCTGCATCCAAGCCAATCGAGACCACCCTTTCGCCCAGCCGAAACACTGTGCCTAACTGACGCAGTTGAAAGCACAAGCTCTCGATGATTTCGCGGTCTACGAAGTCGAGAAGCACGGGTCGCTGATCGAGCAGAGTCACCTTCACGCCGAGAGTTGCGAACATCGAGGCGTATTCGAGGCCGATGATGCCCGCGCCCACAATGACCAACTCTCGCGGAATCTCGTCGAGGGCGTGGACCTGGTCGGAATCAAAAATTCTCTTGCCGTCAATCGGGATGTCATCGCTGTGTGCCGGGCGCGTGCCGCAGGCGATCAGGACATGCTGCGCCTTCACCACCTGGACGCCTTCGTCGTTGGTCACGGCGATGGTGTGCGGATCGAAGAAGCGAGCGTCGCCTTCCAGGACAGTGACGTAGTTGCGGCGGAGCTGGGATTTGATGACTTCGATTTCCCGCGTCATGACGCCTTGGGCGCGAAAAATCAAGTCCGACATGGAAATGCGGTCTTTTAATACGTAGCCGCGGCCGTAGAAGGTGCGCTGGCGAAATCCACTGAGATACAGAACCGCTTCGCGCAACGTCTTGCTGGGAATGGTTCCAGTGTGGACGCAGACGCCACCGATGGTCCGCTTGCGATCGATGATCGCGACCTTCTTGCGGAGCTTGGCGGCGCAGATCGCGCCCTTCTGCCCGGCGGGGCCGCTTCCGATTACGACCAGATCATATTCATTGGCATCCATCATTCATTTCCAACCCCCTGAGAAATAGGAATGAGAACGCTAACACTGATTGCAAAATAACTGAAGGGTCACCTGTGGAAGTCGCATCGGCAGCCCGTTTTGTAACATTCCGTTAACAGGCGTGGGCTACCATCCCGTGCCGTGGGGATTTGCCATGCCGCGCATCACCCTGAATGACCCTCGCTACTACTTCAACCGGCACGAGTCCTGGCTAGCCTTCAACCGCCGGGTGCTGGAGGAGGCGCTCGACGATACCAATCCCCTGCTCGAGCGGGTCAAATTCCTCGCTATCACCGCCAGCAACCTGGATGAGTTCGTAGAGGTGCGGCTGGCCGGACTGCTGCAGCAGGTCGAACACGGCTACCGCGATACGGGACCGGACGGCTTGACGGCGGAGGAGCAGCTTAAGCGGCTATCGAGCGAGATACATGCCTTCGTCACCGATCAATACGAGTGTTGGAACCGTGCGCTGCTTCCTGCCTTGGCAAAGGAAGGGATTCGGGTGCTCTCCGTGGCGACTTTGGATCGAACCAGTAAAGACGCGATGGACCTTTACTACATGCGGCAGGTCGATCCGCTTTTGACGCCAGTGACGATTGATCCTTCGCATCCCTTTCCTCACGTCATCAACAGAGCCTTGTGTGTTGCATTTCTGTTGCGGCCACGGCGACGGCCGGCGACCACCTATCTGGGCGTTGTTACCGTTCCGCGCAAACTGCCTCGCCTGGTGCGAGTACCTACTCGAGGCCAACACACGGACTATGTGTTCCTCCACGATCTGGTCGAAGCACACACCCGGAATCTGTACAAGGGATTTCAGGTAATTTCCTCCGGGGCGTTTCGCGCCACGCGCAACAGCAATCTTTATCTTCATGAGGAGGAGTCGCGGAACCTGCTGGAGTCGGTGGACTCACAGTTACACAACCGGAGGAAAGGCGACATCGTTCGTCTGGAAATCGAGAGTGACGCTGCTGCTGAAATTGTTGACCCACTCGCGGAGCAGTTCGCTCTGCGTCCCTGGCAGATTTTCAGAACCAACGGGCCGGTGAACCTGTCCCGGCTGTTTTCGCTGGCCGACCAAACTCCACGACCGGATCTGAAGTTCCCTTCGTTCGCGCCCAGAGTGCTGAGCTTCGCGCCGAAAGTGTCCAGTCTGTACGAGCAGATCCGCAAGGGCGACGTCTTGTTGCACCATCCTTATGATTCCTATCAACCAGTGGTTTCGTTCGTGGAGTCGGCGGCACGGGATCCAAACGTGCTGTCGATCAAGCAAACGCTCTATCGCACCAACGAAGACTCACCCATTGTGCGCGGATTGATGGAGGCGGCTCAGACCAAGGAAGTCGCGGTCGTAGTGGAATTAAAGGCGCGTTTTGACGAAGCGTCGAACATTCGCTGGGCACGGTCGCTGGAAGAAGCAGGCGTGCAGGTGTTCCATGGTCTGGTTGGCCTGAAGACGCACTGCAAGCTGGCCTTGTTGACTCGCCATGATCCGGATGGCGTGATTCGACGGTATGCGCATCTAGGGACTGGAAACTACAATCCTTCGACTGCACGCTTCTACACGGACTTGAGCCTGCTTACGTGCAATGACGAAATCACGTCGGCGGTGCATGCGGTCTTCAATTTTCTGACTGCGCGATCGGAACAGAAGAGTTACAAGCCGCTTTTCGTTGCTCCTGTTGATCTGGCGCGCAACTCGATCGAACTGATCGAGCGCGAGGCTCAGCATGCCAGACGGCGGCGTCCCGCCCGCATTATTGCCAAGGTCAATGCTCTGCTCGATCAGCCGGTGATCGAGGCGCTGTATCGTGCTTCGCAGGCGGGCGTTGAAATCGACTTGATCGTACGGGGTGCCTGCGCCCTGCGTCCCTCCGTGAAAGGGCTGAGTCACCGCATCCGGGTGCGGAGCGTGATTGGCCGGTTTCTTGAACACAGCCGCATCTTCTACTTTGAGAACAACGGCAATCCGGATGTGTATCTTGGCAGCGCGGACTGGATGCCGCGCAATCTCTATGAGCGGGTCGAAGTCATGTTCCCGGTTCGCAACCCGGATTTGCAACAGCGGGTGATTGAGATGTTGATGCATTACCTGAAAGACACGGCCAAGAGTCGCATTCTGCACTCGACCGGAAAATATGTGCGGCCATTGCTGGGTGATGCGTCGCGGAATGGAAGAAATGGCTCTCGTTTCAGTGTTCAGGATTATTTCGTCGAGCATCCGGAACTGGGCTTCGAATCCGACGTGCGGCTTACGCCGCTTCCGATGAGCGCGGATTAGACATTCCCCTTTTTCATTTGGTCCATGAGGTAGTCGCAGGAACGCACGCACAGCGTCATGATAGTCAGCGTCGGATTCTGACATGGATTGGAGGGAAAGCCGGAAGCGTCCATCACGAACAGATTCTTCACGTCGTGGGTCTGCTGAAACTGGTTCAGCACGGACTTTTTGGGATCGTTACCCATGCGCGCGATGCCGGCTTCGTGAACTGCCCAACGCCCATTTGCCGGATTGGCAAACGTGCGGATATTACGAGCGCCGGCGGCATTGAGCAATTCTCCCGCGCTCTCGGCCATGTCCTTAACCATCGCTTCCTCGTTGGGGCCGTTGGCCATGTGAATTCGCAGCACGGGAATTCCATAGCGATCCGCCTTGTCTTTGTCGATCTCGACATAGTTGTCCCAGCGGGGCAAGACTTCGCCAAATCCCAACACGTTGACTTGTACCTGCGGCTCACGCAGCCCCTTCTTATAAGACTCGCCAAAGCCGGGAGCCGACCAGTTAAAACCAATCTCGGTATCGCCTTCGTATCCGTACCCGCGCAGGAAATTTTTGGATGGTGACCCACCCTTCGTATTGCGAAAGCGCGCGACATAGAACCCAACCGGCCGATGCGGCCCTGCCAGGGTCGGCTTCGCATCGAATGCCGGCATCTCACCAGATCCCCCGCCGCTGCGCACGTGGGCTGTCAGGTAATGTCCCAATACGCCACTCGAATTCGCCAGCCCGTTTGAATACTGCCGGTTCGCCGAATTCAAAAGAATGCGCACCGACTCCTGCGCCTGGGCACAGAGGATCACGACCCGCGCATTGATCTCGCGCGATTCGAGCGTGTTGCGATCGATGTAGACGACGCCACGAGCCCGGCTCTGATCGGTGTCCATCAGCACCTTGTGGACCATGGCGTTCGAAATCAGGGTGCAGTTCCCTGATCTCACCGCGTCGGCGACGGTGGTAAACGCTGCGTTGAAATAAGAACGCGACTGGCAACCGCGTTCGCACGGTCCACAATAGTGGCAGGCCGCGCGCCCGTTGATCGGTTTGGTCAGGTTTGCCGAACGGGTTGGGGTGACGGTCCAGCCGAGCTTTGCTTTGGCTCGATTCCGCAGCAGCATTTCCTGGCAAGTCAGGGGCATCGGCGGCTGAAACTTGCCGTCGGGAAGCTCACTCAAACCTTCGGCCTGACCGCAAATGCCGACGTATTCTTCGACGAGATCGTAGTAAGGCTCGAGGTCTTTGTAACTGAGCGGCCAGTCTTCGCCATGTCCGTCGTAACTGGCCGCTTTTAAGTCAAAGTCGCTGAAGCGCAGGCACACCCGTCCCCAGACATTGGTGCGGCCACCCGTCATCCGCAACCGGCCGAGCCAGTGAAAGGGTTTGTCGACCGGCGTGCTGTAGGGCTCCTCCAAATCGTTGCAGAACCATTCGTAGTTGTACTCATTGCAAATGTCGAATTCCGACTGGATGGGGCGGGTTTTGCGTATGATTTCGGGAACGAGATTCCGATACTTCAGATCGAAGATGGGTTTGTGTTCGGTGAAGTTGCGCGCGGATTGGGGTTGTCCGGCTTCGAGCAAAGCTACTTTCAGACCGGCTTCCGCGAGTCTTTTGCAGGCCCACCCACCCGAGGCTCCAGATCCTACGACTAAGACATCGAAAGATTGTGTGCTTGCCGTACCCACCCGATTCGACCCTTTCTCTCTGCGCCTGGTGATTGCCTCGGTCTGAACGACGCTAACGTCTCAGCGATGTTCCTCCGGATGCGCACACTCCGGCGGGCTTTCAAAATAGAAATCGTCGGTCCAACCAAGTTCGCGCATACCCTGTTCTGAGGAGTAATAGGTAGCGACAAACCATGTCTTCAGATTTTGAAAGTGCTCGTGGAGAGTAGTCTGATCGTTCTTCCCCGAATCCTTGCTCGCAACGCCGGACGAGTCAGAGCCAGGCTCCGACGGCGGATGCGATTCCACGGCACAACATGCAGAAAGCAACTCGGTGTTTTGCACGGCGCTGAGACCGGCTATCGATTGGTGATAGCGCTTTTGAGATTCCACCTCGAGCGCATTGAGGCTGGCAATAAACTTCTGTTGGTTCTCTGCAGTGTCCACCACAAGACACCGATCGACCACGCGATTTACCAGCACCTGCGCGGAGCCGGGAACAACCGCTTCGGCTAGCGCAACGACCGTTTCATTCTGCTGCGAATTCAGAAACTCTGGCAGCCAGGCGTCACCGGTGACGGTTGCGGCTGCAGACTCCACATTTCCGTCGGCGATGTGTTGGTGCACCGGATGGGCCGATGCACCGAGTGGTGCCGCAATGGCCACACCGAGTCCCGTCAATGCCCGCTGCAAAAGTTCGCGGCGCGTTATTCCTTGCCGGGTGCCGAGTGAATTCGACAGGATTGGAAGAATGTTCTTGCTACTCATTGGGCAGACATCACATCCGTCTTCGATATTTCAGGTCGGGCTACTCCGCTTAAGAACTTCAGTCCGCTTTCAAATCTGAAAAATACCCGCGAACGACCTTGGCGAAATCCGCGATTGCGATTTCAGGGTCTTCGAGGTCAGGATGCCAGACCTTCTCCCACTCAAAGCAATAATAGCCCGGGTAACCGGATGCCTGCAGCAACGCAATTTGGCGCCGAACCGGAATGTTGCCACGGCCGGTCAGGACATACTTGCGATTTGGACCCGTGCCGATGGCGTCCTTAAGATGACAATGGCGAATCCACGGCCCTAACGCAGTCACAGTAACGGCAGGATCTTCGTTCGAAGTGGCAAAGGTGTGAAATGCATCCCAGAGCAATGCGACGGCAGAGGAATCGGCTCGTTTCAGCACTTCCTGCAAGACGGGGGTTGCGGCGAAATCGTCATGCGACTCCAGCAGCACGATAATTTGTCGATCCCGTGCGTACTCCCCTAATTCATGCAGCCCATCAACCGTGCGATTTCTGAGACTC
>Ga0210386_10005218_pt1 | contig 10587 bp, 9 predicted proteins | sample IncBWH32OmetaG_FD_160091 | JGI IMG/M metagenome (GOLD analysis project Ga0210386, IMG submission 160091) | Forest soil microbial communities from Barre Woods Harvard Forest LTER site, Petersham, Massachusetts, United States - Inc-BW-H-32-O ... | reverse complement strand
TTACTAAAACGAACAGAAACATATCTGCCGATGCCCAAACTGAATTAATATTCGGCAAGGCAATACTTCAAATAGTGATGGTTGATATTCTGTTTTCTTTTGATTCAATATTTACAGCAATAGGCTTATTGCAGAATTTTGTAATAATGGCACTGGCAATTATTCTGTCGATGGTTTGTATGTTGTATGTTTCAGGTAAGGTGAGTACACTTATTAATAAATATCCTACTATCAAAACACTAGCGCTTATATTTATTATTGCAGTTGGTATTATGTTGTTGGCTTCAGCTTTTCATGTTGAGTTAGCACACCATGTTTTTAATGTGATATGATAATCAAGATTACTAAAAAACTCAACAGAAATATCTTGCTCTGTACCCGTGCGGATGGTAGCTTTACCAGTGCTAATTTGGGCGCCCAGTTACCATTTCATGATATAGCCCATTATGTAACGGAACGGAAATTAGGTGTAAAAAATGGTTTTTATAGCCTTATATTGCAAGGTGAAACTATTGAAAGATTATCTGATAAAGAAGTTATTAAAAGCCTTGGTGTTGATTCCTGGCTGGCAGAAATATTTGCAAGGGCCTTAGGTGCCCTATATACGGGTGCCTGTAGCATAGAGCAATTTATTCCGTTGGTATATACCGAAATGAGTAACAGGGGGCAGGCAGATTCAATTTCGGTTTATAATGAAGATACCGTTCTTGAAATGTATGAAGAATATAAAACCCTTTTGGATAAATGGCGCGAGTTGCCTGATGGTGGAAGTATTGAAATGATCTTTTAAACCTTCCAGGTTACCCTAACTGCAAATGTGCGAGGCGGCTCTATTTTAAGTGGACGCAGCGAGTAGCTTAAATTAAGAACGTTATTCACAACCAATGAAGCCTTTAGCTTTTTCGAAAAATCCTTACCAATACGCGCGTTAAACACATTAATACCACCTGTGTGCGCATTTCTATATTCCGCAATACCATAATCTGCAGTTGACGAAAGACTATAAAAGGCCTCATCAATGTTTTGCATATGGCTGTAATAGACCCAATCGCCTCCTGCAAAGCACGCTTTATATTTCACTTCAATATCAATCTTTGCAATATTCTGAAAACGATATTTCAGAATATTGTTTGCCGTATTTGAACTGGTTGAATTGTAAGATAGCTTAGTTTTACTGGTATCGGTAGCAAATATTAATGATGGGTCCATTGCCTGAGGTAAGGTATATGTATAACCACCTAACACATCAATTTTAAGGTCTTTAGTTATCTTCCCTTCACCTTCCAGTGATGCATCTATTCCTTTTACCTGGGTGGGCCCTGTATTCAAATATTCAAACCCCGGGGTGTAACTGAATATGGTAGGAGTTATATATTGTTTTCCCCATTGTCCGTAAATAAGTTCTATAGTGTTCTGGTATTGTTGCCAAAATGCAGCAGCATCTATAAAGCCCATAAAGTCACCGATCTTAAATCCTTGTTTAATGCCTATTTCAGAATTCCAGCTTGTTTCAGGCTGTAAACCCGGATTTGCAAAAATGCTCAGATCACTGAACTGTGAATTTATGTATCGCTCAGTTAGTGAAGGATATCTATATCCTTGTCCATATGAACAACGTAGAAAGGTCGCTTGCGCGAGCTTAAAACTGGCACCTGAGCGGAAAACGGGTTTAGAGTCAACCTTGCCGTTATTAATAATGAAGTTCTCATCTCTAAAGCCCACGGATAAATTCAACACGTCCCAGAACTTTTTGTCCAACTGGGCATAAGCAGCATAGTTTTGCAGATAATTAGCGGTTGCAGGCAGCGAAACTCCAAGATAACTGGTCGAATCAGTATTTGAATGGGTTTGGTTTAATACCAATCCTCCTGTAACATTCAATCCACCAAGTGCATAAAACTTTTTAATGCACTGGTATTCGGCATAGAACTCAGTTGTATTGTTTGAAGGGTTGTCGGTAATAACGTTATTGGTATAATAGAAACGGGCACGCAAGCTATGTTCAAACCCTCCGGCAGATAAAAAGCTTATAAACGGATCGAGGTAAAATATCTTCTGATCTTGAAGTATAATGGTGTTGGGATATGCCCTGTAAAGCCCTGAATCGGCATTTTCCCATATTAGGGAAAGAACATTGTGTGATTCTACAAAGTTTCCGTTAAGGCCGAAATTTAAACGTGGTGCATTTTTCGGATGATATTGTAGTCCGAAATTAAATCGTCCTGTTTTTTCGCCCAATGAATTAGGGCTTACAGTTGTATCATTTCCTTTTTTACCAAGTAAGGGCAAGTAGGAAGGTGGGCCAATATAGCCATGATCATATAGCACCATTCCACCAAGCACCAGGTCGAGTTGTCCAAGTTTTTCAGTATGTAAAAAACTTGTGCCGGAAAAATTTGCTGCACCGTTCCACCATTTTTCGCCTACAGGTGGCGCATCATAAATGCCTGAATAAACAGAAACACTGGTAGACGGAATATCAGTTGGGTAAGCAGTACGGATATTTATACTTCCATCTAAGGCCGATGAACCATTGGTTACCGAGGATGCGCCTTTAATGATCTCGATCTGTTCTACATTTTCTAATGGAAAGAAATTCCAGTCAATTCGCCCACCATCGCCAGGCAGGGCTGGTAGCCCGTCAATTAAAATAGCAACCCTGCTGCCAATACCAAAATCAAAACCACTGCCTCCACGTATCTGGGCTTCGCCATCCAATATATTCAAACCAGGCGCCTGGTCAAGTGCTTGTTTAATATTGGTTGAGTTTTTGTTTTCAATAAGCGAAGGTTTAAGCACATCCATTGATACTGTAATATCTTCCAGTTTCTGTTCATACCTTCCTGCAGAAATAACCAGCGTTTGCATTTGTGTCATTTGTTCATGCAGGCTGAAGTTATGAATCAGGACAGTGTTTGTGTCAGTATTAATTATAGCTGTATCCGGAGCCATACTTATCAATGAACAAACTACGGTATGCTTACCTGGGGTTAAATGCAATTCATAATTACCGTTCACATCTGTTACAACACCTGCGGTAATATCATTAATATCATAAACGGTTGCACCAATAACCCTTTCTTTACTGGTATTATCAGTTACCAATCCTTTAAGGATAAACGTTTTTTGAGCGTGCAAAGAAATTGCGCACAATGGCAATAAAATAAGAAAAAGTAATTTTTTCTTCACGTATATCTATTCAGTTTATTTCTGAACAACTATTCTACCTGTCTTGATCGTTAAATTTTGCGGGTCTTGTACTGTGTAAATATATACACCCTCAGGTATTTCAGTAATATCAATAGTACACGTTCCAATGCCTGCATTTTGTGTCATCATTTTGCGCCCGGTTACATCGAACAATGTGATTTTCAGTGTTTTTGTATTTGATATGTTTCTTATCGTAATTAAATCTCTTGCAGGATTTGGTCCTACCGTAATCGAGTTCGTATTTACAATATTATTTACACTAACAGGGTTAGTAATAAGGCCAAGACTGTCAACAATAAGTGTACTGCCAACCTGAGCACCTGCTGCATTTGTGCTTGAAGATAATATCCATAATGCAGTAACTGCAGGACTGGAAGAAACATATGTTAACGGATATGAAATTCGGGTATAACTGGTAACTGATGATTTCGGAGACCTGAAAAAAGCTTTAGCCACTGTATCAGAGTTTCCGCCCGAGCCAAACAGGTAAAATTCAACATCAGCATTATCGCCACTTACTGAAGTATATTTATACCAACCTGTAATACTATCGGGCCTTGAAGTATATGGTATTCCACCGCTGATAGTTTGATTGCTGGTGTTAATTGTTCCTGTAGTTAAAGCACCTGGTACATCCTGGGTAAATACCTTCATTGTAACTAGTTCTACCGCATATTTTCCGCTTTTTACATCAGCTGCTGTTGAATCTTTGTAGCAGGTAATGGAGCCTAAAATAGAAGTAGATGAGTTAAGATCATTCCAGCCGTTCGCATCGTCATAACCTGAGCCTGAAGAAGTATGTGTCCAATGTTCAAAATTTGCGTTAGGTGTAGCCGCATCAGTCTGCGCAATAAGCTTTGAAACGGAAAGAATAAGAAAAATTGTAGTTAATTTTTTCATGCGGATGTGTTTTTGGGGATTAATTGTTTTGGTGATACAAAAGTACTAAAAATGGGGGAGGAAAATATGAACAGAGGCATTAGTTAATAACAGAGTTGGTATAGAAAAAGATACCCGTATTCATAATAGCAATAAAAAACCCCTGATAGCAACATCAGGGGCCTTCAACACATGACAGCAAATGTTATTTTGCTATCCCAAATAGGCCTTAAGTAACTTGCTTCGCGAAGTATGGCGTAACCTGCGAATGGCCTTTTCCTTTATCTGCCTAACACGTTCACGTGTAAGGTCAAATTTAGCACCTATCTCTTCCAGCGTAAGAGGGTGGGGAACATCAAGTCCAAAAAATAACTTGATAACTTCTTTTTCTCTTTCACTAAGGGTCGATAGGGAGCGTTCTATTTCTCTCTTAAGCGATTCCTTGATCAGCATGCTATCGGCACGTGGTGAATCATGATTCACTAACACGTCTAGCAGGCTATTATTATCATCTCCGTTGGCAAATGGCGCATCAACTGATACGTGTTTGCCAGAAAGTTGCATTGTATCTTTTACTTTGTCCATTGGAAGATCCAGAATTTCAGATAATTCCTCCGGGAGAGGTTCTCTTTCAAACTGTTGTTCCAAACGTGAAAATGTTTTGTTAAGCTTGTTTAATGAACCAACCTGGTTTAAAGGAAGACGCACAATACGTGATTGCTCAGCCAAAGCTTGTAATATAGACTGACGAATCCACCAAACCGCATAAGAGATAAACTTAAATCCACGAGTAGGGTCGAAGCGTTTTGCTGCTTTGATAAGCCCTAAATTGCCCTCGTTAATAAGATCAGGAAGACTGAGCCCCTGGTTCTGATATTGCTTGGCAACGGATACCACAAAACGTAAATTGGCGCGGGTTAACTTTTCGAGTGACCTTTCATCACCATCTAATATCTTTTTCGCTAGAATAACCTCTTCTTCAGCAGTTATAAGTTCCTCACGGCCAATCTCTTGCAAATACTTATCCAGGGAAGCGCTTTCTCTGTTAGTAATTGATTTTGTGATTTTTAGTTGTCTCATTTATATCTTTTAGTTGTGTTAAATGGGCAATTTTAAGGTTTTGCAAATGTAGGAAAAAAATATTTTAAAGGGGATACGTTTTTCCCTGATTTTTTTCTTTCCCTTTGCTGGCCTAAGCCCCGAAGGCATAGTATGCCCTTGTGCCATTAGGGTAAATCCCTTCAACTAAAATTCCGCCTGTTTTATTCTGCAAAATCTTCTCAATATCGCCCGCAGAACTAACCCGCTGATGATCAACCTTTGTAATTATAAACCCTTCCTGAATTCCTATCTCTCTTAGCTTACCCTGATCGAGTTGAACCACTTTAACCCCATTTTCGATGCCCAACTTGCTCAATTCTTCCTTAGAAGCGGCTGAAAATGCTGCTCCAAGGCTGGTTAAAGATGAGGGGCTTTCAGCCGCAGCTACTTTACTTGTATTTCCGTCAATGTTTCGTAAAAGCACAGGGATTTCTATCTGTTTATTGTCCCTGTTCAGGGTAATAGTTACCTTATCGCCAGGTCTCATGCGCCCAATTTGTTCTTCAAGGCCTGACACATCGTTCACATCTTGATCTCCTATTTTAGTTATAACATCTCCTTCCTTAAGGCCTGCTGCTTCAGCAGCTCCATTTGGAGTAACAGCATCCACATATATACCATTTGTACTATTAAGCCCGGCACTTTTTGCAATGTCGTCATCAACTGTACGTATGGTAACGCCTAAGAATGCACGTTGAACAGTACCGTATTGTAACAGATCTGCCACAACCTTTCTAACCAGGTTAACCGGTATGGCAAATGAATAGCCTGTATATGAACCTGTATTGGAAGCAATGGCAGAATTTATTCCCACAAGCTGCCCGTCGGTATTAACCAAAGCGCCACCACTATTACCCGGGTTAACAGCAGCATCGGTTTGAATATAAGATTCTATAGGATATATATTCTTTTCCTGTTCATTTACATTCGGCAGTATATCAATATTACGCCCTTTGGCACTAACTATACCGGCCGTAACGGTTGAGGTAAGATTATAAGGGTTACCTACCGCCAATACCCATTGACCTACCTGCATTTCATCAGAATTACCATATTCCATAAAAGGAAGATTAGCAGCATCTATCTTTAATAGGGCAAGGTCAGTTTCCGGGTCTTTACCCACTACTTTAGCCGTATATGTATGCCTGTCACTAAGGGTAACTTCTATTTTACCTGCCTGGTCTATCACATGGTTATTGGTTACAATATATCCATCTGCTGAAATAATAACCCCAGAGCCTGCTACCATTCCTTCAACCATACCCTGACGCTGGTTACCATACATATAATCCCAAATAGAATTGTACCCTCTGTTATCCTGCATTTCCACCTTTGATTTTACATGGACAACCGCCGGAACCGATTTTTGAGCAGCCATAACAAAGTTGGTAGTGCTCTCTGCCCCTGAATTAGTTAGCCCGACAAATTTTACTGGCAACGGGTTCTTTATATTTGATTCAGCCAGCCAATTGTTTTGTTTTTGAATAAAATAATGATCAATCGCCAATGATGCAATTCCACCTATTAGTGCGATAGAAAATACTGAGATTAATTTGCTGAATGTTTTCATGGTTATAATACGTTTATAAGTTCATGATGCAAATATCGCCAAGATACCTTTAAACATTGAAACCTTTAACAATAATTAACAGCAATACTTTGCTAACTTTGCACCGTCAAATTTATTGTATATACGTTCTAAATGAAAAACAGGATTCTTGTTTTTATTGTTGGGTTAATAGCTGGGGTTGTACTTGGTGTGGTTTTTGATGTGGGTATAAAAGCACTTTATCATCAGGTGCGTGAATTGCATCTTAGCCTGAATAAAATAAATAGTCAGCAAGATAAAATATCACAACGGCTGGATAGTATACAAGGTAAGCTGAAGGATGACAGGAAGGCATCTCCACTCACAATAAATAAAGCCCCGTTTAAAGCCCCGGCTTTGGTACAGAATATGGTGGCAAAACATGACTCTGCAATGCCAAAAGAAAAAGATAATGACAGTGCTAGCGATCAAATAGACTCTACTGTTATTATTCAATCGCACGATAGTAATATTGTAGTCATGACAAATCAATTAGTAAGCGTAAAAACAGTTCCGCTTAAAAATATTGATTCGTTAATGGTGAACAAATCAACTGAACGCTCCGATTCTATGATTGCATCAATGAGCAATATAGATGACGAAAAAGATCCGGCATATTATCGTGTTGAATTCTGGCAATCGCCCTTAAATTTTAAGGGATACAAAATGAGTAAGGGTAAAATAGTTTTGTATGGAGTAAACTCCACAACACCTTTCCGCCTTATAAAATGGGATGATAGTTACTATTTGTTATCGAATCAGAATGTATTTAAAGTTACTTACACTGATGACTATAAGCCATTTGAAAAGGTTATAGATAAAACGGTTCTTAAGAAGATAACCCTATGAAGTTGGAGTTTTATAAATACCAGGGTACGGGTAACGACTTTGTTATAATTGATAACAGAGATAGTAAGCTTAACGAGAATAACTATAAGCTGTGGGCTAAGTTATGTGATCGCCGTTTTGGTATTGGCGCAGATGGCTTGATGTTACTACAAAAAAAAGGGGGGGGTGACTTTGAAATGTATTATGTAAACTCTGATGGAAAGCCTACCTCAATGTGTGGTAACGGTGGAAGATGTATTACACATTTTGCAAAATATATCAAAGTAATTAAAGGAAATAAAGCGCACTTTGTTGCTATCGATGGTAAACACGAAGCAACCATTAAAGGCAATACAGTGAAGTTGAAAATGAAAAATGTGGATAGCTTGCTTGATAATAAAACGTACTGTGTACTTAATACTGGTTCGCCTCACTATGTTGTGTTCTCTGATGATGTGATGCATACCGATGTGGTTGAAAAGGGCAGGGCTATACGCAACAACGCATCTTTTAAGAAAGAAGGTATTAATGTCAATTTTGTGGAGATGAGGAAGAATGCTGCTCCTTTGCTTAGGACATATGAACGTGGAGTGGAAGACGAAACATTATCATGTGGTACTGGCACTGTTGCTACAGCTTTAGTATTAGCGGCTAAAAATAAATCTACTGCTAAAGATCATTGCGACATACAGACTATGGGTGGAAAATTAAGAGTGTGGTTTAAGCAAGATAAGAAAGGATTTAAAGATGTTTGGTTAGAAGGCCCTGTTGAAATGGTTTATAAAGGAAAAATTTCAGTGTAGTTATAAGTTGTGAATGATGAGTTATGAGTGAAAAGAAGAGTGTTTTAAAAGATAAATCGTTTGTTTTTGCTATTAGAATAGTGAAGTTATACAAATACCTGGCGGAAACTAAAAATGAGTATATTTTGAGTAAGCAGTTATTAAGGAGTGGTACTGCAGTCGGTGCGTTAATACGGGAAGCACAAAATGCTGAAAGTATGCTCGACTTTGCGCATAAATCATCTATTGCCCAAAAAGAATGTGATGAATCAATATACTGGCTTGATCTTTTAAAAGAAACGGGATATATTAGTTTAAAGGAGCATAAAAGTATTGTTGCAGATGCTATTGAAATATTGCGGATAACACGTTCATCTATTTTAACTACAAGACAAAGAACTAAAAAAACTTATAATTCATAACCCATCATTCATAATTGAAAGGTGCTATTCCAGGAAGAAATAAATGAATATAGTTTAAAGGTATTGCCCTTGCATTCAGTGAGTGAACTGAATAAAGGGCTTTGGTTGTGTTTAATTGGAACGCATGAAATACCTCCGCATATTGCTCTTATAAATGAAGCTAAGTATTATTCGATTACCACAAATAGAATAAAAGCAGGTGAACCGGTAGAAAAAATACTGAAGGCGATTAGCCGTAATGCACTTCCTACGGTTTTTGTTTCAATGAAACAAGTAAAAAATATAGATGGTATTTTAGAAGAAAGCTTTACTAACTACCCTACACTTGGTAATGGCGAACATTCTTGCTTATCGCCTATAAGCGATGTTTTAACTAAGGTATATTCCCCTGAATTTGGTAATCAGCACTTGGTATTTGATGTATTATCATTAGCTGAGAAAAACGAAATGCTTGTTGAATGCAGATCCTTATTCATAGATAAGTTAGATAATGGTGTATTGCATTTACCAAAATATACACATGCGCAAATACGCCACAAAATAAATTCTATTCTAAAAGTAAATGAATAGAATAGGGCGTTACCTGGTTGTTGTTCTACTGTTGTCATTTGTTGTGTTCTCTGCTACATATTGCCATACCTCAACAAAATCTGCTAAGGAATCCTTTCTAGCAAAAATTGATACTGCACATCACTACCTCAATATAAATGATACAGTAAAGTATGTTGGTGAACAAACCTGCGCGCTTTGTCACCAGGCAATATTTAACTCCTTCTCACATACAGGCATGGGGGAATCGTTTGATATTGCGAGCAAGCAGAAGAGTGCAGCCCGGTTTGGTAAACATGAAATTGTATATGATAAATTCAAAGATTTCTATTATCACCCCTTCTGGAAAAATGATAGTCTCTATGTTCTTGAATACAGATTAAAGGGGCGTGATACAATTTACAGGCATGAACAACAGATAAATTATATAATAGGTTCAGGCATGCATACCAACTCGCATATATATCGTGTGAACGGTTATTTGTATCAAGCCCCCATAACATTCTACACACAAGAAGGGAAATGGGCTCTGGCTCCTGGATTTTCCGATGGGTTTAACTCACGTTTCAGCAGAGAAGTTGGTCTGGAATGTATGTCATGCCATAACTCGTACCCTGATTTTACAATGGGCTCTACAAATAAGTTTGAAAGTGTACCTAATGGTATTGCTTGCGAACGTTGCCATGGGGCAGGAGAGATGCATGTAAGAGCAATGCAATTAGGATTCAGGGTTGATACAACAAAAGCAATTGACTATACAATTGTGAACCCTTCAAAGTTACCAACTGAATTACAGGTTGATTTATGCGAACGTTGCCATTTGCAAGGAAATGCTGTGCTGAAACCAGGCAAATCATTTTATGATTTCAGACCTGGAATGAAATTGTCGGAGGTTATGGATGTATTTATGCCAAAGTATACCGGCATGGAAAATGAATACATTATGGCATCGCATATGGCTCGAATGAAAATGAGTAAATGCTATTTGAATAGTTTAAATTCAGGTAAAGCAACCTCATTAAAACCTTATGAGGGCTCAATGACTTGCATTACTTGTCATAACCCACACGAAGATGTACGAAATGTAAGCGATAATACTTTTAATACCATTTGTAAGAATTGCCACAGTGCTTTGTCATGTAAACAGATTACACTTGAAAAAGAAGAATGTAATACTATGCCTGCTTTTGCAAGAGATACTAACTGCATTAGCTGTCACATGCCTAAA
>Ga0210386_10005216_pt1 | contig 10587 bp, 6 predicted proteins | sample IncBWH32OmetaG_FD_160091 | JGI IMG/M metagenome (GOLD analysis project Ga0210386, IMG submission 160091) | Forest soil microbial communities from Barre Woods Harvard Forest LTER site, Petersham, Massachusetts, United States - Inc-BW-H-32-O ... | reverse complement strand
ATGCAGACAACTACCTACGCGAAGCCGCCCTTGCAAACGATCCGCCTTCTAAAACGTTCTACGATCCTGAACGCGATGGCATACGATGCCGCAGCCTCGGCGTATTTGAGCATTGGAACAATGGAACAGACAAGAAGTACTCGGGCAATCTCGGAAAAGCGAACGGGATTGAGCTTCTCCCGGTGGGCTGATTGGGGCCGAGGGAAGACGGAGATGAGTGGAAAGCGTTCTTCTTGTGCTTGACCGCTGCATCGATGTTGGGGGCGCGTGCATTTTAATCGCCGACGCACTCTCTGATTGGGATCAGTACCGAAATGTCGGCTTCTCGCAATCTATCTCCTTCCGAACCGCACGGCAGTCGCGGCCACTGACACGCGTAGATCAATAACACCCTCTCAATCCCCGATGAAACCCAGCCTCCAAGAAGCCTTGTGTGCCGGTTGTGTGCTAAATTGCGGGATCCGAGGCCCGCTCAGGTTATTTAAGGGAACAGGGTATATGAGGACTAACGAAACGAGCAGTCCAACTAGGCTTGCAGGTCATTGGCTGATTCTGCTTCAAGGTCTCATCCAAGGCCTCGCTTTGTAGTCACCAGCTTCCCATTCCTCAGATTGAAGGGTCATACCTGCGAGTGTCTTTCACATCCACGAACCTGCCAAGCAGAGCGGGCACATGAAGTTAGGGCCGTTCGGGTGCTGATTTTCACAGCGCTATATAGATACTCAAGGGTCGGCATTGCGCGTGGAAACCAGGTCGGAAAGTCAGCGCTCAGCTCATTGATTCCGATGTTCTGGGTCTGCCCGTTGTAAACAGTGCGAACCTGCACACCCGGACTTTGCAGTCAACTCCCCTTATTCCGCTCGGCAGCTGCGGCAACGTCACCTCAAGCGGCGCAGTGGGCGTCAGGCTTTGGTCCCGATTATTTCAACGCAAACTGGGACGTCCAAAATGCTCATCGACGCCGAGATCTTGGATGCGAGGCCTACCTTTCGAGACTCTTTGTCTCGGTGCCAGCAGGCGGGTTGAATTCAGAATGAACGTCAGCTCTGACGCAACATGGATGAATGCCGCGAGTAACGGATTTAGCAGACCAGCCGCAGCCATACCGATGCCGATGGTATCGACGATCAGAGTGCCGTAAAAATTCTGAAAGATGATTGCCCGGCATCGGCGGGCGATGCGAACCGTCTCTACAAATTTCTCGAGGTCGTTTCCAATCAGGACGATGTCTGCGCATTCGCGAGCGACATCCGTGCCCGCGCCCATGGCTACACCTACTGTTGCCTTGCTGAGTGCGGGGGCGTCATTGATCCCGTCGCCCACCATGGCCACCGTTCGCCCCTTCCTGGTGTGTGCTTCGACTTCGACCGCTTTTTGCTCAGGAAGAAGGTCTGCATGAACGTGAAAAATTCCCACCTGATCAGCAACTGCCAATGCAGCAGCCTGTGAATCGCCGGTGAGAAGTATGACCCGAATTTTCATCTTTTCGAGTTCCCTTACTGCTTTTGCCGCGCTCGGCCGTATCTGATCTTCGATCGAAATGGAACCGTAGTAGCGTTTCCCCACTGCCACTAGAACTGACATGCCATGAAATTCGGGTTCCTGGTCGGGCACCTCAATGCCGAGGGAAAGAAGATGGGCCCGATTCCCCACGGCGATACGCTCGTCCTCAACCTGGGCAACAACGCCACGGCCCACTTCATATCGGAATTCGCTTGGTTGAGAGAGGGGTATGTTTTTTCCCTCAGCATAGCGAACGATTGCGCGCCCCAAAGGGTGTTCTGACCCATGTTCGGCGCTGGCTGCCGCTTTGAGGATGACCTCGTCGGAAATGCCGGGCGCAGGCTGCACTTGAGCTACTGATGGCGCGCCAAAGGTGATCGTTCCTGTTTTATCCAGGAAGACCGTATGCAGGCGGCCCAATGCCTCAAGGTAAACGCCACCCTTGATAATCGAACCTCGCCGCGCCGCACGACCAATTGCTCCCAAGACCGCCAGCGGAGTGCCAGCGGCGATTCCGCAAGCACCTGCAACGATGATTACCGAGATAGTGGAGCGAATGTTGTGAGTCAGGAGAAACGTAAGCAGTGCCGCGCCCAACGCGAAGTAGACAAGGTATCCAGCCAGCTTGTCGGCAGTCTTTTGGATCGGCGCACGCGAATGCTCTGCACGTTCAACGGCTTCGATAATCTTCCCGAAGGCCGTATCCTTTCCCAATCGTTTGGTACGAATTTGAAGTACCCCGGATTGGTTGATAGTTCCCGCGTAGACTTCGCTGCCTGGTGTCTTTTCGCTAGGCATGGGCTCGCCTGTAATGGCTGCCTGTTCGACGAATGAGTGGCCGCCGATCACTTCGCCATCGACGGGTATCCCGCTGCCTGGCCGAATGAGGACGACTTCGCCCGGAAGGATCGTCTGCGTCGGCACTTGAAGAGTCTGCCCATCGCGGAGTACGGTGGCAGTCTGTGGGAGGAAGTTCAGCATATCTCGAATTGCGCGGCGGCCTCTGCCGACAGTCAGTCCTTCGAGGATTTCGGCGGCGAGTACGAAAGCTGTGATCACCAGCGCGGTGAAAAACTCGCCGATCGCAAGCGCGGAGACCAGCGCGATGGTCATGGACAACTCCATCGTCATGCGGCGCTGGATGATGTTCTCGAACGCCTCTTTGAAGATGGGATAGCCGCCAATCAGCGTTGCCACCAATCCAATCACGCTGACACGGTGGAACGGTTCCCACAGATGGAACCAGACGGCTACAGCCGCCAGTGCCACAAAAACGACACGCAGAACCTCGACGAGTTCGAAGCCATGTTCGTGATCATAACCTTCCACGTTGCTCGAAGACATATCCTCGAGCCGGGGCCGACGAATGAACTCCTCAGAAACCTGGTCGAGAACGGAACATTCCTCTGTCTTGGGGATGACAGTCATGGGACCTCCAAACTACTCAGTTGAAATATCGCTTGATGACCGCAATCAGTTCATCGGCAGCCTCAAGCTGCGACGGAAGCGTCTTCTGACCAAGAACAAGAACGTGGAACTTAAGGTGACCTTCTATCAGCTCGGCCATCAATCCATTGAGCGCGCCGCGACAGGAGGCAACGAGTTGGAGAATCTCTTCGCATTCGCTCGGACCCTCCAGTGCGCGCTCGATGGCCTCCACCTGACCCTTGATGCGACGAGTTCGGCTAAGCATCTTCGCTTTGTCTTTCGTGGTATGCGACAAATCTCACCTCTTCTTTAACTTGTAATATACTCCCCTATACTATAATCTGAAAAATCGGAGCGGAGCAATGCTGGAAACCAAACGACGCGTGATCGGTCAAATGATCGTTTGTCAGGGCTGTTGTTGTGGTGCTACCCACAAGGACCGTCCGGCGGTCCCGGCAGACTGGATGAAGGAGGAGTGGCGCAAGCGTGGTCTGCTCAAGCGTTTCCAACTTACCGTCAGCGGGTGTGTCGGTCCATGCGACCTTCCCAATATCGTCGTCGTGAATTCGGAGGCAGGCTCACAATGGCTTGGCAATATCACCCAATTTAACCAATACCGTTCCCTCGTCGAATGGGCTGAGCGTTCCGTGCAAGCCGGTCGGCTGCTCGAAGTTCCGCGCGAATTTAAAGACCATGTAATCGAGCCATGGCGCTAACCTTCAATAGGATAAAGAAATGACTGAGCCTCAATTCCCAGAGTCCCCCGCGACAACCAATCCACATAGGGGACTCTTTCCCGTAGACCAGATCGGCATCTGGACCTCCAGTCTGTGCGTAATCCATTGCCTGTTGACTCCGGTCGTGCTTTCCCTTTCGGCAGTCTCAGTCCATTTTCTTCCGTCTGAGGAACGAACTCATCGCACACTTGCAGTCGCCATTGCCGCGCTCGGAGCAGCCGCTTTGGTAAGGGGATACCGTAATCATCGGTCGTCTCGCGTGTTATTGCTCATGCTTGTCGGTCTGGCCTTCATCTTCGGAGGCGCCTGGTGGGGAGATCGACTGCCATCCCACTCGGTCGAGGTTCTGGTCACTCTTACAGGCAGTGGCTTCATGATTGCCGCTCACAAATTGAATCACACATTTTGCCGCCATTGCAGTTGCAGCAAAGCAGACTGAATGCTCGAGAAATAATCGCGGACCGGACCGGGCATACACAGATCACGTCTTGTAGCGTTCTTGGCCTGTGTGGTCATTGCATCAAGATCGGAACAGTCGAAGTGTTCGAAGTATTTCGACGGCTCCAATTTACCGTAAGTCCGTGTACTATTCCTCGTAAGGATTTTGGGTTGACCGCAATTCGCACACGTTTCGGAAGCAATCGCCCCCCAAGGCCTGTCGCTTTGAAGACGGTGGCAGCGGTGTGCCTTGTCATGCTGGCGCTTCTAGCCGTCGCCCAGGTAACGCATGTGCATTCGGTTGGGAGTGACGCCGATCATTGCCAGCTCTGCATCGTGATGCACTCGGTAGTGCCTTTTGTGATGTTCGTCGCTGGAGTCCTCCTAATCAGGATCGGAACCGCGGCGCCCATGTTGCGCCGGACTCGTACGATCACCAGATACTGGCATCGTATCCTCCTCAATCGTCCCCCTCCCGCTGGCTGCTAGCACATCCTTCCGATTCCAATTCTTGGTCTGATTCCGTCCCCGTCGTCGCCTTCGGCTGACGACGCATCTGCGTACCCCACATGCTGACCAAGAAACGGAACGATCCCACCAAACCTTAAGTGGATGCCACGGAGGTTCTCCTCATTTCGGCATCCGTCAGCCATCTTAATGGAGGCCATGATGTCGCGAGTTATTACCTTCGACAAAGGCAGCAAGCGGCGGATGCGTCAAATCCGGTGGAAGCCCCTCGAAATCGTTAGCCTTCTCCTGATCTCGCTCGGGACGTTGGCAATTATCGCGGTCGTACTGTCTTGGGAGATCTCTCACGATTCAATCGAGCCCGACACACCGCATCTTCAAGACCGACGCTAGTATCGCTTTGCGCACGACGCGCCAACGAGAAAAATCGCCGTCGATCCGCCAACAACATGCTTCTATCCCGCGACACCTTGACAAGAAGCTGACACGATCTAAAGAACTTGTGGGGCTTGCGGCGACTCTTGCCCTCAGACCGGAGTGGAGTGGCAGTAGCGCGTCTTCCCGTACGCACCTATTCTGTGTACTATCTTGTTCAGGATGTTGCGTTGAAAGCAATTCTGGCCAACACACGAACCGACCACCGTCCAAAGTTAAGCGCTTTGAGGGTGATGATTTCGGTGTGCCTTGTGGTACTGATGCTGCTGGCATTGGTCCACGTGGCTGACGCGCATTCAGCCACGAATGACGCTGACCATTGCCCACTTTGCATTGTGATGCACACGGTGACGCCATTTGTAATCATGGCCGTCGCCATGATCCTGGTCAGGATTGGTACCCAAGCGCCAGAGTTCTTTGAAACTCGCGCGATTACCCGATACTGGCATCCGAATCTCTTTACTCGTCCTCCGCCCGCTTGCTGCTAGCGCATCCTTCCTATCTTCGTTTCCAGTCTGATCTCTCTCATTCGTCAAGCCCGTATGACGAATGAGACCTCGTCGTTTTTCTCAGGCTGATCCGAACGGAATGATGTCTCATCGCAAAGATGTTGCCGCGGATGCAAGAGCCGCGGCCCGCTTTGAGCAATTTCCACCCCAAATATTCGGAGGTCCATATGCCGTTCCTACGCGGCACGATTTTTCGCATTCTCCCTATTGTTGCCTTATTCCTGGCGGCGCTCGGCGCAACTGCTCAAAGCGGCAACGCTGGCGCGGTGCGCGGCACGCTTACCGACGCCTCGGGAGCTGTGGTCCCCAACGTGGTTGTTCATTTAGTCAATGACGTGAGCGGGTTCGAACAGACTGCTACCACAGACGGCACAGGTCATTTTGTGTTCTCTAACGTCCCTTTCAACCCTTACCGCATCAGCGTGTCTGCCAAGGGCTTCGCTCCTTTGAACCAGAACGTTGAAATTCGTTCGTCAGTGGGTACAAACGTAAACTTAACTCTGAAAGTTACTGGTGGTAGCCAGACCGTGACCGTCGAAGCGGCTGGCGACTTGGTTGAAGATGATCCCACATTCCACACAGACGTGGACCGTGATCTATTTATCAAGGTGCCGCTCGAGAGCCAGTCGTCGACCCTCAGTTCCTTAGTCACGTTGTCCACCCCCGGCGTGGCGGCCGACTCCAACGGCCTCTTCCACGGGCTCGGTGACCACGCTTCCAACTCGTTTTCCATCGACGGCCAGTCAATTACCGACCAGCAGAGCAAGGTCTTCTCCAACCAGCTACCTTCGAATGCCGTTCAATCCCTGGAGGTCATCAGCGGCGCGCCGCCGGCCGAGTTTGGCGGAAAAACCAGCCTGGTGATCGTGGCTACCACACGTTCTGGCCAGGGCATTACCAAGCCCACCGGCGATATCTATAGCTCTTACGGCACCTTCGGTTCAGCCGCGGCAGGCTTCGATCTGTCTTACGGCGGCAAGAACTGGGGAAACTTTCTTGAAGCCGATGGGCTCAACACCGGACGCTTCCTCGATCCCCCGGAGTTCACCGTCTTTCACGACAAGGGCAATGAAGAGAACTTCTTCGACCGTGTCGATTATGCCTTCACCCCAGCCGACTCGGTTCACATCGACTTCAACTACAGCCGGTCGTGGTTCCAGACACCGAACGCTTTTGACAACCTCAATGTGCAAAATGTGGAGACTACCGGCCCCAACAGTGGCTCCAGTGCCAACCCAACCTTCGTGAATGTCGGCAACGCCGACCAGCGCTCCCAGATCGGCACCTTCAACATCGCACCTACCTATACCCGCATCATCAGCAACGATTCCGTTTTCAACTTCGGCGCCTATGTCCGCCGTGACGACTACAACTACTACCCCAGCGGCAACCCCCTCGCCGATCAGGGGCCGGAAAACCTGCAAACTTCGTCGATCTCTCAGAACCGCACTCTCACCAACGCCGCGGTACACGCCGACTTCAACTACACCAAGGGACCCCAGACGCTCAAGATCGGCGCGGTGTACGGTCAAACTTTCCTGCGCGAGAACGACAGCCTCGGCGTGGTGAATCCCACGTACAATGCTCCGTGCGTTGACATCAATAGCAATCCGCTGCCGGGATACGCCAATCAATCGGAATGTGACGGCGTGGTGTCATTTCCAAATCCCACATACCTCCCGGTCCTTGCGCCGTATGACCTGACCCGCGGCGGCAGCGAGTACGCTTACTTTGGCCACACCGACATCAAAGAACTGGCTCTGTATATCGAAGACCAGATTAAGGCCGGCAACTGGAACTTCAACCTGGGCTTGCGTGAGGACGTATACAACGGCCTCACCGCTGCCAACCAGACCGAACCGCGAGTAGGCATTTCCTACAACATCAAACCCACCACAACCGTGCTTAGCGTGTCGTACGCCCGCACCCTGGAAACGCCGTTCAACGAGAATCTAGTTTTGTCTAGCCAAGGCTGCTCCAACCCGGTGCTGACACCGCTACTGGCCTGCCAGGGAGGCCAAGGAACACTTCAGCCAGGCTTCCGCAACGAGTTCCACGCGAGCCTGCAGCAGGCCTTCGGAAAGCATGCTGTGGTCAGCGGAGAATACATCTGGAAATACACGCACAACGCGTTCGACTTCAGCGTCCTCGGCAACACTCCGATCACTTTCCCAATCGACTGGCATAACTCCAAGATTCCCGGCTATGCCATCCGCGCAGAGGTTCCCACTGTTCGCGGCTTCAGCGCCTACTTCGTAGCCTCTTCAGTAGCCGCCCGCTTCTTCCCGCCCCAGGTGGCCGGAGCGGGCGCTACTGTAGGTCAGACGGGTTTGCCCTTCCGCATCGATCACGACGAGAAGTTCAACCAGACAACTCACCTGCAGTACACGATCCCCGACCGCAAGTTTGTGGGTGGCCTGTGGGGTGGATTCAACTGGCGCTACGACTCAGGTCTTGTGGCTGGTAACGCGCCCTGCTACGGCATTACAGACCCCAACAGTCCGTGTGGTGCCACCTCCACGATGCTCAACGGGCAGCCGGCTATCGCGATGGTGGACGCGGTAGGCATCCCGCTAACTGCCGATGAGGAATTCCAGGCTGGCTTTATGTGCAACGGCCAGCGCGCCACACCGACCAGCCCCCTCCCAGCGGTCTGCCCGGCGACGGAGTTCTCCTCCACGCTGATCAGCATTCCCGCTCCCAATACCGGCGACAACGACAAGAACCCCCAACGCATTGCGCCGCGCAACCTCTTCGACGCATCGCTCGGCAAGGACAACATCTTCCATAAAGAGCGCTACAAGGTGAACCTTGACCTGACAGCGATCAACTTCACCAACAAGTACGCGCTGTATAATTTCCTCTCAACATTCAGCGGAACCCACTATGTAACTCCGCGTGCGCTGACTGCAAAGATCACGCTGAATTTCTAGGGTATTCTCCAAACTGCGGGCAGGAAGCGAGAAGGCTTCACCTGCCCGCGATTGCAGCCCTGTACCGTCCTCTTATGTCCTCCTAGACTAAAACTCAATCCTTCCCTGAAACGCGATCATGCGCGGGGAACTGTCGCCTCCCAGCCCAACACCCAACAACCCCGTAGGAGGCGAGATCGTGCTTTCAAGAGTTCCGAATCTGGCCGGAACCGACACTCCCGGTACGCCGGCTTCGACCTCACTTGGCAGAGCAAAATTGGGGTGATTAAACGCGTTGAACATTTGAGCGTCGAAACGAAAGCTGATTCCCTCCTTGAACGAGATCGTCTTGGTGACGTAGATGTCGGAGTTCGTGTAGTGAGGTCCGCGTACGGAGTTCCGTCCGGAATTGCCAAATTGGCAGTTCGAAGGCGAATCACCTCCCACACATGCTCCCGTCGTCGGATCCACCACCGAGACGAAGGCTTCCGGGTTGAGCCACTGTTTGGTGCCCGCCACGGTGACGCCGGCAACAGAACTCTTCCGATACACTGGACCGCCAGGAATCCGGCTCGCGTAAGCGGGCGCATTGAACTGGACGGTGCTCGCTCCGTTTGCCTGAAACACGCCGTTTCCATTGGCGATGTGAGGCTGACTGAGCACGCTGAAGGGCAGACCGGAGTGCAGGATTGCAGTCTCCGAGATCGACCATCCTCCAAACATTTGACGGAGGAACGCATGGTCGGAATGGAATGGCACCTGGTACAAACCATAGGCGGAAACGTTATGGCGAACGTCGTAGTCACAACTGCCATACTGCCGGTTCAGTTCTCCAGGCAAAGGCGACATAAGTCCCTGTGTGGAGAAGGCCAGCAAACCGCCGTTTGATACTTCATCGAGACAATGACTGAACGTGTAGTTGCCGCGCAGCGTGAGTCCGCGCCATTGTTGCGTATAAGCGCCCTGAAGACCGGCATAACTGCTATTGGCGTCCGTGCGGAACTCATTCACATTCCCAAAGCGTTGATCGAGCGGCTTCTGGTATGGAAACGGCGCGAAGCATCCATCGCAGACAGTTTGATACCCATTGAGCTGCACCTGGAACGGCTCATGGAGCCCTCGCGTACCAACGAAATCAATCCGCAGATTCCCACTCAAACTGATCTGTTGCTCAACGCCGAGGTTGTATTGGTAGTAATACGGTGTTTTGAGTGTTCCACTCGGGAACGTATTCAGGCTGACTGCCAGCGGACAGGTCGGCGCGCCAGACTGAATTCCAGCACAGGGAGCGCCGCCGGAACGAAAGATCATCTGGAACGAATGGTTCGCATCTGCCGCCGCGTCGACTGCACTTCCAGTGACGCCGGGGGCGATGCCGATGCCGCCGACCTGGCCCCCGATGCCACCAACGAACGTCGGATCGTTGGGCGCGTTCATCGCGGCAAGATCGGCAATTTGCATGGGAATGATGTCGCTGAAAACTCCAAAGCCGCTATGAACCGCCAACCGCGATCGCAGTTGATAGGCGAAGGAAACTCGCGGCTGATAAACGAACAATGGCGTGGCGGGAAACAGGTCGTGGGCATTTCCCACTATCACTTTGTTCAGAGGTTCATCGGTGTTGTGTGAGGCATCAAGGAAGGAGCCAGCCATGCGGGCGAAGAGATCTTTTTCGCTGGTGACGTTCGAGTTCCAGGTGACGCGCATGCCATAAGTAATGGTTGCCTTTGCAACGGGCTTATAGGAATCCATCGCGTAATATTCCAGATTGCCCGCCGAAACCCGCTCTTTCAGCGACACGGGAAAGCTGTGACTGGCCGTGTAGGCAGCGCCATAGGTGAACTGAGCGAGATCATTGACGGTCACCGTTGGTACAGTGCCTTCGCCGAGGTCGTAGTTGCTCACATCGAGGCGCCGCGTATTGATTCCGAACCTCCACGTATGCTTCTCATGCGTCCATGTCAGGTTGTCGTTAATTTGCCACTGTGTGACTTTACGGCCCTGAGGATAGGTATTGTCATTGCCGCCGACCGTCGTAAACGGAACGGAGTCACTGCCCGACGCAAGCACAATGGGAAAAGTCTCTAGCACCTGCGAATAGTGGTTCGGTTCAAAGATGCTGGAGTACCAACTCGCGCCAGGATTCAATTGGTTCAC
>Ga0210386_10005214_pt1 | contig 10592 bp, 7 predicted proteins | sample IncBWH32OmetaG_FD_160091 | JGI IMG/M metagenome (GOLD analysis project Ga0210386, IMG submission 160091) | Forest soil microbial communities from Barre Woods Harvard Forest LTER site, Petersham, Massachusetts, United States - Inc-BW-H-32-O ... | reverse complement strand
CTCGCGCGTAAGCATGGCGGCCCACTTGCCCCGCGCGATGTGCGTGAAGAGGGCCTGATGACAATGTGGAGCCTGTGGGCTGCCACCGAATGCGAACCGTCCGCGCTGCGCGTCATGCAGAATGCGGGCGCGGTGAAGACGCGCGACCCCGCGATCTACGACGCTGGCGTCAGCGCGTTGCAGCCGAAATTCGTCGTGCTGGACAAGGCTTTGCACGATGGCGGCGGTCACCTGGTTGGCAGCCGGTTCACCGTGGCGGATCTGAACGTCGCGGAAATCATCCGCTACGCCCAGGCGGCACCCGAGCTGTTCGCCAACGCATCTTATGTGCAAAGCTGGATCAAGGCCTGTCAGTCGCGCCCTGCCTTCACCGCCATGATGGCAGAGCGCAATGCCGAACCGATATAATTTGGCTGAGTTCGAGCCCGTCAGTCACGCTCACGGGCGCGTTTACCTCGAGCGATCACGGGCTATGCACCGGTGACGCGCCAGATAACGTGCCCCACGTCGTCGGCCATCAGCACGGACCCGTCGGGGCCGATGGTCACGCCCACTGGCCGGCCATACGACACCTTTTCGTCCGGCGCCAGAAACCCCGACAGGATATCGCGCGGTGTACCGGACGGGCGGCCATCCGCGAACGGAATGAATATCAGTTTGTATCCACTCAGCTTGCTACGGTTCCACGAACCGTGCTGGCCAATGGCCATGCCATCAGGAAATCCGGGCAATGTGCCGGCCGGTAGCCAGCACAGGCCCAGCGACGCCGTGTGGCCGCCCAACGCATAGTCTGGTGTCAGTGCCCTCGCCACCATCACCGGGTCCTGCGGCACTCTGTCATCGACCGTCCGACCCCAATAGCAGTAGGGCCAGCCATAGAAGCCGCCGTCACGCACCGAGGTCAGATAATCCGGCGGTGTTTCATCGCCCAGTCCATCCCGTTCATTCACCACGGTCCACAGAACGCCCGTGTTGGGTTCCCACGCCGTGCCGACGGCGTTGCGTAACCCAGAGGCGAAGATGCGGGTCGTGCCACTGGCGATATCAAACTCGTGGATTGCCGCACGGCCTTCTTCTTCTTCCATGCCGTAGTCGGCGATGTTGGATGACGAGCCGACGCCGATATAAATCCTCCGCTTGTCGCGACTCAGCAGCAAGCTGCGGGTCCAATGACCGCCGGGCTTGAAGGTCGCCAACTGCCGTCCCGGTGCCGTGATGCGTGTTGCACCTGGCGTATAGGGGAAGGCCACCAGACCGTCTGTGTTTCCGACATAGAACGTGTCGTTCAACAGCGCCATCCCAAACGGCTGGTTCAAACCGTCCAGAAAGACCTCGCGGATCTCAGCAACACCATCACCGTCCGCGTCGCGCAGCAAGGTGATCCGGTTGGCGCTCACGCCCATCGCACCGGCACGACGCATCGTGCTGACCATCGCAAAATCAAACAGAGATCGGGGAGATCGGTCCACACTCATCGCCTCGGCGACGAGGATGTCGCCATTCGGCAGCACCTCGATCCAGCGCGGATGATCAAGGTCCGTCGCCAATGCATTGACCTTGAGGCCGGGTGCCGCGGTGGGCGTCTGACCCGCGAACCATCCCTTGGCCGTGGGCATTTTCAATGTCGGGATCAAACCTTGGGGCATCGCCTCGGGAATGGCAGGGCTATCCCCCCAGGCGGGGGTATGATCACCCTGCCGCAGCCGCCGTGATAACAATGCCGCACCACCAACCAGCGCGACCACGCGTGAGAAAGCCGCCGAAAAGCTCACTGATTATCTCCCCGATTTATGCACCTTCGCAGCGCCACCGCATCGGATTGTCTGCAATATGTTTCCAAGGGAATAGCGATAGCACGCGTGGCGAGGGTGGTCACCACAGCGTCGGGACGTAACGTCTTGCGTGTGGCACCAGACGAATGGCCTTATGCAGAACGCTACTCGAGAGTGCCGCGTTCTCGGCTACACTTTTGCGGCTGGTGACCTGCGCTGATAGTCGTCGAGCCAGGGTCCGATGAGCCGGTCGAGTTCCTCGAGTTGGCGTTTGGAGTAGGATTCTGGCGCACAGTTTTCGAGCCACCCCAGCACGTGAGTTTCGATCAGGTGGCGAGGCACGCCCGGATGCCCCGCATGGACGCGGTTCGGCGACTGCTCGATCGATAGCCGTTTCCGGTCGGCCCAGACGATCTTGCGCTGCCTGGCGTCGACGCCGGCATGTTCCAGTGCGGCGAACACCAGATCGAGTGCCTCGATCGACTGTTGTCCCTCGGGTGCGCCCATCCATTCGAGAAAGTCGTCGATGAAGGGGTTGTCCTCGAAGGGGTGTTTCGCGCGCCGCTGGCCCATTGGATGAGAATAGCGCCGCTGGCCGCTGCTGCCGCGACAGCTCACGATAGAATCACAGTCGATCACGAGGGATTCAACGGACGTTACAGTGATTGTCGGGGTAACGAACAGCATTCATCAGGAACAACAACAAGCCGACCCGATGTCACTGTGAATGCACTGGTGGAACGCGATCTGGCGGCTGCGCCCGGCGTTCTCCCGCCTGCAAACCTTCCTCTGGTTCGCCACCGCCGTGGCAGGTTTCACCGTGCGTACGGACATGCTGGGCGTAACCAGCACCGTGCGCGCACTGAACCTCGATGCGCGTTGCTACAATACCCTCATCGATTGCTTCCACAGCTCCGCCGTGAAACTCGACCGGCTCACCGCGCTGTGGACCCAGGTGGTGCTGCGGCTATTCCCTCAGCCGCTGCGCGTCAACGGCAGGTGCGTCGTGGTCGGCGACGGCATCAAGGTCCCCACGTGCGGCCGCACGATGCCGGCGGTCAAGCTCCTGCATCAGCAGTCCGAAGCATATACCAAGCCCGAATATATCATGGGGCACGGAGGGTTCGCTGCAGGCGGTGAGCCTGCTCGTTCCGGCGGCCTCCAGCTTCTTCGCCGTGCCGCTCGCCGTGCGCATCCATGAGGGACTGGTGTGGTCCAATCGCGATCGCCGCCCCCTGCTCGACAAAATGCTCGCACTCCTCGGCATCGCCGCCGCCGAACAACCCTTCTACTTTGTCGCCGACGCCGACTACGCCGCCCATAACATCGTCGCCGGGCTGCTCAAGCAGAACAACCACCTGCTCACCCGGATGAAGTCCAACGCCGTCGCCTATACCACTTGCCGGCAGCAGGGGCCGCGCAAGCGAGGCCGCCCGCCGGGTCTATGGCAGGAAGATCAAGCTCAGCTCCCTGTTGCAAGCCTCCAGGGACTTCCAACCAGCCCCAAGCCCCGTCTACGGCGGGAACAAGGTGATCATCCAGTATCGGGTCCGCGACCTGCTGTGGCGTCCCGCCTGTCGGCTGGTGCGCTTCGTCGCCGTGATCCATCCCGCAAGAGGCGCCTGCCTCGTCATGTGCACCGACACTTCCCTTGACGCCATCGACATCATTCGTCGCTACGGCCTGCGCTTCAAGATCGAGCACACTTTCAAGCAGGCAGTGCGCCAGATCGGGTCGTTCACTTACCACTTCTGGATGTTCAACATGACGCCGCTGCGCCGCAACAACGGCAATCAGCATCTCCAGCGTACCTCGCTCATGTACCGCAACGACGTTAAGCGCAAGCTTCACGCTTACCACGTCTTCAGCCAGGCCGGCATCATCTGCCAGGGACCGCTTCAGTACCTCGCCGTTGCCTTTCCCCAGCTGGTCTGGAATTCTTTCGGCTCCCGGCTGCGAACCATTCGCCCCGGCATCCCGCCCTCCGAACTCGTCGTCGCCACCGCGCTACGCCAGAGTCTCCCCGAATTTCTCTTGAATACCCCCAAAGCTCCATCGTCGCGAAATTCGTCACCGAACGACAGGACACCAACAAAATGCAGGTCTTCCGCCTCGCCGCCTGATACCCAAATTCCTCGCAAACCCCGGGCTCGCGCGTTGGGTCCTAGGCCTCGCACAAAAGCTGCAAGCCCACGGATGGCGCGAATGAGGGCGACGGGTCCGATTGTCGCGGCCGGAGGCGCACGTACGACACCTGCCGAGCGATGGCCGCCCGCATCTCGGCTGGGGTAAGCACCACGGCACGGCGCGAATGGTCCGACACCGCGACGCGCACGTATCACGCAAAATTCCGTGAGCATCGCGCACGCACGGCTTCGTGACGCAATCTCGGCGACCTGCACGCCGGACCGGAAGCACGCTAACACGTGAGATAAATCGCCGCGCGCATCATGCCAAACTCTCATCACAATACGCGCGCAGGATGCCTCACATCGAGAATTCACACGCAACGACGCAACCAACAGTGTCTCGCATTCTTAATGATCAAAAGGGTTGGGATATGATGTCAGCCTTTGAGAATGACACGCCTGCATCAGCTCCTGCGCTGATGTGAGGCGGCAATGCAGGAGGGTATACGCGTGCTGCGCGGCGGCACGGCTGCACTTTGTCAGTTGACGAACCCGTCCGCCGGAACCTGGGAACCGCAGGTCGCGCTTGCCGCGGAGCTGGGCTTCGATGCCGTCGTGCTGGATGCCAGGCCTGACGTCGTGGCGCCAGAAGACCTTGCGGCGATTGTCACCCGTGCTGCGTCCAAGCGGCTGGGCGTCATCCTCGATCTGTTGCCCGAACACGCCGAGACGGTGCTCACGTCCTGGTGTGCCGCCGAGGTTGCCGGCTTTTGCTGCCGAGCCGCGCACCATGTTCCGCCAGAAACCTGGAGCCGGCTGATCACGGCCGCGCGCGCGCGTCACCCAGGGACATGCTTCATCGCGATCACCCACGGCAGTCATCCCATAACGATGTCCCGCCTCGCGCCGTGCGGTTTCGATGCTGCCGCGGCGTCGTCCTGCTGGTGGGATTTTCGCGCCGGTTGGCTCGACCAAGACGCCGCGCGCGTGGCCGCATTGGGGGCAGTGATCGCATTGCCCTTTCCCCCTGGCGAGCAGCCACATCGGGACGTCGCGGAACGACGCCGGGCCATCGCATTCGCCGGGCATTACGCACCGCTCTGGATGATGGAACTCGGCCTCGCCAACGGCCTGGAGCCCGAGGTTGCGGCGATCAACACCCGACGCCGTGCGGAACCCGCGCTTTTCGCGGGCCACCCCGCGCGGCTCGTGTCCGCGCCAGGCGCGGACATCGCGATGCTGGTGCGCGGGACGACGCAGGCGCCCGGGCTGGTGCTCGCGATCAACCCCGACCTCACGCGTGCGGCAACGCTGCCCGCCTGTGCGTTGCTGCCGGAAATCGGTGGCGCGGGGATGCTTGGTGCCGAGGAGGAGCAGATTGCACTCGGGGGACTGCTCCGGCTGTCACCCGGAGCAGCGAAGATATTCCAGTTCGTCGCCACACCTGCCATCCGTCGTGTCTCGCGCAAGACCACCCCGCCGACCGTGGCGCGCGCCACCAGCACGCGGATCGCGATCGAGGCGGTGACCCCGTCCGTCGATGGCGGGCAGTTCCCGGCCAAACGCATTGCAGGCGAAATGGTTCAGGTCGAGGCAGACCTGATCGGTGATGGGCATGGGCGGCTTGCGGCCGACCTGCTGTGGCGGGCGGCGGACGAAGCTGAGTGGCGGCACACGCCGATGGTCGCGCTGGGCAATGACCGCTACGCGGCGTCCTTCCCGCTCGCACGTGTTGGCCGCCATCTGTTCACGATCGAGGCCTGGCACGATCCGTTTGCCAGTCTGCTCGACGATATCACGAAGAAACAGCAAGCAGGCGCCTCTGTCGCGCTCGAAATCGAAGAAGCGGTTACCCTGATCCGCACGACAGAGCATCCGGCGCTGACAGCGTTACCGACCGTGCCCGCGCAGGCTTCGTTGGAGGCGCAATCGGAATTCATTTCGCAATCGGAAGTCGCGGCAGCGATGCGCGTGGCGCGGCGGGAGTTTCTCACCTGCCTCGCACCGGCGCTCAGCGTGGAGGCTGAACGGCCGGCCGCCGGATTTGCCAGTTGGTATGAACTGTTTCCCCGCAGCCAGAGCGGCGACCCGGCGCGGCACGGCACCTTTGCCGATGTCATCGCACGCTTGCCGGCGATCCGCGCGATGGGATTCGACGTGCTGTATTTCCCGCCGATCCATCCGATCGGCCGCGTCCATCGCAAGGGGCGCAACAACGCGCTGACCGCCGCCCAAGATGATCCCGGCAGCCCGTACGCGATCGGCTCCGATGAAGGCGGGCATGATGCCACCCACCCGGCGCTTGGCACGCTGGAGGACTTTTGTGCGTTGCGCGAGGAAGCCGCCAGGCTGGGGATTGAGATCGCGCTCGACTTTGCGATCCAATGCGCGCCCGACCATCCCTGGGTTCACACGCATCCGGAATGGTTCGACTGGCGGCCGGACGGGACGATCCGCTACGCGGAGAATCCTCCCAAGCGCTACGAGGATATTGTCAACGTCACCTTCCACGCACCCCAGGCGATGCCGTCGCTGTGGAACGCGCTGCGCGACGTGGTACGATTCTGGATTGATCAGGGCGTGCGGATATTCCGCGTCGATAATCCGCACACCAAGCCGCTGCCGTTCTGGGAATGGTTGATCGACGACATCCGTTCGCGCGCGCCGGATGCGATCTTCCTTGCCGAGGCCTTCACGCGTCCCGCCATGATGTATCGGCTGGCGAAGATCGGCTTTTCGCAATCCTACACCTACTTCACCTGGCGCAACACCAAGCAAGAGCTCGCGGCCTACTTCACCGAGCTGTCGCAGGCGCCGGTGGCGGACTTCTATCGTCCGCATCTGTTCGTCAACACGCCGGACATCAATCCGTATTTCCTGCAACAGGGCGGGCGGCCCGCCTTCCTGATCCGCGCTGCGCTGGCTGCCACGCTCTCCGGCCTGTGGGGGATGTACAATGGCTTCGAGCTGTGCGAGGCACGCGCATTGCCGGGCCGGGAGGAATATCTCAACTCAGAAAAATACGAGATCCGCGCGTGGGACTGGGATCGGTCCGGCAATATCGTTGCGGAGATAACACGGCTCAACCAGATCCGCCGGGCGAACCCGGCACTGCACAGTCATCGTGGCCTGACGTTCCTGAACGCATTCGATGACGCCATCCTGTACTACGCGAAGACATCGCGCGACGCGCGCAATACGTTGTTGGTCGCGGTCAACCTTGATCCGCATCGCGTTGTCGAGACGGAGATCGAAATCCCGCTCTGGCGCTACGGCCTGTCGGATCATGCCTCGATCGGTGCGGAGGAGCTGATGCGCGCACAGCCGATCATCTGGCACGGCAAGCGTCAGCACATCCGGCTCGACCCCGCTGACCTGCCATTCGCGATCTGGCGGCTTGCGCCGCAGGCGGGAGGTATCGCATGAACTCACGCATGTCGCAGACACGGCTCCGGACAGTGGCGGAGGATCCGCTGTGGTTCAAGGACGGTGTGATCTACCAGGCCCATGTCAAATCGTTCTTTGATTCGAACGGTGATGGCATCGGCGATATCGCCGGCCTGACGGCGAAGCTCGACTATATCGCCGAGCTCGGGGCAAGTGCGATCTGGTTGCTGCCGTTCTATCCTTCGCCGCGGCGCGATGACGGCTATGACATCGCCGACTACCGGGCTGTGCATCCTGAATATGGCACGTTGCGGGATATGCGGCGCTTCATCACCGCGGCGCGTGCGCGGAATATCCGTGTCATCATCGAGCTGGTGATCAACCACACCTCGGATGCGCATCCCTGGTTCGAGCGCGCGCGTCGGGCAAAGGCAGGATCGCGGGCGCGCGATTTCTATGTCTGGTCCGACGATGACCGCCGGTACAAGGATGCGCGAATCATTTTTGTCGACACGGAGAAATCGAACTGGAGTTTCGATCCCGTCGCCGGCGCGTACTACTGGCACCGGTTCTACTCGCACCAGCCGGATCTCAACTTCGACAATCCGCGTGTCCTCGAGGCCGTGCTTGCGGTGATGCGGTTCTGGCTTGACCTCGGGGTGGATGGGTTCCGGCTCGATGCCGTGCCCTATCTCGTCGAGCGCGATGGGACGGATTGCGAAAACCTGCCGGAGACGCATGCGGTCATCAAGAAGATCCGCGCCGCGCTCGACGCAGCGGCCCCAGGCTCGGTGCTGCTCGCCGAAGCGAATCAGTGGCCGGAGGACGTGCAGGAGTATTTCGGTAGGGGCGACGAATGCCACATGGCGTTCCACTTTCCGCTGATGCCACGCATGTACATGGCGATCGCGCGGGAGGACCGTTTTCCGATCACGGATATCCTACGCCAGACACCGGAAATACCGGAGACGTGCCAATGGGCGATCTTCCTGCGCAACCACGATGAGTTGACGCTGGAAATGGTCACCGACGCGGAACGCGACTATCTCTGGAACACCTACGCCGCGGACCGCCGCGCGCGCATCAATCTTGGTATCAGACGCCGGCTCGCGCCGCTGCTGCAGCACGATCGGCGCCAGATAGAGCTGATGAAGGGCCTGCTGTTTTCGATGCCTGGAACGCCGGTTATATATTATGGTGACGAAATAGGAATGGGCGACAATATCTATCTTGGCGACCGCGACGGGGTGCGAACGCCCATGCAATGGTCACCTGACCGCAATGGCGGTTTCTCGCGCGCCGATCCAGCATCGCTCGTTCTGCCGCCGATCATGGATCCGATCTATGGCTACGAGGCGGTGAACGTCGAGGCGCAGGCGCGGGATCCGCATTCGCTGCTCAACTGGGACCGACGGATGCTCGCAGTGCGTCGTCGCCATCGTGCCTTCGGCCGTGGCCGATTGCGGCTGCTTTATCCGGGCAATCGCAAGATCCTGGTCTTCCTGCGGGAGTATGAGGGTGACGGGGAGGAGGAGACGATCCTCTGCGTCTGTAACCTTGCGCGCACCGCGGAGGCGGTTGAACTCGACCTGGCGGCGTTCGCTGGCCGCGTGCCGGTCGACCTGCTCGGCGGCTCGGCGTTTCCCCCGATCGGCGCGCTGACCTATCTGCTCACCCTGCCGCCGCATGCGTTCTACTGGTTCAGCCTCGAACGCGAGACAGCGACGCCGTCGTGGCGTGTGCCGTCACCAGAGCCGCTGCCTGAGCTGATGACGCTGGTGCTTCGCCACGATATCGCCGAGATCCCCGAGCCCGAGTCGCGACGGGTCATCGAACAGGAGATCCTGGCACCTTATCTTGCGCGCCGGCGCTGGTTCGCGGCCAAAGACCAGAAGGTCAAGACATTTGCCATCGCCCGCGCGGATGTGATCCGAGGGCAAGCGGGAACTTTCATCGCTTTCGAAACGGCGGTGACCTTCGAAGGCCGCACCGACCGGTATTTCATGCCTGTGGGTATTGTCTGGGACGACGAAGCTCCCGGTCCGATCGCGCATCAATTGGCCTTGGCACGCGTCAGGCGCCGGCAGCGTACCGGCGTGCTGACGGACGCATTCGCGGTCGATGCGCTGCCACGGGCGGTGCTGGAGAGCCTTGCAGAAGGTCGTGCCGCCGCGCTGCCGGACGGCGAGTTCCGCTGGGTCAAGACCAGCGAGACGATCCCGCCGCTGCCGGAGGAGCTGGAGATTCTTCGCCTGTCGGCGGAACAGTCCAACACGTCGCTTATCCTGGGCGACATCGCGGTGCTGAAGATCATCCGTCGCATCGCGCCCGGCCGCCACCCGCAGACAGAAATGGCGCGTTATCTGACGGAGCGCGGTTTTGCGAATATCCCCGCGCTGTTCGGCGAGCTCATCCGCGTCGATGCGGCAGGCACGCCGCACACATTGGTGATTGTCGAGCGGTTCGTACGCAACCAAGGGGACGCCTGGCGGTGGACGCTCGAGGCGCTGAAGCGGGCGATCGATCCGGTTTCGATCGCTGACGCGGATGAGGAGGCAAAGGACGATGCGCTTGCGCCCTGTCTGGCGCTCGCAGCCGCCATCGGTAAGCGGCTTGCCGAACTGCATGCGGTGCTGGCAACACCAACGGAGGAACCGGCATTCGCGCCCGAGGCGGTCGGCCGTGTCGAGGCCGAGACCTGGGCGGCGGCGGCTGTCGCGGAACTGTCGTCCGCGTGCCGCGCGCTGGCCGGCTTCACCGCATGGGAAGACACGGAGGACCGCGCCAAGGCAGCAGCGCTGATCGCCCTGCGCGACCGGTTCGCCGCGAAGCTCGACGAACTCGCGCAGGCCGCATCTGGCACGCTGCGCACGCGCATCCATGGCGACTTCCATCTCGGCCAGGTGCTGGTGACGCCGGGCGATGCGATGCTGATCGACTTTGAAGGCGAGCCTGCGAAAACGCTGACGGAACGACGGGCCAAGAGCTGCCCGCTGCGTGATGTCGCCGGGCTGTTGCGTTCCTTCGACTATGCGGCAGCGACGCTCGCGCGCGAGCCGGCGCCGGGGTCCGAGCAGAGTGCGGAGCGGCGCGATGATTTCCTCAGCCGCTTCGTCGCGGCCGCGTCTGTACGCTTCCTGGAAAGCTATCACGCGGCGGCCCAGTTGGCCGAGCATCAATGGTTCGACGACAATGCGGCAGCGCAGGCGCTCATCGACCTCTTCCTGGTGCAGAAGGCGGCCTACGAGATCACCTACGAGGCGGCGAATCGCCCTGACTGGATCGGAATACCCCTACAAGGCCT
>Ga0210386_10005213_pt1 | contig 10592 bp, 7 predicted proteins | sample IncBWH32OmetaG_FD_160091 | JGI IMG/M metagenome (GOLD analysis project Ga0210386, IMG submission 160091) | Forest soil microbial communities from Barre Woods Harvard Forest LTER site, Petersham, Massachusetts, United States - Inc-BW-H-32-O ... | reverse complement strand
CACGCCAAAGGTGTTCAAGGCCGGGAAATCCGTAGGAAGTCCCAATCCCGACAGGCTCCGGTCTTTTGTTTCTTCATCCTGCTTCATGCGCTGTAACACCGGCAGGCTGCACGTGTTATCTCCGTGTGGTATTCTTCGCCGTTCAGAGGCGGATTTAAGAAATCCTTCTCTGAAACATGCCGTACCGGATAACGGCACATTTGTTTCGCGCTGAGAAAGCTCCGGAAAGACAACGCGACAAGGCAGGCTCATACGGACATGAAAGACACTTTGGGTGTTTTGCTTGCAGGCGGAGCTGGAGAACGGCTTTTTCCTCTGACTCGCGACCGCGCCAAACCGGCTGTGCCTTTCGGCGGCCACTACCGGATCATCGATATCACGCTCTCCAATTGCATCAACTCCGGCCTGCGCCGGGTCTTCATCCTTACCCAGTACAAGGCGCTCTCGCTCAACCGGCACATCCGCGAGGGCTGGACCGGCATTGTCGCGCAGGAGCTTGGCGAGTTCTTTGAGCTGTTGCCCCCCATGCAACGCACCGGCACCAACTGGTACATGGGGACGGCGGATGCCGTGTATCAGAACATCTATTCGATTGGCAGCGAGCAGCCGAAGCACATGATCATCCTGAGCGGTGACCACATCTACAAGATGGATTACAGCCGCATGCTGGAGTACCACAAGGAAACTCATGCGGACGTGACTCTGGCGACCCTGCCGATCGCACCCGATGAAGTAGCGCGATTCGGAGTGGTCGACGTGAGCAAGAGCGGCGAGTTGCAGGGATTCGAGGAAAAACCGGCTTCGACCACGTTCCGCTCGCCCTTCAATCCTGACAAGGTCGAAGCCTCGATGGGCATTTACATCTTCAACACCGAAACCTTGCTCAAGGCCCTGATCGCCGACGCCGAGGATCCCAATTCCAAACACGACTTCGGCCACAATATCCTTCCCAATATGCTGGGCAAGAAAAAGATGATGGCCTACAGCTTCGTCGATGAGAACAAGCAGACGGCGCTCTATTGGCGCGATGTAGGCACGCTGGACTCTTACTACGAAGCGAACATGGACCTCTGCTCGGTATCGCCGGTTTTCAATCTGTATGACAAGAACTGGCCGATGCGCACGCGCGTGCGGCAGTATCCGCCGGCGAAGTTTGTGTTTGGCGAGCCAGGACGAACGGGTATGGCCGTCAATTCCGTGATCACGGCAGGCGTCATCATCTCGGGCGCTTCGGTGTCGAATTCGGTGCTGTCGCAGGATGTGCGCGTCAACTCCTACTCTGAGGTTGACTCCAGCATCATCTTTTCGCACGTGCAGATCGGCCGCCATTGTCGCATCCGCCGCGCCATTATCGATCGCGATGTGCACATTCCGGAAGGAACAGTCATCGGCTATGATCCGGTCGAAGACAAGCGCCGCTACTTCGTTACGCCGTCGGGATTGACGATTGTGACGCGGGATGCTTCTCTGTTTGAGAATCCCGTCGAGCCGGAGTTTGGCGATCGATATTGAACATTACGAAGACGAGGGTGGAAGTCAGGCTTCGACAGGGGATGGCTGTTTCAGGAGCTTCTTCAGAAGATTTGAAGGAGCACGAAGTTCCACGACAATTCCCTTCTTCTTGAGCAGTTCAATGCGCTTTGGGTCGCGTATGGCGATGTACGTTTCGAAAAACTCCCTGATTTCTTCGGGGGTGCGTTCTCGCGCGAGACTGCCCAGCATATAGCGCAGGTAAAAGATATCGCGAGGCGCGGGACGCTGTTTGAACTTCAAAGCGAAGTATGCCGCGTCAAGCAAATCGAAATGAAGCACCGCGCCGGTCCGCAGCGTGCGGGGCCGTCGCACAAACGGCTTCCAGCTATGCGTGGCAAACTCGAACTCCGCGGCGCGATCTGTCCGTATAAACGACTTATGGCTGGAGTATCCGAGGAAGTATGTGCCGGGAATCCTGCGTTGCGTGCCGGGCTCGCGCATCATCCTTTGCAGGGCTCCTCGAAAGCGCAATTCGTAGAAGAGCCAGTCGTACCATGCGATGAGCTTGGGAAATCTAGTGATGTGTTTCTCTCGAGGGGACCGCGTGATCCGCGCCAAGGCCGCGCGCGAATAGCGCCAGACTGTTTCAGTCGCCGGAAAGCGGTTAAGAAAATACACATAATCAATGAATGGGTTTGCAGTATCCGCCGCGGTGGGAACGGATTCGAGATTGGGCAACAGCAACTGATCGAGGTCTTCAGGAATCTTCTCGAGGTACTTCGGAATGTGATTTTCGAGTTCCTGTTCATCCTGCGACATGAGGATCAGTTCATCGGGATCGATGCCGACCAGCCATTCGATTCCCTCTTGCGCAGCTTGCCGTGCAGCGTAGTAGGTGTTGGCAATTTTTCGCACATCGAGGTCCGGCTCCCATGCGGGCAGAATCCTGTTGAGCCAACTGGGCGGGCTGTCCATCTCCTCGGGCCGGTATGATTTGCGCGCGATCACCTGAGGATACTTCGCCACCAACTCCGGTGCATTGTCTGTGGTGTTGTCCCAGAAGATGTAGATGCGCGAGCATCCCGCGGCAAGATGATATTCAATCGCCGAGGGCAACAGTCTTGATTCGTTCTTGACGGTATAGGTAAGAGCGAATTTCCCTGAAGACAAACCTGACCTCGTTTTCCAAACGCGGATGGGCGATTGGGCTTGCTTCAGATTACAAGAAACTGGCTGGGGGAAAAGCGGTACTGGAGCAGCTGTGGGCGGTGGCTGCTGCGGATCCAGTGCCGCTCAACTACCCAGGCGGGTCTAAGCAGGCGAGTTTCCCGATGTGAGAAAGGGCGCCGCGCCTGGACGTACAGGTGCGGCGCCCTTTTCGATGGTCAAGCGCTTTTCATCGTTGATTTATTTGCGTTCCCCCGGCGCGAACCCAAAGGTCACTGAAACCATGAAGCAGCGACCCGCGATGAATGTTGGGTTATCGCTTCCGCTTATCGGAGTGGTTTGAATGAAGGGATTAACATACGCTGTCCCCGGTATAACGTTCGAAGTCGTGGTTCCCGCGGGCGTGAGAGCCGTGATGTTGTGCTGGTCAAAAAGATTGTCCGCGCTCAGGCGAATTTTTGTCTGGTCAAATATCGAGCGGTTCCGCACCGTGTAGTTGACGTAGGCATTGGTCACATTGAAGGGGCTGATTGAGGCCTGGTTGTGATAAGCGCCGGCATCGACGCGCTGGGTGCCCACTCGCTTGTTGAAGAAACCGAGATCCATTCCGCTGTTGTCGTACGTGAGGCCCACCATCTCCGTGTCAGTCGGAGTCTGCTGCACCCAGAGGCCACCGGGCGCTGTGACGTAAAGCGGGGAAGAGACGGTGCCGGCGTTCACTTCACCGCGATAGAAGGCATTGGCCCCGGTTGCATTCATATACAGGTTCAGGCCGGGTTGCAGCACAGCCGTGGCCTCAAACTCGATTCCCTTCGTGGTAGAACTCGGCTGCAGGTAGTTCACGGTTTCGGTCGTCGTGGGATCAATCACGCTGTTGTAGCTGTTTTGGAACCTGACGAGATACGCGTCAAAATCCGTCGTGAACCGTTGCAGCTTCAGCACCACACCCGTCTGGTAGGTGGTGGATTTTTGCTGTTTCGGCGGAGTTTGAAGGCCTGGATGCGGATCGGCTGCCGAAGGCGTGTGGTTGTAGTCATAGACGCTGCTGGGCGGTACGATGCTGCCGGTTGCGGCCTGTGCGTAGACCGACCAGTTGGGTTGAATGCGATAGTTGAAATCGAGCGACGGCAGCCACGCGGTAAATGTACCGGTGTCGGTGGCAGTGGTCGGGCAATTCGTGGTCTGGCCGAGCGGGCAGAGGTTGCCCACGGTCTTGCCGTTGTCCGCGTGATGCAGCACGTCAAACGTATACGCCGCGAATTTCGTTCCCGCTGTGACATTCAACTTGGGCGTCACGTGGTACTCGAACTCCGCATATGGCTGATACGAGTTGGTCCAGAACTGCTCGGCGAAATTCGGCAGAGCCTGGTCGGCCCAGTTGTTCAATGGATCGCTGGGGTACTGGTGGCGGTTGGTGCGTGCCCACTCATACCACAGCCCCGTGCGGAAGACACCTAAATGCGAAGTCTGCGACAGCACTGCCGTCTCACCATATTTGCGATAGCTGTTGTATTTGTCAACGCCGCAAGGGAGCGCTGATACGCCCTTCTTGACTACCTGAACATTGCAGGGGGCTATCGTCACACCGTTGTATGTAGTTGATCCGTCGACCGTGGTGGCGTGGGTGATCGGAGTGGCGTTCGTGAACAGCTCTGCATTGTCGTAGTCGTACGTATACGGCTTCACTTCCATATACCAGCCGTGAGCGAACTCGGTTCTCAAGCCCACGTATTCGAAGTCGGTTGGGACGTGGTAGTTGTTGTACTGGTAATCCAGCCAGTTCACAGGGTCGGTGTTGTCGGTCATCATGAATTTGTAACCGGAGCCGACGAAAGCAGAGTTGGAGCCGGTGCATTTGTAAGTGGCGCCGGCCGGAGCGCCGAGGGTCTGGCAACGGGTTGGATTCAAACCGTAGGTGTTGGCGTCGAGCCAAATGACTCCGCTGAAGCCGGTCAGAACGGTCCGGGGCGAGAAGGAATACTGGTAGAGAATCGAGCCGGCGTTGCGGGTGTTGAAGTTGAAAGTCTGGTATCCGTCCGATGACATGTGGTGAACGTCGATAAACAGATTCGATCTTTTCTGTCCGCCGAATAATCCGAAACTGCCGGAATTGTAAGCGCCGTCGTAGAGCTTTGTATTCCACGTCCCATAGGTAACGGTCCCGCGGATGTCCTGCTCATTGCCGACGGGTTTTGACAATAGGTGAATGGATCCGCCAAATGGCGTGGGTCCGATGGTGGAAGCCGATCCTGGGCTGCGGTCGAAGTCAACGCCACCGATCCACTGCGCCGGGAAGAACGCCCAGGAGTGATGCGTAGGTGTATTGGTGTCGTAAAACGGAATGCCGTCGAAATCGATGTTGTAGTCACCGTCAGGGAAACCGCGGAAATAAGTTTTGCTTTGACCCAGTCCGATTCCGTCGCTGCTGAGGGTGAAGGTACCGGGAACGATCTGCACGATTTCGCCGAAGTCGGAGATGGGCGATGTGAAGTTTTCGACATAGGTGTCGGAAACGAGGGACTGGGCCGAGCGCTCCTCAACAAATCCGCCGCTGGGAGCAGTTTCCGCAGCGATAGAGTCGACGCCGGCATTGACGGTAATCTGCTCGGCGACCGCCGCAATGGTCAGTGTCAAAGGCTCAAGTTGCTGGGATTGGCCGGCCGCCAGCGTCACTCCGCCCTTTGACGCGGATGAAAAGTCGGCGGACTCGGCTTCCACAACGTATGTCCCTGCAGGAAGGCCATCGAGCAAGTAGGCGCCATTGGCATCCGCACGTGTTGTTTTGGTTGTGCCCCTGCCTTTAACGGTAACCAGGGCATTGGCGATGGCCTTTCCCTGGCCATCCACCACCGTTCCACTAAGCCTGGCGCCTGCGTCCTGCGCCTGCGCCAAAGTGCTGAGTAACAAGAAGAAGACTGATAAGGCGAGTTGTAGCAGACGTCTGCGTCCGCTCGAGAATGAGTGCATCACAACGATCCTCCGAAGTTGGAACAGGTAAGTTTGCGGGTACGACTCTTTGTGGGGGTACGACCTAGACAGTTTTCTCCCGTCAAGGGAGGAGCAGCATGCAACAAAATGAGGAAGTGTCTGAACCGTAACAATCAAATGTGACAATTTGATTGCAGCGTTATTTCATTGCGGTTACAGAGTCGAAAATCTGCGAATACGGCGATTTATTTGCGTGCAGACTTTTCAGCGAATGCGGCATCCCGAATGCGCGGGTTCCATCGCATCCTGGCTTCGGTGAAATCATTTTTCAAGCTGTGATTCGCGGTCGCAGTGGTTCGGCGTTCGCCTTTTCACGCGAAGGTCTCACTGACGGGCTGCACCCAGGCACCTAAGCAGCCTCAATGTAACTAACCCTTATTCCTGGCGAAAAGCCTGGAGCGGATTGAGCCTTGTGGCGTTGCGGGCGGGCAGGTAACACGCGAGCACCGCCATTCCGGCGAGGAGCAGAGGGGCGCCAAGGAGCAAACGCGGATCGTTCGTGCCTACTGCGAATGCATCTCCGAACGCGGTGGTGATCGAAGAGAGGACGCGGGCAACGACCGCTGCGCCGAGGAATCCTATCACTGATCCCGCAGCAATGAGCGCAACACCTTCACGGAGAACAAGTCGGAGTACTTGCGCCTTGGTCGCGCCGAGGACCATGCGGATTCCGATCTCTTTGCGACGCTGTGCGACGGCGTATGCGGTTACGCCGGAGAGTCCGATCGCCGACAGCAGCAGACCGAAAATGCCGATGCATCCGAACAGGCGAAGAGCCGAGCGCACACCGTAGCGGGAAAGATCGAGATATTCACCGAGGGTCTGCGCATTGAAGGGCGTCAGGTTGGGGTCGAGTGAAGCCACGGCCCGGCTCACGGTATTCAAAGCGTCTGCCGCCGAGTTGGAGCGCGCAATGATGGTGATACCACCGGTGGGAGGTTGCAGGAAATCGCGCTCGGTCACGGGCAGGAATGCAAGCGGTTGAGTCATTCCGGCGGCGTCTTTGGCGTCGCTCACAACGCCCACGACTTCGTAGGCCTTATTCCGGTCGTGGAGGCGCTTTCCTACTGCGTTGCCATCGGTGAAGAAAATGCGGGCGCCTTTCTGATTCAGAACCACGGGCGTAAGCGAGTCTCCATTGAGATTGCGAGTATCCCTCTCTTCGAATTCACGCCCCGCCACCAAAGGCTCGTTCAGCGTGGCAAAGTAACCTGCTCCGACGGTTTGCTGCGCCAGGGATTGCTGGACGTGCGAGCTGTCAGCCTCCATCGGGAATCCACTTTCATCGTCGGAACTGAAAAATGGGGGCTGCGCTGCGCTGCGAAGGCGAAGAAGGGAATCTTTCCGGAATCGCGCAATCGTTCCGGCAGCTTGTCGAAGAATTGCCGTGACTGCTCGGACGTGTAGCCGTCGCGGACGGGGTCGATCGACAGGAACCCCATGGTGTTCTGGTTGAAGCGAGGATGAATGTTGCTTCCATTGAGAATGCCGAGCACGAGGAAGCCCGTGACCATAAGGAGCATAAGCGCGCCCGCGACCTGCGCCCCAATGGCCAGATTACGAAAGCCGAAGCGCCGGTAACCCGATAGCTGAAGCGCCGCTCCCTCTTTCAACGCAGGAGCTACGTCAGTTTTTGTGGCTTGGAAGGCGGGGACCAGGCTGAATCCAATTCCGCAGATTACGGAAAGCACGAATGCAAACATTGCAGCACGCCAGTCGACGGAGACGTCGGGCAACACCGGCGTCCCTGCCGGCTGACGGACCTGCTGATTCAGGATCCAGATTCCGTAGGCCAGCGTGAAGCCCGCTGCGCCGCCCAAAAGTGAAAGCAGAATTCCCTCTGTGACCATCTGCCGGATCAGGCGAAAGCGGCTGGCGCCTACGCCTAAGCGGATTGCGAGTTCCCTGCGGCGATTCGCGCAGCGCGCCAGCAGCATGGTGGCGAGATTGAGGCAGGCAATCGCTATCACCACTACCATTAACGCGCCGTAGAAGCCGATAACCATTGCGTGCGCCTGGCGCGGCATTGGGACACGCGTGCCGGCTCCGAGGAGTACTACGCGTTTGCCGTGATCGGACTGAGGGCGTGCGTTGGGATCGTTCTTATCAAGGCGCCGAGTAATTCCGTCGAGAGCCGCTTCAGCTTGATCGGACGTCACGCCGGGCTGCAGGCGGAACAAAGCCTGGAAGTTCCTCGCGAAGCTTGAGTGCAATACATCATTGCCCAGTTCCGGAGCCAGCGATGCGGGTACGGTCGTGGGCACAAACAGCTCTGCTGGATTCATGGTTAGAGCGCCGTCGAATTTCGCAGGAGTGATGCCGACGATGGTTGCGAGTTGACCGTTTACGCGAATGGGCTGGCCGATGATGTCCGGATCGGAGTTGAGACGGCTGCGCCAGAATCGATCGCTAATTACGACCACCGGCGCATTGCCGGGCGCATCCAGATCCGGGCCCAGGACGCGGCCGCGCGCCGCAGAGACGCCCAGCACCGAGAAATAGTCGGGCGAGACGATTTGTCCAAAGACTCGCTCCGGTTTGGTTCCCGAGCGCTGGGGTATTCCCACGTTGAATTGCACTCCGTTTTGGACTGCGGCGACTCCGGCAAACAGGTCTTTCTGCTCGCGAAACTGCTCGATGTACGGATATGACACAGGAGCATCGGGAGTCACGAGCCGGCTTGCATGGGCGACTGCTGGAACGGGCCGCATAAGTATCGACCACCCGGAGCTGTAAATGTCGGTGGTGAGGCCGATGCCAAGGCCCATTGAGGCGATCCCGACGAGCGCAAAGGCGGGGGATTTTACGAGCGCGCGGACGGCATAGCGCGTGTCCTGGCGGATTTCGGTGAGGTATTCGAGGGGAAGGCGCAATGCGATGTCCATCAGGAGAAGGAGGAAGCCTGCGATGCCCTTTTGCCTGGCGAGTTGACGCGTGGCCTCTTCGCCTGCGAGCAGCATTTCTTCGCCGAAAGCCATCTTGAATTCATGGGGGAAGGCCTGCGCCAGGCGCCGGTAAAGCTTCCAGGGGAACGTCATTCCGTCACCGCCTTTCGGGTTGCACGAATGGCCCGGACCAGGCCATGCAGGCGCTCACATTCTGCGTCGAGAACCTGCCTGCCGAGCGAACTGAGCCGGTAATAGCGGCGCCGCGCATCATCCTCCTCCGGCGCCGGCCGCTGGTCCGATTCCTCGATGAGCCCGGCCTCGATAAGGCGCTTGATCGCGCCGTAGAGTGTCGCCGGCCATAGTCGTACCTTGCCCGTTGTCTGCTCCAGAACATCCTGCATGATTCCGTAGCCGTGCTGTTCTCCTCCGGCAAGGGAGAGCAGGATATGGAACCAGTTCGGCTTGAGAGGCAGGAAGGAGGGGACGTCGGTCTTGGTCATGATTGATCTATATATGCTCTGGTATATAGTTTTCGTCAATAAGAAAATTCAGGCGACGATTTTCAATGTGAATTCAAGGATTGAAGGCCAGAGGTATCAGGACGGGAACCGCGCAACAAAATGATGCGTATAGGCCTCCATGGCTTGTGCGGGTACATTAAGCTGGAGCGTGGCAGGACTGGTGGCGCCAAAGGTGCCTATCCGGCGCAAGGGCCACCCCACGAATCAAGAGCGATTCGCGGGGAGCCCGAGCAAGTTGGACCAGGCGCCGCGAAAGCCGATCCAGGGCCACGGTCAGGAAACCAAACCAATGACGCCGGACGCCCGCCTTACGAGCGGGGAGGTGAGGCCGCTGGAGATCGACTGGTCTGAAATCGTCCGCCGCTGCATGGCCGGGGATTCTGGAGCATGGGCTGAGCTGGTTCGCACCCACCACAGGCGTGTTTATGGACTCTGTTATCGTTTTACGAATAATTCCGCTGATGCTGAAGATCTTACGCAGGACGTCTTCTTAAAGATCTATTCCAATCTTTCCAGCTTTGATACTGCCAGGGGCAGCCTGCAGGTATGGATCACCACCATGACCCGTAACCTGCTGGTGGATAATTTCCGTCGCACAAGAAACCAGCGCGCCACGGATTCACTCGATGCAGGGTGGGACGAGACGGATGAATTGCGGCCCATAGACCGTCTTCAAGCCAGCGGAGCTTCACCGCATGAAAAGGCGGCTCAGAAGGAACTGGCCAAGATGGTGCAGGGAGCGCTGGCCAAGGTATCGGTAGAGCTGCGCGAAGCAGTCATATTAAGGGACTTACAGGACATGGATTACAAAGAGATCGCCCAGGTGCTGGGCATACCGGAAGGGACCGTTAAGTCCCGCATCAGCAGAGGCCGCGCGGAACTAGCGCGCCTGCTGGAACGTAATAAGCGGGAGGTGATGTGATGGCAGACCGCGGAAACATTCCGAACTCTCCAGCTTGCGGGCTTTGGGAAACTCTCCTGGCCGACGCACTGGACGGGTTGTTGCGGCCGGAGGATGAGGCGACCTTCTCCTCGCACATGGCAATCTGCCCGTCATGCACCGCCCTCTTTGAAGAAGCCCGGCGCGGCCGGGAGTGGCTGGAGTTTCTAAGCCCGGAACCAGAGGTCCCGGAGGGTCTGCTGGATAAGATTCTGGCGCAGACCGGTCCGGGACATACCTCCGAGTACAAACTGGCAACGGCAGGCAATGTTTTACCGATGGCGATTCCGGCATGGCAGAGACCGGGGATGATGGGGCGGATTCGCCGCTTTGCGGAACCAAGGCTCTTGATGACGGCGGCGATGGCTTTCTTTTCGATCGCACTCACACTCAACATGACGGGCGTCAGGCTTTCGGATATTCGGCTATCGAATCTCCGGCCGACAGCGGTGCGTTCCTTCATGGAGCGCCGCCTGACGATGGCGTCGACGCCGATCATTCGCTACTACGATCACCTGCGGCTGGTATACGAAGTTGAATCGCGCATGCGGGAAATCCGTCAGAACAACCAGGGCAAGCAGCAACAACAGCAGACTCAGCCGGCAACGCCGGGGG
>Ga0210386_10005212_pt1 | contig 10594 bp, 9 predicted proteins | sample IncBWH32OmetaG_FD_160091 | JGI IMG/M metagenome (GOLD analysis project Ga0210386, IMG submission 160091) | Forest soil microbial communities from Barre Woods Harvard Forest LTER site, Petersham, Massachusetts, United States - Inc-BW-H-32-O ... | reverse complement strand
TCTGGCAGCCTGCAGTGACGTCAACTTGCTCATCCTGTCATCTCCGGCACGGCCGACCGCCATCCGTGCTTTTTTCAGTACGCGTTGCGCGCCCTCATCACTTCAAAGAACGTCCGAAACATGATTTGAACGTCAAGAAACAGGCTGCAGTTTCTGGCGTACCAGATGTCGTGCTCGACCCGCCTGTGCATGGCATCGATCGTCGATGTCTCGCCGCGAAACCCGTTGACCTGCGCCCAGCCGGTAATTCCGGGCAATACATGCTGCCTCAGCATGTAGTCCGGGATCTGAAGCGCGTAGCTTCTGTCGTGCGCGACAGCATGGGGTCTGGGGCCGACCAGGGACATATTTCCGGTCAACACGTTCAGGAGCTGCGGCAGTTCATCCAGGCTCGATCGCCTCAGAATTCCGCCAATGCGGGTCACCCGGCGGTCTTTCTTGCGGGCCTGCATGACGACCGGTCCGTCTTCGAGCACGGTCATCGTGCGGAACTTGTATATTTTGAACAGTTGCCCGCGATATCCGGTGCGCATCTGACGGAAAAAAACCGGACCGGTCGAATCACACTTAATCAATAGCGCTATCAGCGCGAAGATCGGTGACAAGATGACCAACAGAAAGCTTGCAACCACGATGTCCAATGCCCGCTTCAGGGCACGCTGGGTCCCATTCAGCGGCGCCGGCTGGACCTCGACCGCGATGTGATCTCCGATCTGCGTTCTCTTCCGGCTGAGGAATTCCGCGATCGATTCGTCCGGCACGACACAAATCGCACGCGGCAACTGGGCCAGTTCGGCAATAAGAAGCTTCAGCCGATCTGGCGCCAAGCCATGACCCAGGACAAGGATTTTTCCCGGACCCGCGTTGTGAGCAAGCCGTCTGGCGTGTCCCAGCGTCTGCTTGACCTCCTTGAGCCAGGCCCCGTCGCAGCAAGTCGCATCGAAAACCACGGGCAAAGGCTCGTGATGGGTGCTTTCCCGCAACGCATTCGTCAATCGGGACAACTCGCGGCTGTTGCGCGGTCCAATGACAATGGCATCCTGACCGTCAATCGCGCCGCGACAGAATTTCCGTGCAAGACGGATCGGCGCCTTCAGGCGCAGCATCATGACCGACGCCGCCCCGGCAAGGAAAAACACCGGAAGCCCTTTGCCGGGCAGGCCGGTGGATACCTTCATCATGGCGATGACGACCAGGAAGAGAGAGAAGGCAATGATCCAGGATGAAATGCCTTCCCATGCGCGCTGGCCCGGCCGGGATGTCCGGAAGGGAGTGCGCAGCGCCCTGGACCTCTGGATGCCGCAAAACAGCAGGGAAACGAGCAAACCGGCCCCCGCAAAAACCGACAGATCGACCGACGTTGCGACTGGCCAAAACCGGCACCACAAGCCGGAAGCGACACCGGCAACAACAATGGCCGTGGCGTCCAGCAAAAGGGCTTCCGATCCATAGTCCAGTTCATGCGCGGATCGCGACAGAATTCTGCCGGCCGTGCCCGCTCCCCAGGGGCGGCGGCTTCTGGATACGATGGGCTGGCTCCTGCGTGCCGTTCGCGGGTTCTCCTGCGCCTGCCCGGATTGCGCGGCTCTCACCATTCGCCCCGTGGACGGCAGGTCAAAGAAGCCTGCGATGTGATCTTGATGCGATGTACTTTCCAGCATGCAACCTTCTCGAACCACAAACTACGGAGCTTGCGGAAGTGATCTCCCTGGCAGCGCCACTCGGGCAGCGTTCAGGCGATTATCACTTCAACTTGTCTGACCTTCGGCAAAACGATTTTCCGGCGATCACCGATGCAGACGATAAAAATTCATTTTGCTCTGCACAATCGCCTGAAGCCCGTTATCCCAGAATTGTCTCAGCAGCGATGCGTGCGGAGGCGGTGATCATTCGCATAACGAAATGAGAGCGCATGCGGCTCCACCACATGTATCTCGCGTTTTCTGCCGCATTAACTTTTGATATGACGCCGTCGCCGATATGCATGTTGGTCGAATTGCTGGCAGGTCCGGAGCCGCGGCGCGCCCACTGAACCCGGGCTGTGATTTTTTTCAGACCAAATCGAAAGTTCATCGCGACATGAACGCGCACTTAGCGAACTACACCCTGCCCCGCTTGATCCGCGAGGCTGGAAATTGGAATTGTGATCTCTGAAACAGCAATCGCGGGATCAAAATCTGCCTGTCCGGGTTTATCGCTTAAGCCGTTTTATCGCGTTGCGGAACTCGAGCAACAAATGACACTCCGGGTGCATGGGAATGTCATGGCTTTCCATTATGTTGCCCCAATTCGCTGCTACGCACACAAAGTCGGTGAAAATTCGGTGCATTGCCTGGGGTGGTTTCGCGCTGCGCCGGCTGCAGAGCATCAGCGCCAACGCGATAGACATAAAGCATCGAGCACCGCGCAAGGGCGAATGGAGAGAGGCGCGCGTGCGAGTGCAGACTTTGAGCACCAAGTGCCCATTTTGGCGGCGCCATCGCGCCGCCTTTATCCCTCTTTCTGTTGCGTGCGACATCGGGCCTCGCCGCCGGTTCCGCGCCGGAATGCGTTGTCTTTCGTTGGTTCTCCTATGCGGCTGTACGCCGAAGCCCGCGGAAGTGGACCCTGTTGCTTCCGCGCCTCCCGCACGTCTTCAACCGATGGATCCGGCACCGCAGATCACGCAAAGCACCACTCCCAGAAAGACCGCGGACAAACGTTGGCAGCACAAGTCCCATTTTGGGACAAGGCAAGCCGAGATTTTGGCCGCCATCGAGCCTAGCGCGCTATTGGGCAAGGAACCTTCGGCTGTTCAAAGGCTTCTCGGGAGTCCGGCGGACATCAGCAAGAGAGACGTTTCCCTCATCTGGACCTATGGCTCCGCCGATTGCGCCTTCCAAGTCTACTTCTACCCCGACATCAAGACGTCGATGTTCCATGCGTTGCAATATGCGGCAACCAGGCAGGATGGCGAGAAAATCGATCTCAGCCAGGGTTGCATACAACGGCTGTTAATCGCGAGGAAGTAATGGAGCAGTCCGACACATTCGCATCCCGAGGTCACATCCTCATCGTGGATGATGACGCATTGTTCCGGGAGTCGGTGAGCACCAACCTGGTTGAAGCGGGCTTTTCGGCCGATACATTCACCGACGGCAGTTCGGTGATTCGCTACCTGGCGGAGCAAAGCGCAAACATCATTTTGCTGGACTGGAAGATGCCGGGCATGACAGGCATCGAGGTTCTGCAGCGTTTGCGAATAGGCGGCATCACGATTCCCGTCATTTTCCTGACCGTGCTCAGCGACCAGATATTCGAGGAAGCCGGGCTGGTGGGCGGCGCCGTCGATTTCGTGGAAAAGGCGCGCAGCTTTTCCATCCTGTTGCGGCGCATCGAGTTGATCCTCAGCGGCAACAAGATTTCGCGGCAGGCCTCCGCAATGGCGGATGACGGAGACAACCGCCGGCGTGGACATTTGTCACTGCGTCACGATTGTCGGCGCGCCTCGTGGAAGAATATGCCCGTGGAACTGACCCTCACGGAATTCGACATCGTTTCCGTCCTTTCGGACCAGCCCGGCGCCGATGTCAGCTACCGGAAACTTTACGACATCGTCCATGGCGAGGGATTTGCGGCCGGCGACGGGGAGATCGGATACAGGACCAATGTCAGGGCCTTCATAAAGCGCATTCGCCAGAAATTCCGCGACGTGGATCCGGGCTTCTCGCAGATCAAGAACTATCCGGGCTTCGGATACAGGTGGCTGGATGGAAGCGAACAATAGGCCGGCATCTCTTTCACAGCGCCTGGTCCATTCCTTTTCGTTGAAGCTTTTTCTTCTCGCGCTCGTTCTTCTGGCCGTTCCCGTCATTCTCTATCTTCAGTTTGTCAGGGCCGAGCGCCAGCAATATGGCGTGTTGAGAAATGCGGCCGAGCAGACCGGCCGCGTGATTGCCGCCATGCTTCGCTCCCACCTGGAGCAATTCAACAGCGGTTCGCCCGACGACCTGCGCCGCGCGCTCAGCGCGGCCGCGGCAGGGCATACCAATGTCAAGATCCTGATGCGGCCAGCGGGTGTGCCGCCCGACGACTTCACCTATATCGCCTCTTCTCCACCCGTTTCCCCCGATTATCTCAAGCAGGAGCAGCAGAGGCTGCGGCAGCTGGGAATTCTGGGTCGTCTCGCGCCCACCTGTGACAAGGTTCCACAGCAAGAGGTCAGCTTTCTCAATCCGGCGGGCGCGCATGAACTGCTGACATCGATGACCCCGATACATACGGGATCGGCCTGCTGGATCGTGATCACATCGCAAAATGCATCGACGCTGGCGCCGATGCAACCCGACCTGTCCTTCTGGACCAGCATGCCGATGCAGATTGCGGCGGCCGTCTATGTGTTGGGAACCGTCCTGGTGGTGTGGCTCTTCACCCATATGTGGCGCAATGTTTCGCGGTTTCGCAGCGCCGCCCGCCGCATCCGGCTGAGGGGGGCGGGCGTGGCGTCCTTTCGCGATCTGAACTCCATTCCGGAATTGTCGGGCGTCGCCGATGATTTCGATTCCCTGGTCAACGCCCTGGTCTCATCCGAAAACCTGATCAGGCGAACCGCGGAGGAAACGACCCACGCCTTGAAGGCGCCGCTCGCGGTGATCGCGCAAGCCGTCGAACCGCTGAAGCGGCAAGTCCCCTCGTCGGACATCGCGGCAAAAAGAAGCCTGCAGCTGATCGAACGATCCATCGTCAAGCTGGATAATCTCGTTTCCTCCGCACGCGACCTGGAGCAGGCCGCGGCCGACGTGCTCTATCCCGTCCGCCGCCCGTTCAATCTGTCGGAATTCCTGGCGCAGATGCTGGAGGATTACGACATGACCCTGGCTTCGCAGGGCAAGACCCTGTCGGTCGAGGTATCCGGCAACATCACGGTCTATGCCGACGAGGATCTGATCGAGCCCGTTGTGGAGAACCTGTTGGAAAACGCCGCAAGCTACACTGCCAAGGGGGGAACGGTGGAGGTCTGCCTGCGCCAGCAGGAGCAACATGCGCTGGTCGTCGTTGCCGATCGGGGTCCGGGTGTGGAACTGGACAAGCTGCCGCATATCTTCGACCGCTATGCATCCTTTCGTCCCATATCCGCCACGACGGACGACATGGTTGGCAGCAATGCGCACCAGGGCCTGGGTCTTTGGGTGGTGAAGCGCAATGTCGAGGGTCTCGGCGGCTCGGTTGCCGCGCGCAACCGCCAGGGCGGCGGATTCGAAATAACGGTCAAGCTCCGCGCCCAGGCTTGAACGTCCTGTGCCGGTCACGGGCGCGGCGTGCCATTGCCCGGCCCGCCCACCGCCTGAAGCGCCGGCAGTCTTTCGCCCATCGTCGGCAAAGGCGCAAAGGCGGCATGCGGCTCGGCCTGGTACCAATAGGCGACGGAATAGTAATTGTCGGACCGGGCGTTGGCATGGCCATGCTCGATTGTGGCCTTGAAGGACTTCGAAAAGGGTATCGGGCTGTCCAGATGGAACCGATAGACGCTGGAGCGGCCGCCGGCCGTTTCCGCGCCCACGACCGGCGCGCCATATAGCGGATAGGAAAAGGGCTCGCCGCCAAAATCCCAGGCGCCCAGGAAATAGTCCTCGGACCCCGTTCCGGCGATCGATGGCGCCGCGGCGCCATCAATGAAGAACATGTCATCGCCCTCGCCCCACCAGCCGTCCTGGTTCTGCAGCACCGACAGGGTGACGCCGACGAACTGGCCGTGCCCCTTCGCATCCATGAAGACGTAGTTGTCCTCACCCGTCAGATTGGGCTTGGTGTTGACCAGGGGATCGCCATTGGTTTTCCAGTCGCTGGTCCAGCCGTGATTGGGCTGGGACTGGCGATATTGAGCATGGAAATAGAGCGTATCCGGGGCAAGCGGATGGGAATAGGTGCGATAGTCGATGTTGTAGTAAAGGCTGTTGATCGGTTGCAGGCCTTCATTGGTGATGGTGATCCGCGCGTGGCGAGCAAACGGCATGGGAAAGAAGCTGTTCAATGCCTTGACACTGCCGACGGACAGAAGCTCGGAGTGCCAGCTGTGATAGGCGCCCAGACCAAGTCCGAAAAAATCGCCGATCGGCGCTTCCACGCTAGGGGTCGCCTCGCCGTCCCAATAGATGCGCAGGACAATGCGCTTGAGGTGATATGGCTCATTGTCGGCGATGGTGAACCAGATGTGGGAAATCGAGCCCGGCCCGTCGGCATCCAGCACCGTGAAGCTCGTGCCCGCCGCCACTTTGCGGGCATCGGCGTTGGCGCCCGTCGGATCGGAGCTGGAAGCGCGGTGCAGCACATAGGTTTGCTGGCGTGTGACATCGGGCTGCCAGCGAAGATCCTGCGAGCCGGCATCGCCGACAAATATCACCATGGCCGCCAAGGTCAGGCCGGATCGCAAGTTCATCATGTCTCCCCCAGGCAATGCCGTTCGCCCGCGCATTATAGGCCATTGGGCGGCTGTTGTTCTCCAGACCGTGATACCGCTAACGAATTATCTTGCGCGGGCCGCACGCCATCGTGATTATCCATGTCGGGCCGAAAGGGGACTATCATGACCACCCGCCGTCACTGGATGCGGATTGCGAGCCTGGGCATGGGCGGCCTCCTGGCCGGCGAGCGGGCGATGATGGCCGACGCCAGAGCCCAGCCCATCAACACCTCACGCGCCCTGGCCGATCCCAGGAGCCCGATCAAGATCACCCGGTTGGAGATCATTCCCGTCCAGTCGCTGCGGTCCATCTTCATCAAGATGCATACCGATGCCGGGATCACCGGCCTGGGCGAAGGCACGGTGGAAGGCAAGATCGAGACGGTGGTGGCGGCGATCGCCCAGCTTGAGCCCTATCTCGTGGGCAAGGACCCGCGCCAGCCGGCGCACCACTGGCAGGCGATGTATCGCCATGCCTTCTATCGTGGCGACATCATCCTCTCCAGCGCGCTTTCCGCAGTGGACATCGCGATGTGGGACATCAAGGGCAAGGCCCTGGGCGTACCGGTCTATGAGCTTTTGGGCGGTCCCAGCCGCGACCGCATCCGCTGCTATGGTCAGGCCGAAAGCGTGGAAGAAACCAAAACCCATGTGCTGGACGCCGGCTATACCTCGATGAAGACCAGCGTGTCCTCCACCCGCGGCCGGCTGTCACGTGCGTCGGAAAATCCCTATTACATCGACGGCTTCGTCGAGAAGGTGAAGGCGATCCGCGACCTGGTCGGCCCGAACTTCGATCTGGGCATCGAGATGCATGGCGAACATGAACCGCCAACCGCGATGGAAATCATCAAGGCTCTGGAACCGTTCCGGCCCTGGTTCTTCGAGGAACCGATCCAGTTCCAGGACCTGCCGCTGATGGCGGAGATGGCCAAGAAGACCACCGTGCCTTTCGCGACGGGCGAACGCATGGTGACCAAATGGCAATTCCGCGACCTGCTCACGGCCGGGGCCGCGCAGCTACTGCAACCCGACATCACCCATACCGGCGGCGTCACCGAAATGAAGGCGATCGCCGCGCTGGCGGAAGCCTTCTATGCCGACATGCTGCCGCATTCCAAGGAAGGCATGGTGGGTTTTGCCGCCTCCATGCATGTGGCGGCCTCCATTCCAAATTTCCTGGCGCATGAAGTGCCGTCCCTGCAGGCGGTGAGCGGCGGCCCGAAGGTGGAGCGCAGCCCGCTGGGCAAGGGCTATCTCCAGAAGGAACTGGTCATGACGCAAGGAACGATCATCCTGAAAGGCAATATTGACGGCCCGGGCCTGGGCATCGCGCTGGACGAGCATCTGGTGGACAATGAGCGTGGCATTCCCGAATGGCAGTTCCCGGAGATGTGGGACAGTGTCGACGGCTCGGTCCGCGATCACTGAATGGCTTGATGCCAGCCCCACGTCGGCGGCCATCCACGGATGCAGCGCTGTTCTACTCCGGAGGCGAAACCTGGTTGACCAGAAGATCGGAGACCGCTCCCGGTTCGAAGGCCAGCGGGTCGGCATCATCCATGATGCCCTTGTGCAGCACGATGTCGGCACTCACTTCAAAATCGGAGACGGTCTTGGGATCGGTTATCGGGAAGGCGGCGCTGGAGAAGGGACTCCAACTTTGCGGGCCCGCGGCGCCCGCCAGCTTGTAGCGCCAGACCGGGCGCCAATAGGCCATGCGGAAGCTGAACCGCAGGCCCTGTGGATCGGGTTTGGACGGAGGCGCCGTGTCGCCCTTGGCGCGCGTCTCGATCAGCGTGAACCAGCTGTCATGCTGGTCAAGTGTCAATTCGGCGGCGCGGTAAAGCAGATACTTTTCAATTCCCTCGCGGGAGGTGAATGTGTGACCTTTCACCGCCAGGTGAAAACGCGTTCCACCCTTCTTCTGCAGCGTGAAAACGCCGGGCTTGGCGGGCGCCACTTCGGGGGCCTGGTTTTGCACGCCGGCACTGGCCGGTTGGGCCGTGGCGGGCGTCTCGGCCGCAAATGACGCGCCGGAGAGAAAAAAGACCAGGCAAAATCCTGTCGCGGCCGAGGGCCAGTACTTCATGTTTGTCATCCGCTTGCAACCATCTCCCTGAAACCCGCCGTCACGCGACACGCGCGCGGCGCTTTTTATTCGTCATTTTCCTTTTCATAATCCGGCGAACGGTAGTTGTCGTGGCAGGCCTTGCAACTTTTGCCCAGGGCAATGGATTCCTCCCGCAGCGCGCCCGCGTTCCGGGTACCGGCGACCTGTTTGAACTTGGCGGTCTCGGCCTGCATCGCCTTGCCCAGCTTGGTGAAATCGTCGCCCTTTTGCCAGATCGGCGGCAGGGCATAGGTCTTGACCCCGCTTTCCGGGCCGCTCCCCTTGGGAAACCAGTTCAGCAGAAAACCGCTGCGACCCTGCAACGTTTCCACATTGGGCAGGATCACATTATCCCAGTCGGGACTTCCCTTCTTGAGTTCATCATCGATCGCCTTCAGCGCACCACCCATGTCACGCAGCTTGTCCTGGCGCGACTTGATCAGTTGGGTTTCCGGCGAGGCAGCTTCCACGATGACCGGCATGGAGAGAGACAAAACCAGCGCCGCTCCGGCGAGGCGGCACAAACCAGATACCCGCGACATGAAGCAGAATTCCTCAACTGACCCGAAAATCGACAAATACGCTTGGCACCGGACCCGATCCTCAGGCCAGAAGTTCTGTGTAAGGGCTCTTGGTCGCCATCGAGCCGCCACCCCAGCCGTCGATCGACAGGCCCATCGCCTTCTGCACGGTGAGGCCCACGCGTGACACCGGGCTGCCATCACCGGCAATGTGATAACCCGTTTTCATCCGGCCGTTGGCGCCGCCGGCAATCAGCAACGGGATGCCGTCCAGCGCGTGAATCTTGGCGAAGCTCACATCGGTGAAGGCATAGACCAGGCTGTGATCCAGGATCGTTCCATCCCCTTCCGGAACGGCGTCCAACTCCTTCAGAAAAGAGGCGAACAACTCCATGCTGTAGACATTGTACTGCGCCACGCGCGGCTGATAGCCCAGGATGGGATCGATCGGTTCCTCATGCGTGGACTGGTGGTAGCCCAGCGGATCGCCCGGGACGAAGATTTGCGAGCCGGGCTCGGAGACGCTGAGGTTGAAGACACGGGTCTGGTCGGTGGCCAGCGCCAGAGCACCCAGCCGCGACATTATGGGTGTCACGCTGCGAACATTGGGCAGCGCATTGTTGACCGTCATCTCCTCCGGCGCGGGGGGAATGGTGACCTTGGCGACGATTTCGGGGCGCTTGAGTTCCGCCGCGATCTGGTCTTCGGCCTCGCGCACCGAAGTGAAATATTGGTCCAGGCGCGCCCGATCGGAAGCACCCAAATTCTGCATTGCCCGCTTGCGGTCCTCGGCGACGACCGACAGCACGCTTTGCTGCAGCATGACTTGCGGATCGGGCTTCCAGTCGCCTTTGGATGGGTCCTGGAAGCCGGGCCCGAACAGGCGCGCGTAAAGCGACAGCGGTGAGGCCTCCGCGGGAAGCGTATTGGCGCCGCCCAGGCTGGAATAGCTTTGTTTGGGATCGCCGGCGGCGGACGCAGCCACCGACTTGAACCGGGTACCACGGCTGATCACATCGGCGACGGTCTGGTCGATGGTCTTGGAATCGAATTCCGACGTCTTGCTGGGCGAAATGCCGGTGGCACAGGCGCCGACCCCCGACCAGTGCTGGAAATTGGGATTGTCGTCGATCAACACCCGCATGCCGCTGAACACATTCATCTTCTTCTTGAACGGCTCCAGCGGCTTGAGCTGGCCCGTGCTCTCATAATTCTGGCCGGCGGTTTTGGGCACCCACAAGGACTTGGTCAGGCCCAGGCCATAAAAGAAGGTATTGAACCGGGTGGGAAGGCGCTCGCCCGTCGCCGCCAGCGCCTGGCCCTTGCTGTCCAGGAAGCAGTCCAGGAAGGGCAATGCGACGACAGCCGCTGCACCCTGGCATGTGCCCCTGAGCAGAAATCTCCGATCGAGCTTCATGACGTCTCCTCCCCTGGCCTATTGCGAGGCCAGCTTGGTACCGTTGGCGGGCGCGGCCGGTGCCGGCGCGCTGAAGAATTCGGTGCTCTCCGCCATCGCCTTCA
>Ga0210386_10005211_pt1 | contig 10594 bp, 11 predicted proteins | sample IncBWH32OmetaG_FD_160091 | JGI IMG/M metagenome (GOLD analysis project Ga0210386, IMG submission 160091) | Forest soil microbial communities from Barre Woods Harvard Forest LTER site, Petersham, Massachusetts, United States - Inc-BW-H-32-O ... | reverse complement strand
GTGCCGGCATCGCTCCAACCGTGCTCGTCATCACCGATCAACCGCCGATGCGGATCGGACGACAGCGTGGTCTTCCCGGTTCCCGACAAGCCGAAGAACAGCGCCACATCGCCCTGAGGTCCGATATTGGCGCTGCAGTGCATGGGCAGCACGCCCTTCGCGGGCAGCAGCCAGTTCATCACGGTGAAGATCGACTTCTTCACCTCGCCGGCATACTCGCTGCCAGCGATCACGATCAGCTTCTGCTCGAAGCTCAGCGCGATCGCGGTGCTGGTGCGGACGCCGTCCACGGCTGGGTCGGCCTGGAAATGTGGCGCATGCAGGATCACGTAGTCAGGCTCGAAGCCGGGCAAATCTTCCGCCGGCGGGCGAATGAACATGCTGCGCGCGAACAGCGCGTTCCACGCCGCAGTGGTCACCAGTCGCACCCGCACCCGATGCGCCGGATCAGCCCCGGCATACAGATCCTGGGTGAACAACTCCTGGCCTTGCAGATAGGCGCGCACGCGCGCGGCCAGCAGGGTGAATTTCTGCGGCGCCAGCTTCTGGTTGACCTTGCCCCACCATACATCGGCGGTGACGGACGGCTCATCGACCACGAATTTGTCCTGCACTGACCGCCCGGTGTGCACGCCCGTGTTCACGATAAGCGCCCCATCAGCCGAAAGCCGGCCCTCGTTGCGGCGCACGGCGGCGGCGACAAGCTCCGGCATCGGCAGATTGGCCAGAACGGGACGAGAGGCATGCACCCCAGCCCCGCTCAGCGCCGCGGTGGCACGGTGTTTCCAGGTCTGGTGGGTCGGGTGCGTGTCGGCGGCAAGGGTCAACGCGCTGGCTCCTGCAAGTCGGGGATCGGATTGGGCTGAAGAGCGGCCAATCTACCCGCCGGTAGCCCGCCTGTGCCACCCCGCCACTTCGCATGTGCGAGAGGCACAGGGATGTGACCCGGGGATGTGACCGGCAGGTGACCATCGAACGGGCCTGCGCTATGACGCCCGGCAGAGGAGATCCCGGTCTTGAACCACCCGATCAAGCCCAACAGCCTGCGCAATGGCCCGGATGGCCGCGGCCGCTTCGGCGACTATGGCGGGCGCTTTGTCGCCGAGACGCTGATGCCGCTGATCCTGGAAGTCGAGCAGGCCTACAACGCGGCCAAGGCCGACCCGGCGTTCGCCGCCGACCTGCAAAAGCACCTGACGCATTATGTTGGCCGTCCCAGCCCGCTGTGGTTCGCCGCGCGCCTGACCGAAGAGCTCGACGGCGCGAAGATCTATTTCAAGCGAGACGAGCTGAACCACACCGGGAGCCACAAGGCGAACAACTGCATGGGCCAGATCCTGCTGGCCCGGCGGATGGGGAAGACGCGCATCATCGCCGAGACTGGCGCGGGCCAGCACGGCGTGGCGACAGCGACGATGTGTGCGCTGTTCGGCCTGCCGTGCACCGTTTACATGGGCGCCACCGACGTTGAGCGGCAGAAGCCCAATGTGTTTCGCATGCGGTTGCTGGGTGCCGAGGTAAAACCGGTGACCTCCGGCGCTGGCACGCTGAAGGACGCGATGAACGAGGCGCTGCGCGACTGGGTCGCGAACGTCACGGATACGTATTATCTGATCGGCACGGTCGCCGGCCCGCATCCCTATCCCGCGATGGTGCGCGACTTCCAATCCGTGATCGGCGATGAGGCAAAGGCGCAACTGCACGAGGCCGAGGGGCGGCTGCCGGACGCGGCGGTAGCCTGTATCGGTGGCGGATCGAATGCGATGGGGCTGTTCCATCCCTTCCTCGATGATCCGACGGTGCGCCTGATCGGTGTGGAGGCCGGCGGCCATGGCATTGAAACCGGCGAGCATGCCGCCAGCCTGACCGGCGGCCGGCCCGGCGTGCTGCATGGGAACAAGACGTATCTGCTGCAGGACGACGATGGGCAGATCATCGAGGCGCACTCGATCAGCGCCGGGCTGGATTATCCCGGCATCGGGCCGGAGCATTCCTGGCTGCACGATATCGGCCGGGTGGAATATGTGTCGGCGACCGACAAGGAAGCGTTGGCGGCGTTCCAGCTTTGCACGCGGACCGAGGGGATCATTCCGGCCTTGGAACCGGCACACGCGCTGGCGCATGTGACCAAGCTCGCGCCCACCATGACGAAGGATCAAATCATCCTGATGAATCTCTGCGGCCGCGGCGACAAGGACATCTTCACCGTCGCGGAACATCTGGGAATGCCGATGTGAGCCGCATCGCCACCCGCTTCGCCGCGCTCAAGAAGGAGGGCCGCGGCGCCCTCATCCCATTCCTGGAAGCCTGGGATCCGGATGGCGCCACCTCGATGGCATTGCTGCGCGGCATGCCCGCCGCCGGCGCCGACCTGATCGAGATCGGTATGCCGTTCACCGATCCAATGGCGGACGGTCCGATCATCCAGGCCGCCGGCAAACGCGCGTTGAAAACCGGTGTGAAGCTCGCCCGCGTGCTGGCCATGGTGCGCGACTTCCGCGCCGAGGACGATGCAACCCCGATCATCCTGATGGGCTATCTCAATCCGATCCTGTCCTATGGCATCGAACGCTTCTGCAACGATGCTGCGGGCGCCGGCGTGGACGGTCTGATCATCGTCGACCTGCCGACCGAGGAAGCCGACATGCTGTTGCCCTTCGCGGCTGCGCGCGACATCGACGTGATCCGCCTGGTCGCGCCCACGACCGACGACAAGCGCCTGCCGCACGTGCTCGAAGGCAGCTCCGGCTTCGTTTACTACGTCTCGATCACCGGCATCACCGGTACGCGCGCGGCCAGCACCGACCATCTGGAAGAAGCGATTCCGCGCATCCGCAAGGCGACCGATCTGCCGATCGCGATCGGCTTTGGTGTGCGCTCGCCGGCGCAGGCCGCCGCGGCGTCACGCATCGCGGATGCCGCGGTGGTCGCCTCAGCGCTGATCGATACGCTGGCGGGAAATCTGGACGAGACTGGCAAGGCAAAGCCCGACGCGGTGCGCAAGGTGCTGGATCAGGTGCGCGCTCTGGCCGAGGCGGTGCGCGGTGCGAGGGTTCCGGCATGAACTGGCTGACCGAATTCGTTCGTCCGAAGATCCGCACGCTGTTCACGCGGCGGGAGGTGCAGGACAATCTCTGGCATCAATGCCCCGCCTGCCAGCAAATGATCTTCCAGCGCGATCTGATCGCCAACCTGAAGGTCTGCACTCATTGTGATCATCATATGCGCGGCCGCGCGACCGAGCGGCTGGAGTGGACGTTTGATGCGGGCTTCACCCGGATCGAGCTGCCCAAGGCGGTGGTGGATCCGCTGCGGTTCCGTGACACAAAGCGCTATTCGGACCGGCTGAAGGATGCGCGCGAGAAGACCCATCTGGATGACGCGATCGCGGTCGCACACGGAACGATCGGCGGCCATCGCGCCGTGGTGGCAGCGATGGAGTTCGCGTTCATCGGCGGCTCGATGGGCGCGGCGGTGGGCGATGGCATCGTCGCCGCGGCGCGGCTCGCGGTGTTGCAGGAAGCGCCTCTGATCGTGTTCACCGCCTCGGGTGGTGCACGCATGCAGGAGGGCGCGATCAGCCTGATGCAGATGCCGCGCACGGTGATCGCGACACGATTGGTGAAGGATGTGGGTCTGCCCTTCATCGTGGTGCTGACCGATCCCACCACCGGCGGCGTCACCGCCAGCTTCGCCATGCTGGGCGACATCCAGATCGCCGAGCCCGGCGCGATGATCGGCTTCGCCGGGCAGCGGGTGATCGAGCAGACGGTGCGGGAGAAATTGCCGGACGGGTTCCAGACCGCGGAATACATGCTGGCGCACGGTATCGTTGACATGGTGGTGAAGCGGACGGATCTGAAGGCGACGCTGACACGTCTGATCGGATTGCTGCGCGTGAAGGAATCGGCCGCGGCGTGAACGTGTCCCGGCGGTGTTCCCCGGCATGAGGAATCGGCACAATGACCTCCAGTCGCATCGAGGGCGTGATCGCTCGTCTGCACGGGCTGCATCCCCGCCTGATCGATTTGAGCCTGGATCGATTGCAGACGCTGCTCGCCAAGCTCGGTAATCCAGAACGGCGTTTGCCGTCAGTGATCCATGTCGGAGGTACTAACGGCAAGGGCAGCACCTGCGCCTTCCTACGCGCGATGGCTGAGGCGGCGGGGCTGCGCGTGCACGTCTATACCTCGCCGCATCTCGTGCGCTTCAACGAGCGCATTCGGATCGCAGGCGATCTGGTCTCCGACACGGCGCTTGCCGACGCAATGGAACATGTCGAGCGAACCAATGGTGGTGCGCCGATTACGGTGTTCGAGGTGATCACCGCGGTGGCCTTCCATCTGTTCGCACAGACACCCGCAGACCTCTGCGTGCTGGAGGTCGGGTTGGGCGGGCGTGGCGATGCCACCAATGTCGTCGCGAGACCGGCCGCCTGTGCCATCACCTCGATCTCGCTCGATCATCGCGAGATGCTGGGCGACACGCTGGAGCTGATCGCGGCGGAGAAAGCGGGCATCATGAAGCCGGGCGTGCCGGTGGCGATCGGTGCACAGCCGGACGCGGTGACCGCCGTACTGCTGGAAAATGCGCGCCGTATCGGCGCGCGCGTGTGGCTGCGCGATCACGACTGGGCAGTGGCGCCGGAAGCGGTCGGATTTCGTTTCGTTGACGTTGATGGGCGCCTGATGGTCCCGCCGCCATCGCTGCCAGGTGCACATCAACTCGACAACGCCGGCATCGCAATCGCGGCACTGCGCGCGTCTGGACTGGCCGTCAGTGACGAAGCGATTGCCGTCGGCATCGCCGCAGCTGAATGGCCCGCAAGGCTGCAACGTCTGCATGGTCGCCTGGCGCGCTCGCTGCCCCCGGGGTGGGAGCTGTGGCTGGACGGCGGACACAATCCGGGAGCCGGCGAGGCGCTGGCGACGCATCTGGCGACCTGGCGTGATCGGCCGATCCATCTGATCGTTGGCATGAAGGACAGCAAGGACGCGGTTGGCTTCCTGCGGCCGCTGCTGCCGCACGCCGCGACATTGTGGGCCGTGGCGGAGCCGGGGCAGCATTCCGCCTTGCCGGTGGAGGCAATCATTGCCGCCTCGGGTGGCGTTGCCCGGGCGGGCCCGCATGTCGCCGATGCCCTTGGCGCGATCGCGCGCGAACCTGGACCGGCGCGCGTGCTGATCTGCGGCACGCTCTATCTGGCAGGCGAAGTGCTGAAGACGGAATAATCTTCGGCGCTTATCCCAGTCCGTGCGTGCGCGAATACGCACTCGCCGCCGGTGACTGCCACCCCGCCAACACGCCCTCACGTGGGCGAAAGATCTCGACCTGCAGCGGATAGCACCTGGCCGCGTCGTCGGAATGGCTGGCGCCGCAATCCCCGCCGGGGCACGCTGACAGCGCGCCCAAAAGGTCGATCTCGGCAAAGAATTCGATGAAGTCACCTGGCCGCACCGGACTCGCCTTCATGAAATACTGATGCGTGTCATGCGTGAAGCCGGTGCACATGAAGACGTTCAGCACATCATGCACGAGCAGCTCGGCGTCCGTGACCTTCATGCCGCGCTCGGCCGCCAGTGCCCGGCTCAGATTGGAATGACAGCAGTGATGATATTCCGATCCCTTCAGCAGCAGATTCGTATAGGGATCGCAACGGGTCCCGATCACGTCGTGCACACCACCCCCATCCGCATCCCAACCGTACCAGTCCAGCGTGTCATGCGTGATGGTCGCCAGCGGACGCAGGCGCGGCAACGTGCTCCATAGCCGGTCGCCGGTGCTGACATGCGTCGCATGCAGCGCGCGCGTCTTGCCGCTGAAGAACCGCTCCGACAGATCGTGCGCGTTCCACAGATTGAGGTCGCCGACCTGCGGCCCCTCAATGCTAACAATGCGGAACAAATGCCCCGCCGGCACAGTGAAGGCACGTCCCTCTCGCGGCGAGACCGTCAGTTCCGACAGCTTGGTCATCCCGGCGCGCGCGGCTGCATAGAAGTCCGCATCGAAGCGCGGCAATCCCTCGACCGGATAGCACACCACGGGCTTCACCCGCCGCCGCTCCACCGCATCAGACGGTGCCGTCGTTGAGCCTAACCGGTTCATGATCCCTCCTCGCCGCTGGTGACAAACTGGCCGGGGTCGCGATATCACGCGTCCAACAATCACGCGTCCAACTCTGGCGCGAACCGGTGCCCACGCCTAGGTTAGCTTGCGTATGCTGACCGACCTGCCAAACGTTCTGACCCTCTCTCGCATCGCCGCGATTCCCCTGCTGGTGGTGCTGACCGTATGGCACACCCCCGCCACCGACCTCGCCGCCTGCATCCTGTTCAGCACCGCCGCGATTACCGACTGGCTCGATGGCCACCTCGCCCGCCGGCGCCGCCAGCAATCCGACCTCGGCCGCATGCTCGATCCGATCGCCGACAAGCTGCTGGTCGGCGCCACGCTGATGCTGCTGGTGGGGGAGCGCCGGCTCAGCACCTGGGGCCTCTACCCCGCCATCGTCATCATGCTGCGCGAGATCCTGGTCAGCGGGCTGCGCGAATACCTCGCCGGCATCCGCATCGGCCTGCCGGTGACGAAACTTGCCAAATGGAAAACCGGCTTTCAGATGGGGGCACTCGGCACGCTACTCGCCGGCAACTCCGGCGCGATGGTCCTGCACCTGTCCTTCCTGCCGGTCAGCCTGATTGGCGAGGCCATGTTGTGGGTGGCCGCGGCGCTGACCCTGGTGACCGGTTGGGACTACCTCACCGCCGGCCTGCGTCACACCACACGCGCCGCCCCACGGGGCGCGGACGCGATTCCGCCTGGCCCGTAACCGCACCGTGCGCGTCCTTGGCATCGTCGGCTGGTCCGGCAGCGGCAAGACCACGCTGCTCACCGCGGTGATCCCGCTGTTGCGCGCACACGGCGTCAGTGTCTCCACGGTCAAGCACGCGCATCACGGCTTCGACATGGACCGACCGGGCAAGGATACGTTCCGCCACCGCGAGGCCGGCGCGCGGGAGGTGCTGGTGGCCACCGCGACCCGCTGGGCGCTGCTGCACGAGGTGGACGGTCCCGAGCCAGCGTTGCCCACTCTGCTGGCCCGCTTGCAGCCGGTGGATCTGGTGCTGGTGGAAGGGTTCAAGACCCACGAATTCCCCAAACTCGAGGTGCACCGCCCGGCTCTCGGTAAGCCGCCGATCTGGACCGAGTGGCCCGACGTCGCCGCCGTGGCTACCGACACGCCCCTGCCGGACTGCCCGCGGTCGACCCTGCCACTGAACGATCCCGCCGCGATCGCCGCTTGGATCGTGTCATTCGCGCGAACACCGCAAGCCGCATGAGCAGGGTGCTCGCGCGCACGCACCAGGTCCCGCATCGCTTCATGGCCCCGATCCGGGACCCAAACCGCCGTCAGCTCGCCCGCGCGAGGCAGCTTCGCCAGACTGATCGCGTCGCGCCGGTTGGTCTTCACTTGCTCACCCGGCCGCTTGGGGATCAGCGACGGTGCCACCACCGTGCAGTCCTCGCCCAGCGCCACGATATGACGGTAAAACGCGTCGCCCGTCGGACCGGCCTCGTAGCAGAAATGCAACCGCACCCCAGGTTCGCCAGCTTCTGATCAGCGCCGTCACCGATCCAGGACGGGAACTGATATCCCCGTAAAACCGCACATCGCCGTTGCGCCCAGCGTCAGCCAAAGCCACCGAAATCTCCAATTTCGACGCATCCAATCCAACAAAGACCTCGCCATACTCCTCCACGGTTCGCCGCCTTAGGTAGCGGGCTCGGCTCCGGCCCATCCAGAGCAACCCCCGATCTTTACTTGCTGCAGGGCGGGCCGCCTTCGAAGGCGAACATACGGTCTTGAGCGAATGCCGCCGCGGGGGCACATTCCGCCCGGGCACGCCAACCGTGCGCCGGCCGCCGGAGACCGGCCCCTTCTCAACCCGTCCCGCTGGGAGCCTCGCCGCATGCGGCCTATTGCGTTACTCACACTATTGCTGACGCTGACCGGCTGCGGTGGGGGGTACAACACCTGGCATGATCTGCCGTTCAGCACCGGCTCGAACCCCAACCTGCCACCCGGCAACAGCGAAAACATCCGCCGGGTGATGGGCGAGACGGCAAATGTCGAGCCGCTCGCCACCGAGCCAGGAGATGTGTGGCCCGGGCCGATCCAGCCTCCGCCGACCTTGGAGGACCTGGAGACCCAAGGCGGCTCGACAACCGGACAGCCGATGCCGCCAGTTGGCAGTAGCACACCGCCCATGCCCAGCTCGGTCCCCAACATGCCCACGCTGCCCTCCCAGGCCCCGTCGGCAACCTTGCCAGGGCAATCCAGCGTCACCGGCATCCCCAGCGGGCAGGCACCGCAGCCCGGGCAGGTGGTACCCACCAACCAGGGCCTCGGTGTGACCACCGGCGGCACGACAAAATACCAGACCATCGTCACGCCTGGGGGCGGGCAGTCGATCGTGGTGCCGAACGGCAATGGCACCAGCACCGTCATCCATCCCGACGGCACGGTGGAAACCGTGCCCACCCCCAAGTGATGCGGTTTGCATGGCGGATGACGCACGCGCGCCCCTGACCATTCTGTGGTTCGCCTGGTTGCGGGAACGCACCGGGACTGCCGAGGAACGCCTGAGCCCGCCCGCCGACGTCGCGACGGTCGGCGCGTTGGTCGACTGGCTCACCGCCTCCAGCCCGCGCCGTGCCGCGGCGTTGCAGACCCGCAATACGGTGCGCTGCGCGGTGAACCAGGACTTCGCCGGCCCCGACACGCCGATCCGTCCGGGGGACGAGGTCGCCTTCTTCCCACCTGTGACCGGCGGGTGAGGCGATGGCGACCGTCCGCGTGCAAACGCAGGATTTCGATGTCGGGGCCGAGTATCGCGCGCTGACCGAGGGCCACAGCGATATCGGTGGCATCGGCTGCTTTATCGGCACCGTGCGCGCCAATGCCGTAGGCCCCCAGCTCACGGCGCTGACGCTGGAGCACTATCCGGGCATGACCGAGCGCGCCATCTCCGCCATCGTCACGGAAGCCGAGCGGCGCTGGACACTGCTGGGCTGCACGGTGATCCACCGGGTCGGTTCCATGCGGCCCGGTGAGAACATCGTGCTGGTGCTGGCAGCCTCGCCCCATCGCCAGGCGGCACTGGACGCGACAGCCTTCCTGATTGATTGGCTGAAGACCAAGGCGCCGTTCTGGAAGCAGGAGGCTTTTGCCGACGGCACCGCGACCTGGGTGGATGCCCGCGAGGCCGACGATGCCGCCGCCGCGCGATGGCAGAACTCGTAAGGCGGGATCGCGCAGTATCCCACGATTTCGTGACGCTAGCGGAATGCTGGCTAGTCCGCCTGACGCGTCATCCCGCCAGGATCGCGTTGATCTGCTGCGTCACGTCGTCGATCCCTGCCATGCCGTCCACAGTGCGCAAGGCGCCCTGCGCCGCGTAGTGCGGCAGGATCGGCGCGGTCTGGCGGTGATACGCCTCCAGACGCGCCTTGACGGTCTCACGGTTGTCATCCGGGCGGCGGGTGAAGGTGTGCGCCCCGCATTTGTCGCAGACGCCGGGCACTTTCGTCGGCTGGAATGTATCGTGATACCCCGCGCCGCAATTGGCGCAGGTGAAGCGGCCAGCAATGCGGTCGACCAGCGCCGCGTCGTCCACCTTCAGCTCAATCAGCGCGTTCAGCTTCAGATGCTTTTCCGCCAGCAGCCGGTCCAACGCCTTGGCCTGCGGCACCGTGCGCGGGAACCCATCGAGAACGAAGCCCTTGGCGCAGTCCGGCTGACCCATCCGGCCGCCCAGCATGCGGATGATGATGTCATCCGACACCAGATGGCCCGATTCCATCACCGCCTTGGCCTCGCGGCCGATCGGCGTGCCGGCGGCCACCTCGGCGCGCAACATATCGCCTGTCGAAATTTGCGCGATACCGAAACGGTCCTGCAAACGCTTCGCCTGCGTGCCCTTCCCTGCGCCGGGAGGGCCCAATAGGATCAGGATCATCTCCGCCCTTTCGTCCGGGTCTTGCGAATCAGACCTTCGTATTGATGCGCGAGCAGATGGGACTGGATCTGCGTCACGGTGTCCATGGTGACCGATACCACGATCAGGATCGATGTGCCACCGAAATAGAACGGCAGCCCATAGTCGGTGATCAGGATCTGCGGCAGCAGACAGACCGCCACCAGGTAGATGCCACCCACCGTGGTCAACCGTGTCAGCACACGGTCAAAATACTCGGCGGTCGCGATGCCAGGGCGGATGCCCGGGATGAAGCCACCGTATTTCTTCAGGTTGTCCGCCGTCTCCTCGGGATTGAACACCACGGCGGTGTAGAAATACGAGAAGAAAATGATCATCGCCGCATACAGCCCGAGGTACAACGGCTGCCCCGGCGCCAGCCCCGTGCCAATGAACTGCAGCCAGCCCGGGCCACCGCCCTGGGAGAACCCGGCGATCGTCGCTGGAATCAGCAAAATGGAGCTGGCGAAAATCGGCGGGATCACGCCCGAGGTGTTGAGCTTCAGCGGCATATGCGTCGAGTCGCCGCCGAACATCCGGTTGCCTACCTGGCGCTTTGG
>Ga0210386_10005207_pt1 | contig 10596 bp, 9 predicted proteins | sample IncBWH32OmetaG_FD_160091 | JGI IMG/M metagenome (GOLD analysis project Ga0210386, IMG submission 160091) | Forest soil microbial communities from Barre Woods Harvard Forest LTER site, Petersham, Massachusetts, United States - Inc-BW-H-32-O ... | reverse complement strand
CTTCCGCAGGTTCGAAGCCGGTGCTCACCCGGCTAACACCGGGAAACCCGAGTTCGCCGACGGTCCCCGCGCCGCGCAGTTGGCCCGGAGGCTGGGGCTCGACATGGACCCCCGGTCATCTGCTGCGCGGCGCGCGATCGAGGTCTACCCCCACCCGGCTACGGTGGCGCTGTTCCGTTTGCCACGCACGCTGAAGTACAAGGCCAAACCCGGCCGAGGTCTCGACCAACTCAAATCGGAGCTGCTGCTGCTGATGGATGGCGTCGAGGGGCTCGCGCACGCCTCGGTGCCGTTACAGGTTGCCGGTCCTGACTGGGCCGAGCTGCGCCGGCAGGTGCTGACCGCGCAGCGCAAGAGCGACCTGCGCCGCGCCGAGGATCCGATCGATGCCGTCGTCTGCGCCTATGTGGCGCTGTACGCCGAGCGCTGCCCCGACGGCGTGACGATTTACGGGGACTTCGCCACCGGCTACATCGTGACGCCGTCGTTGCCTTCGGATTTGACTCCGGCGATCAGATCCGCACCGGACGCTGGTCGATGGGTGCGAGGACCTCGATGAGGTCGACCACCGTCGCCAGCGCAGCCGCACGGGGATCTCGCCCTTCAACCAGGGCAGAGACCACCGAACCGTCGACCGCGCAGATCAGCGTGCACACCAGCTCGATATGCACGGATCGGCCCGATCGTTCGATGGCTTCGGAAACGGCCTCGGCGCGCTGCCGCAAACTGCGCCGCATTGTTTCGCGCAGCGCAGGCAGGCGGGTGCAGGCGATGTGGCGCTCGTATCGCGATATCAGCTGCTCGGCAAGTCCCGGTCCGGACACGTCTCCCACAAGCAGGTCAACCAGCACTTCGGCCGTGGTCTCGGGGCCCCGACGCCGCCGAGACAGAGCGGTGACCCGCGCGCGCAGCTGCGCAATCTCGATCATCCCGACATGTTCAACCGCCCGGGCGATCAAATCATCGAGAGACGAGAAATAGTAGGTAGTTGACGCCAATGGCAAGCCGGCCCGCCGAGCGACCGCCCGGTGGCGCACCGCTTCGAACCCGCCTTCGCCGAGCAGCTCGGCGGCAGCGCTCACCAACGCGTACCGTCGACGTTCTCCCTTGGGAGTTACTGCTGCAGTCACGACTGACCATGGTGCCAGTCAAAGTGGTACTGCGATGCCATTTTGGCCAAACGGCCGTGGCATGATGTCTCGATGCCCGACTTGAGCCGCCGCGCGGTGCTCCGTCTGGGTGCCGGCGTGGCCGCCGGCGCGGCCGCTACGTATGCGCTCGACATGCTGATTCAGCCGCGACCGTCGCAGGCCATGCCGATATCGGCGGCCGGAACTCAGGTTCCGTTGGCCCCGGCCCCGTTAGCGCCGGCCCCGCCGCTCGACCCGGCCCCCGCGGGTCAGGCGGCGCCAACGATGGCGACCGGTTCGTTCGTGTCGGTGGCGCGCGGCGGGATCTCGACGAACTGGGCGATCGCACGTCCGCCGGGCCAGACCAAGCCGCTGCGACCGGTGGTCGCGCTGCACGGCAAGGGCAGTGACGCGTCCACCGTGATGGCCGGCGGCGTCGAGCAAGGTCTGGCGCAGGCCGTGAGCGCCGGGTTGCCGCCGTTTGCGGTGGTCGCCGTCGACGGAGGCGGCGGCTATTGGCACAAAAGGGCGTCTGGCGAGGACGCCGGGGCCATGGTGCTCGACGAGCTGATCCCGATGCTGGACAAGCAAAATCTCGACACATCACGCGTTGCGTTCCTGGGCTGGTCGATGGGCGGCTACGGTGCATTGCTGCTCGGCGGCCGGCTGGGACCCGCACGCACAGCAGCGATCAGTGCGGTGAGCCCCGCGCTGTGGCTGTCCTCCGGGGCGACCGCACCCGGCGCATTCGACGGGCCCGACGACTTTGCGGCGAATTCGGTGTTCGGAATGCCCGCGCTGGCCTCCATCCCGATCCGGGTGGATTGCGGCGACAGCGATCCGTTCTACGACGCGACAAAGCAGTTCATCGCTCAATTGCCCAACCCGCCCGCGGGCGGTTTCTCTCCCGGCGGGCACAACCCGGGATTCTGGAGCTCGCAGCTGCCCGCCGAGCTTACCTGGATGGCGCCGTTGCTGACGGCCTGAGACGATACGAGAGTGACGAAGCCTTTCGGGCCTTTCGGTTGGAACTTCCCGTACGCCTGGCCGCGAAAGCCCGTCTTGGCTGAAAACGTCGTTTGCACATCACAACCGCTCGCTGCCCAAGCAGGCCTTCGGATGCTTGCCCAGGGCGGGACCGCGGTCGACGCGGCCATCGCCACCGCCATCACCCTCACATTGGTGGAACCGGTGTCCAACGGCATCGGTTCAGATGCCTTCGCCATCGTCTGGGACGGCCGGGAATTGCACGGGCTGAACGCGTCTGGCCGGTCGCCCGCAGCATGGACGCCAGAGTACTTCGGCGGCAAGGGCGTTCCCGCGCTCGGCTGGAATTCGGTGACCGTGCCCGGAGCGGTGTCGGCATGGGTCGAATTGCACGCCAAGTTCGGAAAGCTGCCGTTCGAAAGGCTCTTCGAACCAGCTATCTCATACGGCCGCAATGGCTTTCTGGTCTCACCGACCGTCGCGGAGCAATGGGCGGCGCAGGTGCCGCTGTTCAAAACCCAGCCGGGGTTCGCCGACGCGTTCATGCCGGGCGGGCGGGCGCCGAAACCCGGCGAACTGTTCACTTTCCCCGACCACGCGGCCACTCTCGAGAAGATCGCCACAACCAACGGCGAAGCGTTCTACCGCGGGGAACTGTCGGCCCAACTCGAAGCGCACGCGGCGGCCAACGGCGGGGTAATGCGCGCCAGCGACTTGGCCGCTCATCGCGCCGACTGGGTGGGCACGATCAGCGGAACCTACCGCGGGTACACCATCCACGAGATACCGCCCAACGGCCAGGGGATCGTTGCCCTGATCGCCCTTGGAATCCTGGAGCAGTTCGACATGTCCACGCTGCCAGCCGATTCCGCCGACAGCGTGCACCTGCAGATCGAGGCACTGAAGCTCGCCTTCGCCGACGCACAGGCCTATGTGGCCGACATCGAGCACATGCCGGTGCGCCCGGAACGCCTGCTGGACAAGGAATACCTGAAGCAGCGCGCGACACTGATCGATCGGAAGCGGGCGAAGTCTGCGGACGCCGGCACCCCGAACGGGGGCACCGTGTATCTCACCGCCGCCGACGCCTCGGGGATGATGGTGTCGATGATCCAATCGAACTACATGGGATTCGGCTCAGGTGTGGTGGTCGGCAAAACCGGCATTTCGCTGCAAAATCGCGGCGCGAATTTCGCTGTGGCTCAAAGTCATCCGAATCAAGTCGGGCCCAACAAGCGTCCTTACCACACGATCATCCCGGGCTTTGTCACCAAAGACGGCGCACCGGTGATGAGCTTCGGGGTGATGGGCGGCTCGATGCAACCCCAGGGTCATGTCCAGGTCCTGGTGCGCATCGCCGACCACGGGCAGAATCCGCAGGCGGCGTGTGACGGTCCCCGATTCCGGTGGGTGCACGGCGTTGAGGTCTCCTGCGAGAATGGTTTCCCGCAGTCAACACTCGACGAGCTCCGGCAGCGCGGGCACGACCTGGTCGCCGTGGACGACTATAACCAGTTCGGCAGCTGCCAGGCGATCTGGCGCCTCGACGGCGGGTATTTCGCGGCGAGCGATCCCCGCCGCGACGGTCAAGCCGCAGCCTTCTAGACCTGCCGGTACCGAACAACTCCTCTTGACCTAACGCGCGCCGGGCGTCAGACTGAATAAATAAACCAACCGTCGGTCTAATAATGGAGCTTTGATGGCGCGGACGGTCAACGTTGCGGAGCACGCCGCGCGACGTGACGAAATCCTCGATGCCGCGCAGCGGTTGATCCTGGCCACGGGCTATGAGCTCCTGACGGTTCAAGACATTCTCAACGACCTGCAGATCTCCAAAGGAGCCTTTTACCACTACTTCGACTCCAAGCCGGCGGTGATCGACGCCCTCACCGCACGACTGGTCAGCGACTCCGAGCGGGCCCTCGCGCCGATTGCCAGGAACCCCGGAATGGGGGCTCTAGAGAAGTTGCAGGCTTTCTTCGGTGAGATCATTCGCTGGAAATCGGAGCGCCAGAACCTCTTTATGGCGATGCTGCCGGTGTGGTATGCACCCGACAACCTCGCCTTCCGGCTGCTGGTGGATCGCGAGAGCGCGAAACGATTGGCGCCGCTACTTAGCGCGATCGTCCGTCAGGGTGTTGAGGAGGGTCCGTTCGCGACCGCTTATCCCGATCAGGCCGGGGCGATCATCTTCGCGGTCATCCAGGCGCTCCAAGACGCGATGGCCCAGCGACTGCTTGCGGCCCTGCACCGGGCAGCGTCATCACCGAGTGTCAAGGAGATCGTGAACACGCATGGGGCGCACATGGAAGCGATCGAGAGGTACCTGGGGGTTCCAGCTGGAACGCTGAATCGTGTTGAGGTCCAGGCGGTTAAGAGCTGGATCGCGGCGTTGCGGCGTGCCAACACACTCAGCGTTAGGTAGCCCCGATGACGAATCCCGAGATTTGGCAGACCACGTGCCTGGTAGCCGGCGGCGGTCCGGCCGGCATGATGCTCGCCTACCTGCTCGCGCGGTCGGGGGTGCAGACCATTCTGGTGGAGAAGCACGGCGACTTTCTCCGAGACTTCCGTGGCGATACGGTCCATCCTTCCACCACCGATCTGATGCACGAGCTCGGGCTCCTAGACGAGTTTCTGCGGCAGGTCCCGCACGAGACCATGGAGCAGCTCGGCATCGGATTCAAAGGCCGCACGTTCGATCTCATCGATTTTCGCCACCTACCAACTGCCTGCAAGTACGTCGTCTTCATGCCGCAGTGGGATTTCCTGAACTTCATGGCGAACCAGGCCAAGCAGTACCCCAGCTTCCGCCTCGAGATGAACACCGAAGTGACCGACCTGCGACGAGACGGCCACCGGGTCATCGGCGTCACTGCAAAAGCCGGGGGCGATCTAATCGAAATCCGCGCCGATGTGACGGTCGGGTGCGACGGACGATGGTCGGTCATCCGGGAACAGTCCGGATTGCCACTCAATGAATTTCCAATGCCCATCGACGTGCTGTGGTTCCGCCTTCCGTGTGCCGAATCTGCCCCTGAAACTCTCGGATATCTCGGCGAAGGCCAGATAGTCATCGCGATCAACCGTGGCGAGTACTGGCAGTGCGGCACGATCATCGACAAGGGCAGCTTCGAACGGATGAAAGCCGAGGGGCTACCGGCATTCCGGTCCAGGGTTGCCGCGGCAGCCCCATTCCTGACCACGGGACTGACGGCGCTGACCGACTGGGACCAAGTCAAACTGCTGTCGGTACGTGCCAACCGGTTGCGGAAGTGGTGGCTACCAGGCTTGTTGTGTGTCGGCGACGCCGCACACGCGATGTCCCCGGTCGGCGGAATCGGCGTCAATTACGCCATCGCCGACGCAGTAGCCGCCGCCAACTCGCTTGCCGCACCGTTGAAAAACGGCCGGGTAGGTGACGACGACCTATGTGCGGTGCAGAAGCGCCGACAGGCCCCGACAAAGATAGCGCAGTGGCTGCAGCGTGCGCAGACCGCGAATCTCGCCAGAATGAGCAAGTCAGACCCACCCCTGTGGATTTTCCGGCTACTGAGCCACTCCCCGCCCGTCAAAAGGCTACTGGGCCGCACGGTAGGGCTAGGTTTTCGCCGCGAACACGTCCACACCGTCGAGCAGGGTTAGATGCGAATCTCGCCCTCCGCCGCCCGCAAACCGATATCGCTTCGGAAATGACTACCAGGCAACCGGATTGAACGCAGAATGTCGTAAGCGTGCGTGCGCGCGGCCGACAGGTCGGCGCCGGTGCCCACCACCGACAGCACCCGGCCGCCCGACGAGACGATCGTGCCGTCGTCGCGCCGCGCCGTCCCGGCGTGCAGTACCCCCTCGGCTTCGGAGCCAACAACGACGTCTCCAACTCGTGGGCGTCCCGGATAGTTTTCGGCCGCCAGCACCACCGTCACCGCGACACCGTCACGCCAGCGCACCTCGCCGAAGTCGGACAGCTTACCGGTACCTGCCGCGTACAGTAGCTGCCCCAGCGGCGAATCCAGCAGGGCCAGCACGGCCTGCGTTTCCGGATCGCCGAAGCGGCAGTTGAATTCGACGACCGCCGGCCCGTTCGCGGTGATCGCGAGTCCGACATACAGTAAGCCGCAGAACGGACTACCGCGCCGAACCAGTTCGGCCGCAACGGGTTCGACGATCCCGCTGACCACCTTCCGGTAGACGTCGTCGGGAAGCCACGGCAGCGGCGCATAGGCGCCCATGCCGCCGGTGTTAGGCCCGGTGTCGCCCTCGCCTACCCTCTTGAAGTCCTGAGCCGGCAGCAGCGGAAGCACGGTTCGGCCGTCGACGACGCAGAACAGCGATACCTCCGGGCCGTCCAGGAAGGATTCCAGCAGCACCGGGTGCCCGGCCTCGAGCAGTCCGGCGGCATGCGCGCGCGCGGCATCGCGGTCCGGCGTCACCACCACGCCCTTACCGGCGGCCAGTTGATCGTCTTTCACCACCCACGCCGGGTCACCGGCGTTCGGCCCGAACCGGTCCAGCGCAGCATCCAAATTCGCTGGGTTGTCGATGATTTCGCTCGCCGCGGTACGCACGCCGGCGGCCGCCATGACCTCCTTGGCGAATGCCTTGGAACCTTCGATCCGGGCAGCGTCCTTGCTGGGCCCGAAGCAGGCGATTCCGGCGGCGCGTACCGCGTCGGCCACCCCAAGCACCAGCGGCACCTCGGGACCGATGACCACCATGTCGGCCCGGACATCGCGAGCCAGGGCGACGACGTCGTCGCCGGAGGCGATGTCGACGTCGTGCTGCTCGGCCAGCCGGGCGGTGCCGGCGTTGCCGGGAGCGATGATTAGCCCCGTGACCTGTGGGTCTCTGCGGAGAGCCAGCAGCAGGGCATGTTCACGGGCACCGGAACCGATCACCAGGACGCGCACGACACGCCACTCTAGCGGGCCGGTGGGGCAGGCAGCGGGCGGTCGACGTCTCCAACCGCAATAGGTGTTACTCGGGGACGGTACCGGTGTGCATCTTCACCGCGTCGTTGACGTTGGCTTTCTTGTCATTGGCGGCGCCCTCAGCAGCAGCCTTCTTGCGTTTGGCCGTTATTCGCTTAATCACGCCGTCCAGCTTCGAGCCCAGCGGGAAGCCGACATAGTGCGTCAGGAAGATCGCCATCTCGCGCAGTTCTTCTCTGGTCAACTCCTCGTTCTGCAGGACGGCGTTGACCTGAACCTCCAGGAGCTCCTCCTGGTTCAGTGTGGTCAGCACTGCGATCAGCATCATCCGCCGGTCGCGCATCGACAGACCCGGCCGCGTCCAGATTCGGCCGAACAGATGCTCAACGGTCAACGCGAAGAACTCCCCGGGCACGTCCGGCATCTCCCACGCGTAGACTTCGTTCATTTTTGCCAGGCCCTTGCGGCGCAGTTCGTCCATGTTCACTCCTCCGTGGTCGACGCCGTCTGCGGCACGCCGAGGCCCTCCGCCAGCCGTTCGAGCGCGACCTCCGCTAAGGGCAGTTCTACTGATACCGCCTGGCCTAGTGTCAGTGCCAAGCTCAGATCCTTCTCGCCCAGTATGCGCGCATGCAAGAACGGCTGATAGAGGAAGCTGTCCGGTGGAATAGGTTTCATGTCATCGCGGTACATGATCGAGCCGGCGCCACCCGTGATGGCGTCGGTGTGACGCACCACTTGCCCGAGATCTTGCAGATTTAGGCCGCACTTTTCGGCCAACTTCGATGCTTCACATGCCGCGGCGAAGGAAATGTAGTGCAACATGTTGCGGGCCAGCTTCATCCGCGTTCCGGCGCCCGGTCGACCCGCGTGGATCACAAGGGAAGCCCACAGCGAGAACGGCCTCTCGACTATTGCGAACGCCTCGTCGGTGGCACCAACCATTGTCGCCAGCTCGCCTTTCTTGGCGGCTCGTCCACCACCGCTGACAGGGGCATCGACGATGTAAATACCTTGTGGTTCAAGCTCTTTAGCCAACTCGGCCGCAGTAGTGTCGCTGATCGTGGAGTGAATCGCGACCACGGTGCCGGGCTTAGCTTTCTGGACCAATGCGCCGACCACCTCGCGCACCTGTTCGTCGTCGAGGACGGTGATGCTGATGATGTCGGCATCCGCGACGTCGGCGACGCTGTCGGCCAGCTGTGCGCCGTCCTCAGCGAACGGCGTCATCACCTCGGTGCGGATGTCGAATACGATGAGACCGCCCGGCCAGTCGACCAGGCGCTTAGCCATCGGCGCGCCCATCTTGCCGAGGCCGATATATCCCAGCTTGACGTGATTTTCGGACACGCGTTACTCCTCTATGATCGGATGATCTGTCCGCCGTCGACGTTGAAGATCTGGCCGGTCACCCAGGAGGCCTGATCGCTCAACAGGAACAGGCACATGCCCACCAGATCCTCGGGCGTGCCCATCCTAGACAGCGGGATCTGCTTGACCATATCCGTGACGAGCTCGCCCGGGGTGACGGTTCTGGTGGCCTCGGTGTCGATCGGCCCGGGCGCGATCGCGTTGATCCGGATCTTCATTCCGCCCAGCTCACGGGAAAGCTGCTGGGTCAACCCATTAACGCCGACTTTGGCCAGTCCGTAGAAGTTCGAGTACAGCCATGCCGCGGTCGACGACTGGTTGACGATCGCGCCGCCGCCCCGTTTGGCCATCTTCTTGTACACCGCACGGGTACACACCAGCGCCCCGTCGTGGTTGACGCTCATGAACTTCTTGTAGTAGTCCAGCGGCACGGTCAGCAGCAGGTCGAGTTTCATGTCGCCGTAGATCGCGGCGTTGTTGACCAGGTAGTCGATGCCGCCGAATTCGCCGACGGCGCGGTCGGCCATGGCCTTGGCCGAATCCTCGTCGGAAACGTCAACGGGCACAGCGATTGCGGCGCCGCCGTCGGCGACGATCTGCTTGGCTACCCCCTCGGCGCCATCGAGATTGAGGTCGGCGACGACCACCGACGCACCCTCGCGGGCCAAGGCTTCGGCGTACGCCTGCCCGATGCCCCGGGCAGCCCCGGTGACGATGGCTACCTTACTTTCGAACTGTCCCACACCCTGCTCCTCTGACTCCGCTAATTTGCTGCCGTGGCAATGAGTTTGGCTTCCAGGTACTCTTCAAAGCCGAGGAGCCCCATTTCCCGGCCGTTGCCGGATTGCTTGTACCCGCCGAACGGCGCGTCGGCGGAATACCAAACACCACCGTTCACGTTGACGGTGCCCACCCGCAGCCGCGACGCGACCCGCGCCGCCCTTCCCGGGTCGGCGCCGAACACCGTGCCCGACAAGCCGTATAGCGAATCGTTGGCGACGCGCACCGCGTGGTCGTCGCCGTCGTGCGGAATCACCGTGAGCACCGGCCCGAAGATCTCCTCCCGGGCGGGCCGGGCGTCGTTGCTCAGACCCGCGATCACGGTGGGCTCGATGAAGAAGCCGGCCTTCCTGTCCGCCGGCCGGCCGCCGCCGCACGCGAACGTCCCGCCTTCGGCGATCGCCAGGTCGAGATAGCCCTGCACCCGATCCCGCTGCCGCGCCGAAATCAGCGGCCCGCAAACGGTTCCGGGTTGGGTGGGATCGCCGGGCTTGATCGAGCCCATGGTGCCGGCCGCGATGGAGACGGCTTCGTCGTAGCGGGCCCGTGGCACCAGCAGCCGGGTCGTGATCGCGCAGCCCTGACCCGCGTGCATGGACGCGGTGAACGCCGAAACCGAGCACGCCTCAGCCAGATCGGCGTCGTCGAGCACGACGAACGCCGACTTGCCACCCAGCTCCAAGAACACCTTTTTGATCGTGGCGGCGGCGTCGGTCATCACGCTACGGCCGGTGGCCGTCGAGCCGGTAAACGAAACCATGTCTACCCGAGGGTCTTTGGCCAACAGTGCCCCCAGGCCGTGGTCGCTGGAGGTGACGATGTTGACGACACCGGGCGGAAAGTCGGTGTGATCGGCGATGATTTCCCCGAGCACCGCCGCACACCACGGCGTGTCCGGCGCGGGCTTTAACACCACGGTGTTACCCGCGGCCAGCGCGGGCCCCAGCTTGGCCAGGTTGATCTGGTGCGGGAAGTTCCACGGGGTGATGGCGCCGACGACGCCGACCGCTTCCCGCGCGATGGTGCGCCGGGTGGGAATTCCCATCGGCGACGCCTCACGGAGATCCTGGTTCCACACGTACGACTCGGCCGTGTCGGCCGCGAAGCTCAGGTCACCGACGGGGCCCTCCAGCTGCGCGCCGGCGGTGAGCATCCGCGGCGCGCCGACCTCGCTGATGGTGATCTCGCGCAGCTCTTCGAGGTGTTCTCGCATTGCATCGCGCAGCTGCCGCACGCATCCCACTCGCAGCTCGGTGTTGCGGGACCAGTCTGTCTCGTCGAAGGCCCGCCGCGCGGCATCGATGGCGCGGCTCATGTCGTCGGCGTCAGCGTCGGCGGCGACTCCCAGCACTTCCTCGGTCGCCGGATTGATCGTCGGGAAGGTGCCCGCGCTACCG
>Ga0210386_10005206_pt1 | contig 10597 bp, 5 predicted proteins | sample IncBWH32OmetaG_FD_160091 | JGI IMG/M metagenome (GOLD analysis project Ga0210386, IMG submission 160091) | Forest soil microbial communities from Barre Woods Harvard Forest LTER site, Petersham, Massachusetts, United States - Inc-BW-H-32-O ... | reverse complement strand
TGGATAGCACCACCGGCTCACAGACTGCTTGATGTGGCCCTTGCGCGGGGTAGGAGTTTCAGGCGTAGTCTGGGCTTTTTCCTGGCCCCATGACAGCGGAGAACTAGAAGCAAGTGCGGTACCTGCGATGGTGCTTTTCAGCATCATGCGACGGGAAATCGAAGACATCTTGAGAAACCTCTCAGACCTGGGTGAGTGCACGCTGGTATTTAATCATCTTTTTCGACGACGGTCCGCATATACAATTCCGCACAAATGAACAGCCACGCAATCCTGCGAGTCGCTGCATTGCTCCTGTTCCTGTCGGCTCCGCTTATGGCTCAGGTCGTCGTTTTCTGGCAACCCGGCTTCCCTACGATCGCCAGCCAGCCTATCGACCGTACTACCCTGGCTTCGACGCTGCACCCTGGCTTTCTTGATCTAAAGGGATTGGAGAGCACAGGAGCACTGCAAAATTGTGACCTTCTCGTGCTCCCTTACGGGTCGGCCGTCCCCACCGATGCCTGGGCATCCATCCAGGCTTATCTCGAGCGCGGGGGAAATCTTCTCATCCTCGGCGGCCAACCGCTTCGTGTGCCCGTCACTCGCTCGGGTGAGACCTTCGTCACGGATCGCCCGCAGGATACCTACGCCCGGACCCTCGATCTGCTCCACACCTACGAAGTCCCGGTAGCGCGTGATGCCCACTTCGCCTGGAAACCGGGATACGCCTTCTCAACCACGCCAAGACTAAGAGCGGATAAATACTTCACCGTAGAAGGCCACTTGAACGGGATCGGCTACATGATCGACTCCACCGGACTTCGGCTGGCAGCGCCCGTGATCGTCATCGACCGAGCGGCCGGCGGGCGAGTGGTCGCCCTAGACTTCCAGCCTGCACCCGGCTATTGGCAGAGCGACGATGGCGCTGCGCTCATTCGCGAAGCAGCGGACTATGCCCGCCAGGGCGCCACTACGCTTTCGATCGAAACGCAATTCGCCGTTCTCAGGCCGGGCGAGCAGCCTCAGATCGCGGTGCACTTGAAGCAGCCAAAGGCCGCCGGCGGCGAAATCCAGATGGAGCTTCTGTCACCAGACAAGACCCTGGAACAAGTGAGGCTGCCGGTCGGGAACGAAGCGACCTCGAGTATTGCCGCGCCATTTCATCAGTCCCTTCCTCCGGGCTTTTATCGTGTCCGCGCTACTTATCGGCAACAGGGTCAGTTCCGTGAATTTTATGAAAACGGCTTCTGCGTAGCGGAGCGCAGCTCAGTCGATAACGGTGAGGCATTGGGAGTCAACGGGGACTTTCTCACGCGCGGCGGGAAGCCATTCTTTCCTGTCGGCACCAATTACTTCACTACCGAAGAGAATGGCTGGGATTTCTCCGGTCCGCGCAATGCGTCGGTTTGGGAAAAAGATTTTGGCGAAATGGCCGCCCACAACGTCACCCTGGTCCGTACCGGTGTCTGGATGAAGGACCTGAAGTTCCTCGTGCCTGCAACCGGGGAGCCGGATGAGCGCTTCCTGCGCAACCTTGAAGCCTTTCTGCTCAGCGCGCACCATCACAACATCTCGGTCAACTTCACCTTCTTCGCTTTCTCACCGCTGTCTCCTGCGGAGAAGAACCCCTACCTCGACGAAGACGCCATACGCGCCCAGCAAGCCTACGTGCGTGCCGTGGTGCGGCGTTTCGCAACGGTGCCCTGGCTCAGCTGGGACTTGATCAACGAGCCCAGCTTTTCAAACCCGCAACAGATATTCAAGGGCAACATCCCCAATGGGGACCCGGCGGAATTAAGAGCGTGGCGAGAATGGCTCCGTGACAGATACAAAACCATCGCCGGCCTGGCCGAGGCGTGGGCGGTCACTCCGGAGCAACTCGGCAGCTTTGACAGTGTCCCGCTCCCTAGCGCCGCTGACCTGACCTATGCGCGTCATGGCAATTCGCTTCAGGTGCGCGCTGTCGACTACAACCTTTTCGCGCAAGACATGTTTAGCCATTGGGTGCAGTCCCTGGTTACGGTCATTCGCGAAACCGGCAGCAAGCAGCTTATCGATGTTGGTCAGGATGAAGGCGGCGTCACTAACCGGCTGCTCAACCAGTTTTATGCCTCGGCAGGGGTTTCTTTCACCACCAACCACACCTATTGGCAAGACGATGCGTTGCTGTGGGACTCGATCGCGGCGAAAGTTCCCGGAGTGCCCAACATCACGGGCGAGACGGGCTACCAACCCGTCTGGGCTCCCGACGGAACGTGGCGGTACGACGAATTCACCGGACTGCCTCTCACCGAGCGAAAATGGGCCCTGGGTTTCGCAGGCGGGAGCTCCGGAGTGATGCAGTGGGACTGGGCCCGCGAAGTCGATTTCGGCATGCAGCGCAGCGACGGTTCGCCGAAGGCATGGGCGCCGATGATGCGTGACCTCGGAGAGTTTGCGCAGCGCGCTGCACCCTACGCTACAAGTTTGCTCAAGCCTGATATCGCCATTGTCCTGCCGCAGTCTTTGCAGCTTTCCGTGTTCAACAACCTGGCGATCGAAGCGCAACAGAATGCGGTCAGAGCGCTCTACTACTACGCCCGCGGAGAGGCCTATGCCGTAGGCGAATATCAAATGGCGGTGCTCGGATCGCCCAAACTTATCATTCTGCCTTCTCCTTTCGCTCTGACTGAAGAAGCCTGGCAGGCAATCCTGACCCAGGTGAAAGCCGGAACCGTCTTATTGGTCACTGGTCCGTTCGCCGCAGATCCACACTTCCATCCAACCGGACGCCAGAACGAGGTAGGGCTGCCCTACGTGGGCTTCCCGCTCACGCTCCGCAGCAACGTTTTCCGGTGGCCAGGCGGCGAGGCGGAGCTCACCTTCGCCGGCAATAAAACCTCCGTCCTTTCCCAGGCCGGCGACAAGCTTTGGCAGGAAAGCTCTCTGGGCAAAGGGAAAATTCTGTTTGCTGCGCTGCCTCTGGAACTCAACCAAAACCTGAAAGCAGTGGGAGATGTATATCGGTACGCCATGAAGGTGGCGAACGTTGTCCCCACATACACCACGACGTTGAGTGACCCGGGCATCCTCATCTGTCCAACCCGGTTGCCAAAAGCCACCCTCTACGTCGTCACGTCCGAGTCGAACCAAACCGCGATTTCATTCCACGATATGCGCAGCGGCAAAGACGTTCACGGCCAACTCGAAAGCGGCCGCGCCGCGTTGCTGCTGGTCAGCGATCGGGGTGAGTTAATCACCACATACAACTGGCCAAAACTGTAGCAAACTGGTCCTGCGCGAGAACCGGGAAAGAGACCGCAGATCTCTGCGCTACCCCGGATTTCCCGTTTGGACCCGTAGCGTTGATGCACTGCTTGCGGCCCTCTGAGAAGAAACACTCCATCCCGGAGACTCAAAGATCGGGCTCCCCATCTTCGGCTTTTATGGAGAGGCTGGGATAAGCAGATTTGGCGGGGAAGATGTTCGGGGATAGAGCGGTGGAATCCCACATCTCGCCAAAACGAGCGAGATATGGGGCACCCAAGTTCTGCTTTGGGGAAAGGTTGTCAGAGCTTTGATCGGGCTTCGCCGCGTCTTTATCAACCCACGTACGCTGGTGCGAACGTGGGGCACCCAGACAGAGTTGGTGTGAGGGGAAGAGTGGATGTCGACGCCAGGTTTCATCCCTTCGTGGGTCGGCAAAGCCGGTGGTCAACTTTACGGAGAGCCGCACATGTGGTCCTTGCCAGCATCGCGAAGTGGGAAATCCGGGTACGCTCCGGTCTTAATGAACAAACCTCGAAGATCGAGGGCCAGCGACTGTTGGAAGGTTAGATTCTCAACTTTCCGGGAGAACTGCAGATCCCCTCCACTCCGCTTCGCTCCGGTCGGGATGACAAGGGGAGAGGGGTGACGCACCTTGGAAGCTGCTATTCGGATGGAGAGAGTTTTAAGACCTGTTCATTCCGTCCCAAACTTGCCGCAGGCAAGTTGTTTGCTCAGGATGACAAAGTTGTTAGGAGGTGACAGGGGCCGCCGCATAGCTACAACTTTGTCATCTCGATCGGAGCATATCTTTCCCGGTTCTCGCGCCTCAACTCGATTTACTTAATTGCCGTAGGGTAAAGGTCGGTGAGCGGCTTGTTCTGTTCTTCTTCCCGCTCCGGATGCGGCAGTGGCTTACGCGGAATCATCTGCTCCCGCATCGCAGCGTTGTATACGAAGATCGCCTCCACTACTGCGATCTGCTTTAAATCGTCTGCCTGCAAACGCTCATACGTATCCATATTCGAATGATGCGTACGGGTCTCATAATCCATCGGGTCCTGGATAAACTGAAATCCCGGAATGCCGACAGCATCGAAGGACAGATGATCCGTTCCTCCCGTGTTCTGGTTGCTGATGGTGGTAACGCCAAGGTCCTTCAGCGGTGCAAGCCACTGCGCAAAGATGGGATTCACCGCGGCGTTTCCCTGGGTGTAGATTCCGCGAATTCGGCCGGTTCCGTTGTCCACATTGAAATAGGCTGAAATGAGCTTTTGCTCCGGTTTCAAATCGAGTGGACCAGCCGGCTTGCGCAGAAACTCGGGCAGCATCTTTTGATCGGGTGCTGTGGAACGCGGGAAGCTGCCGAAATGTTCGCCGACGTATCGCATGCTGCCAAAGAGGCCCTGCTCTTCGCCGGACCATAAAGCAATGCGGATAGTCCGCCGCGGCTTGATCTGAAGGGCGTTCAAAATCCGCATCACTTCCAACGCCACTACTGAGCCCGCACCGTTGTCAGTAGCGCCCGTCCCCGCGATCCAGCTGTCGAGGTGTCCGCCCACCATCACGACCTCATCTTTGAGCCTGGGATCGGTCCCGGGAATCTCTGCAACCGTGTCGAACCCGTGCTCATGATCGCCGGTGAATTTGGTTTCCACGTTCATCTCGATCGACACGGGAACATGGTTCTGCAGCAATCGATAAACCCGGCCATAATTCTCAATCTGGGTCACCACTACCGGGAAGGGAACCGCCGTATCCCGGTGATAAGGCATGGATCCAAGCGCGGCGCCGTTGTCATCGAAGATGATTCCGGTTCCACCGCCATGCTCGCTATCGCGGCTGGGAACGATCACGCCGGCAACCTTTTCTTCTGCCAGGAATGGAAGCACCATGTTCGCGAGTTTGACGCGTTTGACGTAGCGTTCGACGCGCGCCTCAAAATCCTGGTCATGGCCATTCAACGGCAGCGCCTCCAGTGCATTCAGCTCCTTGTCGGTATATCGCTCGAAGAAAGCCTCATCGGGTGGTGGAACCGGACGCATCTCACCGAACAGCACAATCTTGCCGGAAAGTTTGCCCTTGTACTTGGCAAGGTCCGCCTGGTCGTTGATGACCACGGAAACAGCCTGTGCGGTCACCGGTCCATTCGTCGAGGGCGACCACGGGGTTGCCTGAGCCAGAAAAACAGCGGTGTCCGGTTCCGTCATGCGAACCCAGGTGTTGAGCTGCTGCCAGCCCATACCGAACTCGCCCCAATCTTCCAGGTGTGCGTTGACACAACCCATCCTGCTCAGCTGGTCGCGCGTCCATGCATTGGCCTTGGCCATGTTCGGGGAACCGGTCAGGCGGGGCCCAATCCCATCCGCCAATCCCCCGGCATAATCCATCACATGTGAATGCTGCAGGCCCTCCTGGCGAATTGCATTGTAGGCATTCAGATCGATCGACTCAGTGCTCGGCTGTTGCATTTGCGAATCATCCCAGCCAACTTGAGCCTTCTTATCGGCGGCAACACTGCTCCCAACTGCCAGAACAGCAAAGATCAAAATACGGCCAACCATCAACATCCCTCCAAGGCAGAAGCTGCCTTTTGGTCTTAAGGCGAATCTCACAAAGGTTGTTCGAGAACGTTATCATGAAGATGACAGGGCCATAGGAGACCAGCACAATGAACCAGAAAAAGTCCTCATCAGCCCATCTGAGCCGTCGATCCTTCCTTTCATCGCTCGGCGCCGCCGGGGTAGTCGCATCCGCTGGCCCAGTCCTGGCGTCGCAGACATCGGTCGCGCCCGCTGCACCTCCGGTTGAGAACATCGAGGGCGCCGTCCCCGTGAGCCTTAAGGTCAACGGCAAGCAGCTCGACCTGCAGGTGGATCCCCGCACTACCCTGCTTGATTGCCTGCGCGAGACCATCAGTTTGACCGGCACTAAAAAGGGTTGCGATCACGGCCAGTGCGGAGCCTGCACGGTGCATGTAAATGGCCGCCGCATCAACTCCTGCCTGACCCTCGCTCTCATGCATGAGGGAGACGAAATCACCACCATTGAGGGCCTCGGCCAACCCGGCAATCTGCATCCCATGCAGGCCTCCTTCGTCAAACATGACGGCTACCAGTGCGGTTACTGCACCTCAGGCCAGATCATGTCCGCTGTCGCCCTGCTCAAAGAAAAGTGCGGCCCGACCGACGGCGACGTAAAAGAACTCATGAGCGGCAATATTTGCCGCTGCGGAGCCTACCCCAACATCGTCGCTGCCATCCAGGACGTTCGCCAGCAAGCATAGGAGACGCACATGGAGACGTTCACCTACACTCGTGCGACCGCAGTACCCCAGGCCCTCGAGGCCGGAGCTCAGACGCAAGCTAAATTCATCGCCGGCGGAACCACCCTGATCGACCTCATGAAACTGAACGTCGAGCGCCCCACCCGGCTGGTCGACGTCAACCGTCTGCCGCTCGATCAAATCGAAAAGCTTCCCGACGGCCGCCTGAAGATCGGCGCGCTGGTCCGCAATTCCGACCTGGCTCATCATCCCGCCGTCGAGAGCGACTATTCCGTACTTTCCCAGGCCTTGCTGGCGGGAGCATCAGCGCAACTGCGCAATATGGCCACCACCGGCGGCAATCTTCTGCAGCGCACCCGCTGCATGTATTTCCGCAACGAGGCCATGGCCTGCAACAAGCGAACCCCCGGCTCCGGTTGTTCTGCCCTCGAAGGCGAAAACCGAACCCTCGCCATTCTGGGAACCAGCAAAGACTGCATCGCCACCAATCCCTCTGACATGAACGTAGCCCTCACCGCCCTCGAAGCCACTATTCATATTCAGGGCGTGAAAGGCGAACGCGATGTGCCCATCGCTGAATTCTTCCTGGTCCCAGGAAGCACACCGCAGCGTGAAACGGTCCTCGAGCCGGGCGAACTTATCACTTACGTGACGCTGCCCGCGCCCAAGGCGGGCAGCAGACAGGTCTATCTCAAGCTGCGCGACCGCGCCTCCTACGAGTTCGCTCTGTCTTCCGCGGCCATCGTGGCGGTGGTGAACGGCGGCAAACTGGACTACGTCCGCGTTGCCCTCGGCGGGGTAGGAACCAAGCCCTGGCGGTCGCTCGAGGCGGAGCGGGGGCTGCACGGCAAGACAGCCGATGAAAAGCTCTTTCGCCAGGCCGCCGAAGCAGCCCTGCACGGGGCCCAGCCGCAGAGCCAAAACGCCTTCAAGATTCCGCTGGCCAAGCGCTGCATTACGCACGCGCTGACGTTGGCAACCGCGTAACAGGAGACAGACCATGGCATCGATACTTAATCTTCCTCCCCGCACCAATGCCGGCCTGCCACGCGTGGATGGCCCGCTGAAAGTCAGCGGCGTCGCCATGTATACGTCGGATCACAATTTCCCCGGCATGCTCTATGCCGTTCCGGTATGCGCCACCATAGCCAAAGGCACCGTTACGGCAATTGACGGCAGCCGCGCGAAATCCATGCCCGGAGTTAAAGCTGTCTACACCCGGGAAAATCTTGGCAAAATCTTCAGAACCGCGCCGGCACAGGATTTCACAGGCATCGTCGATGAGCGCCGTCCGCCGTTTGAAGACGACACTGTCCGCTATTACGGACAATACGTCGCCGCAGTGGTGGCAACCACTTTCGAACAGGCGGTAGCCGCGGCCAATGCCGTCAAGGTCACCTACCAGGGCGAAAAGCCCGACCTCCGCGAGCACCTCGAAAGCGGCGAAAAGCCCAAAGAAGACAGCAAGCGCGGTGACCCGGAGCCCGCTTTCCAGTCCGCTGCCATCAAGGTAGACGAGACCTACATCACCCCGACCGAGACGCACAACCCGATCGAGCTGCATGCCAGCGTCGCCGTCTGGGACGGACAGAACTTCACCCTCTATGAGACGTCGCAGGCGGTCATGAACGCCCGCGACGTATTGTCTCAATGGCTCGGAGTTCCGCAGGAAAATGTGCGCGTCATCTCCCGCTTTCTCGGTTCTGGTTTCGGCGGCAAGCTTTGGCCCTGGACACACTGCGCCATCGCTGCCTCGGCTGCCCGCAACCTCAACCGGCCGGTGAAGCTGGTGCTGACCCGGGACATGATGTTCCAGAGTGTGGGTCATCGCCCGCTCACCCAGCAGCGTGTCCGCCTCGGCGCCACGCCCGATGGCAAGCTGGTCTCGCTGATGCACGACTCACTCAATCACACCTCGATCCTGGACGACTACTCCGAGGGTTGCAGCGAGGCCACTCCCTACAGCTACAGCACTCCCAACCTTCGCGCCACCTCAGGACTGGTTCGCCGCAATGTCGGCACTCCCACTTCCATGCGCGGCCCTGGCGCTGTTCCCGGACTGTTTGCGCTGGAGTCGGCGATGGATGAGCTTGCTATCAAGCTCAACATGGATCCGGTCAAGCTGCGGCTGCTCAACGAGCCGGAGAAAGACGAAGGACTTAATCTGCCCTTCTCTTCGCGGCACATGGTCGAGTGCCTCCATGTGGGGGCGGAGAAATTTGGCTGGTCGAAACGCACACCGCAAGTAGGCTCGATGAAGAAAGATGGCCTGATTCTCGGCTGGGGTGTAGCCGGGTGTTCCTGGATCGCGGAGCGTATGGGATCCGAAGCCAGTGTCGACCTGCGCGATGATGGAAGCGCACGCGTCTCCAGCGCCACGCAGGATATCGGGACGGGCACCTATACCGTTCTTTCGCAAATTGTCAGCGAGAAGACTGGTATTCCGCACCACAAAATAGAGGTGGTTCTAGGGGATTCCGATCTTCCTCCGGGACCGATCTCCGGTGGCTCCTGGGCGACTGCTTCGATCATCCCTCCGGTCGTGGAAGCGATCGAGAAAGCGCACCAGACTCTCTTCCAGATCGACATTCAGGGCAAGAACCCCGCATTTGCCGGACAAAAGCCTGAGGCGCTGGCCTTCACCGATGGTTGCGTTCACCTTAAGGGTAAGTCTCCGGATTCGGGCGTACGCTTCCAGCAGATTCTTCAGGAGGCCAACGTTCGCGCCGCCTCTGGAAGCGGAAAATCGGAAGGCACCTTCGGCAATCCGAACCGCAAGTACTCCACTCATTCCTTTGGAGCGCAATTCGCTGAGGTTACCTGGCAGCCGGAAACGGCGCGTCTCCGCGTTTCAAGGGTCGTCACGGTGATTGACGCAGGCCACATCCTGAACCCCAAGCCGGCGGCTAACCAGATTGAGGGTGCAGTGGTGATGGGCGTCGGCATGGCCCTCTTTGAGGAAACCGTCTACGACCCGCGGTTCGGTGTGCCCATCAACAACAATCTTGCCGACTACATCGTCGCTACCAACGCTGATGCTCCGCAGATCGATGTCACCTTCCTGGACTATCCAGACAAGGTGATAAACCCACTCGGCGCGCGTGGGGTGGGAGAGATCGGCCTGGCGGGGATAGCCGCCGCTATCACTAACGCCGTGCACCATGCAACCGGAGTTCGGGTGCGTAAACTCCCGGTTCGCATCGAAGACCTGCTGGAGGCCTGAGCTGTCGCTTGCGGGAAGGATCTGAGGAACCCGCGGGGCGCACTGCACATCCCTCCACTTCGCTGCGCTTCGGTCGGGATCCACAAACCTGGGAGGGTCCAGACGGGAGAGCAGATTCATTTCCCACATCTCGCCAAAAACGAGCGAGATATGGCCCACCCACATTTGCGACTGGGTGAGAGTTTTAACGGCTTGCCGTCAGGCAAGCCGTTTGCTCGGGATGATAAGGCGAGGGCGGTGGCTCTGGTTGGAGTTGTTAGCAGGATGGGGAGAAACAGCAGGTCCCTCCACTGCGCTACGCTCCGGTCGGGATGACAATTTTGTTGCAGGGGTTGGGCACTATTCCGCCGCATCTATTCGGGCCTCTCCACCAGCAGTCTTGCCTCGCCCACCTCATCGCTGAGATCATGGCAGCGGTTCGAAAGGTGCCCATGCGTCTGCTGCTCTCCGCTCTTCTCCTGGCCGCTTCCACCTGTCTCTGCGCCCAAACCCCCTCCTGGCCGCCCAGTCCCAATCATCCAACCATTCCCTTGTGGCCCAACGGAGCGCCCGGTGCCCAGGCCAATCCCCAGCCGGAAGGTGACATGACGACAGAAAAAGACAACCGTCCGGGCGGCAAGCCAGTCATTCGTATCGGCAATGTGTCCAATCCCACCCTCACCCTCTACTCACCAAAAGGAAACAATACCGGCGCGGCCGTTGTCGTCTTTCCCGGTGGCGGTTATCGTATCCTCGCCATCGACCTCGAAGGCACAGAAGTATGCGATTGGCTAGACTCGGCGGGCATCACCTGCATTCTGGTTAAGTACCGCGTGCCCGAGCCCGGACCCTACCCCAAATCATCTGCGCCCTTGCAGGAT
>Ga0210386_10005200_pt1 | contig 10603 bp, 9 predicted proteins | sample IncBWH32OmetaG_FD_160091 | JGI IMG/M metagenome (GOLD analysis project Ga0210386, IMG submission 160091) | Forest soil microbial communities from Barre Woods Harvard Forest LTER site, Petersham, Massachusetts, United States - Inc-BW-H-32-O ... | reverse complement strand
GGCGGCGGCACGCTGAAACAGTGGTTTAATCCCGGCGCATTTACGACGCCCGCTGGCGCGACTAGTAACGGCGTCTCCAGCAACCCATTTCCGTGCGGCGTGTTCGGCAGCTCGCCGCGCAACGTGATTACGGGGCCGGGAACGGTGACAAACAACGCGGCGTTGTCGAAGACCATGCAGCTTGGCGATACCCGCAGCATGGAGATTCGCGCCACGATGAGCAATGCGTTCAACACGGTGCAGTATTCGAGCGTGGATACGAATGTACAATCGCCGACGTTTGGGCAGGTACTCTCGGCGGGATCGATGCGATCGTTTCAGTTCCTGGCGAGATTCAGGTTTTGAAGAGAAGCGGAGTTGCGGTTAGCGGAGTTAGTTAGGTGGCGAGTTAGAGATGTTGGGTCGGATGCAAAAGTCGGTGGCTTTGGCGATGATGCTGGCGTTGATGGCGCCGAGTATGCCGCTGAGCTTTGCGCAGTCCGCGCCGCAAGTGACGAACGGGAGCGGGCAGGTTTCGACTACGGCGGAGGGCCAGTTTGTCCTGAAGACCAACTCCGAGCTGGTGCTGACCAATGTCGTTGCGCGGGATAAGAAGACGGGCGAGTTTGTGCGCGGGCTGAAACAGAGCGATTTCACGATCTATGAGAACGGAAAAGCGCAGCAGATCTCGACGTTCGATTATCAGAGCGTGGAGATGGCCAAGCCGCTGCACGAGGCGACGATCAACGGGCTTGCCGCTGGTCCAACGAACGGGAACAAGGCCGTGGTGGTGGCAAAGCCGGAGGACCTGCGCAATCACCGGCTGATCGTGATGTTCTTCGACCTGACGTCGATGCAGCCGGAGGATCTGGATCGTTGCGTCGAGGCGGCGAAGGCGTTTTTGAAAACGAAGATGCAGCCGGCCGACCTGGTGGCGCTGGTTTCACTGGGGGACACGCTGAACGTCGATCAGGACTTCACGGCGGATAAAGATGCGCTGATGCGGGAAGTGAGCGTCTACAACGGCACCGAGGGGCAGGGATTCGCGCAGGGCGCCACGGCGACCTCGAATCAGGTGGAGGATACGACCGGGTACACGCCGGATGAAAGCGAGTACAACGACATCAATACGGACCGCGAGCTGTTTGCGCTGCGGGCGGTGTCGAAATCGCTGGAGCGTATCTCGGAGAAGAAGTCGCTGCTGTATTTTTCCGGCGGCATCTCGCGCGATGGGATCGAGAACCAGGCCTCGCTGCGCTCGGCGATCAATTCGGCGGTGCGGGCGAACCTGGCGATCTACAGCGTGGACACGCGGGGGCTGCAGGCGGTCACCCCGTTAGGGGATGCGTCGACCGGCAGCCTGCGCGGGTCGAGCGGGTTCAATGGCGCGTCGCTTACGAACAATATGAATGCGAACTTCGCCTCGCAGGAGGTAATGGCGACGCTGAGCTCGGACACAGGCGGCAAGGCGTTCTTCGACTCGAATGATTTTGCGCCGGCGTTTGCGCAAGTACAGAAGGATTCGTCGGAGTACTATGCGATCGGTTTTCACTCGTCAAATCCGGCGCGCGACGGGAAGTATCGCAAGCTGACAGTGAAGATCAACCGGCCGGATATCAAGCTCGAGTTTCGGCAGGGATACTATGCGCCGGCGGACTTCAAGCACTCGGGGCGGGAAGATCGCGAGCGCGAACTCGAAGAACAATTGACAAGCGATCTGCCCGCGACGGACGTGGCCGTGTATCTGGACGCGATGTACTTCCGGCTGGATGAGAATCGCTTCTATGTGCCCGTATCGCTGATTGTGCCAGGCTCGCAGATTCCGTTTGTGAAGGGCGGCGATAAGGATAAAGCGACGCTGGACATCATCGGCGAAGTGGTCGACGAGGTGAAACGGCAGATCGGCAGTGCGCGGCACACAGTGAAGCTGAATCTCGATCCTACGCTGCACGCCCGACAGCGGAATATCGAGTACACGACGAGCTTCAACCTGCCGCCAGGCAAATATCATCTGAAGTTTGTGGTGCGCGAGAATCAGACGGGACGGATGGGGTCGTTTGAGGCGGACATCACATTGCCGGAGATGAAGAAGCTGCCGCTGAAGATGAGCTCGATTGTGCTGGCTTCGGCGCGGCAGCCGAGCAAGCAGAACACGCCGCTGGTTCACGATGGGCAGGAGTATGTGCCGAATATCAGCCACGTCTTCCGGCAGGACCAGCACCTCTATTTGTTGTATGAGGTCTACGATCCGGTGCGGGAAAAGGTGGAGAACCAGCCCAAAGGAACGAAGCCAGGCATCAGCCTATTGAGCAGCCTGGAGCTGATTCAGGGAGCGGTGAAGGTGTATGAGACGCCGCTGGTGCAGGCCAAAGCGACCAATGTGGATGGGCGCGATGCGGTGGCGGTGCAGTTGGATGTGCCGCTGAGTGGATTGAAACCCGGGCCGTACGTGTGCCAGCTCAATGTGATCGACGATGCGGGCGGGAGCTTCGCGTTTCCGCGGTTTGCGGTGCTGGTGCGCGAGCCGGCAGCGCCTGTGGCGACTCCTGCCTCGGCTCCTGCCGCGCCCTCGTCGCGCTAGTTTTGCCATTCCTTTGCTGGCGCATCTCAGGATGGGCAATGCCAGTTATCAAGAAGTAGACACCCTCGTTTGCAGCGCGTTTTCTCGTGTTGATTCCCACGTATGATTCTGGGATAGCGAGGTCGCGATGAAGCCAAAAAATGTTGAGAAAGTCGCTGTCATTACCGGCGCTACAGGCGGAGTGGGCGCAGCAATCGCCAAGACTTTGTCGAGCGCGGGTTATCTGCTGGTGTTGAACGCAGCGTCGAGCGAGGGTCTCAGCACATTGGCATCGCAACTGGACGGCCTCAGTGTGGTGGCGCCGGGGAGCCTGCGGGCCGAGTCGCTGCCGGAGACGCTGCTGGCCGCGGCGATGAATAACTTTGGGCGCTGCGACGTTTGCTTCAACAACAGCGGACTGGTGGAAGCGGCGACGATTGAAGCGATCGACATTGAGCGCGTGTGCACCATGGCGCGCGTGAATGTGGAAGGCGCATTCCGCATGGCGTATACGTTTCTGAAGCACTTTACGCAGCAGGGACGTGGGCATCTGTTCAACACGTCGAGCATTCTGGGCAACAAGGTGCGGCCCACGCTGGGCGCGTATGCGGCGACGAAGTTTGCGGTCGAGGCGTTTTCCGATGCGCTGCGGCTGGAGTTGGGCAATAAGCCCGACGTGCGCATCTCGTGCATCGAGCCGGGGATGGTGCGCACCGGTTCGCAGGAGCGCTGGGAGGTTCCGCCGGCGGCGCTGATGGGCATGGAAGAGCCGCTGGAGCCGGAAGAGATTGCGCGAATGGTGCTCTTTACTTTGGAAGAGCCGGCGCACATGCGCATTCCGCAGCACATGATGATGCCGAGAGAGCGCGAACTGGCGTTGACCTAAGTTTTTGGTCGCGGCGTTTCGGCATCGCGATCGCGATAAGGGCAGTGGCGGCAGCCCGAGCCGCAACAGTAACCGCGCTTGAGATGATAGGCCGCGGTGAAGACCATGTACGGCCCATCCATGTAATAGTCTTCGGGGTCGAGCGCGGGCTGCGCGGACGGCGAGTCTTCGTCCATGCTTCTATTGTCGCCTGGGCGAACGATAAAATCGACTCATGACACTGAGCGCTCAGGATCGGGCCCACCGCATCAAAATCATTCTCTTCGACGTCGACGGAGTTCTGACGGACGGAACCATCTGGCTTGTTCCCGCGCCCAGTCCTGGGTCGAGCAGCGCAGAGACGCAGGCACATCTTTCCAAGCACGACGGCAAGGTCGGCTTTGGCGTGCATTCCACCACCATGATGGAAGCCAAGGGCTACAGCGCGCACGACGGCACGGCGATTTCGCTGGCGCGGCTGGGTGGGATGAAGTGCGGCGTGATCACCAAGCGGGTGAGTGAGACGGTGGCGACGCGCTCGCGTGACCTGAAGCTTGAACATGTCTACATGGGGCAGGCGTTCAAGATGCAGGCGGTGCGCGAGATTATGCAGAAGGAAGGCGTGACGCTGGAGGAGGTCGCGTACGTCGGCGATGACGTGATCGATCTGCCGGTGATGCGCGAGTGCGGGTTTGCCGTGGCGGTGGCCAATGCGCGGCCGCAGGTTAAGGCTGCGGCGCATTACATCACTCCCAATGCCGGCGGCTACGGCGCGGGGCGTGACGCAGTCGAGTTCATCCTTGAGGCAAAGGGGATTCTCGACAAGGTGATCGCCGAATATATCGATGAGCGCAATCCGATTTCGCCGTCGATGGATATTGGCAAGGGCGGCGCCGGCGGCGATTTCCAGTAGTTATCAGATCGCGTGCATCAGGCTGAAGGCGAGAATCGCCAGCACGATGAGGCTGACGATGGCGTAGAGCCGATCTTTTTCCAGGGCAAAGCCGACGACCGCTAAAGCGACCCGGGCCACCGGCGTGGCAATGAGCAACAGCAGACCGAGCTGGATGAGGCCCTGGCTGTTGAGATGCGTTGTAGACGCGATGACTCCATGAAAGGAGTGCGTGGCGGCGCTGCCCGCGGAGAATTGATGGAAATCGACGCGGTCGGCATGATGGCGGGCCAAATAGAGAGCGCCGCCGGAGAAGACTACGGCAGCGGCGAGAAGAACGCCCACGCGGAGCAGGTTGCCGATGATGGTTTCGAGGCGCCTGTCGTCCATCGTTAGACCTTCCCCGTGATGCCGTTCACGATGATCTCAATGGCCAATGCAAGAACCACTACGCCGAAGACGATGCGCAGCGTGCGCACGCGCGCCTGCACTAGAACCTTGGTTCCGAAGAAGGCGCCGGCGAGAACGCCGAGCATGACTGGCATGGCGACGCGCGGGTCGATGTAGCCGCGGGTCAGATAAACGCCCGCGCTCGCGGCTGCGGTGACGCCGATCATGAAGTTGCTGGTGGTGGTGGACACCTTGAAGGGGATCTTCATGATTCGATCCATGGCGATGACCTTGAGCGCGCCGGAGCCGATGCCAAGCAGGCCGGAGAGCGCGCCGGCCCCGAACATCAGGCTGAATCCTCCGGGAACATTGCGCACGCCGTAGGCCTGGCGTTTTCCGTCGACCGGATAGTCGCCGCCCAGGCGAAGCTTTGTTGCGAGCGCATCGGATGCGACGAGCGCTCCGACTTCGGGCCCGGTGGTGAAGAGCGATTGATAGGCCGCCTGGAGGAGGGCGAGCCCGAAGACGATGGCGATGGCGTGCGTGCTGACGTGCGCTGCGAGGATGGCGCCGGCGATAGCCCCGAGAGTGGTGGCGATCTCAAGCAGCATGCCGATGCGGATGTTGGAGAAGCCTTCGCGTACATAGGCGGCTGCGGCGCCGGAGGACGTTGCGATGACGGAGACCAGCGAGGCGCCGATGGCGTATTTGATGTTGACGCCGAGAGCAAGGGCAAGCGCGGGGACGATGATCACGCCGCCGCCCAGGCCGGTGAGCGAGCCGATAAATCCAGCCACTGCGGAGAGAGATAAAACAAGGGCCGTGAAGAGGAGGGCGGACATAAATGGGGTAGAGCCAGTTTACGTTGAAGGCTTCAGAGGCTACGCCCACCGAGGATAGCTGGCCCTTAAGTTCGAAGTACGAAGATTTTCGTTGACACCTACGAAATGTTTCGTATAAAGTCCATCCATCATGACGAAGGGCCCGAAAACACTGCCGAAACCCACCGAAGCAGAACTTGAGCTGTTGCGTATTTTGTGGGAGAAAGAGTCGGCCACTGTACGCGAGATCTACGATGCGTTGAACGCCACGCGGCCGTCGGGATACACGACCGTGCTCAAGCTCTTGCAGATTATGACGACGAAGGGATTAGTGGTGCGCGATGAGGCGAACCGCGCGCACCTGTATCGGGCGGCGATGAGCCAAGACACGACGCAGAACGAGTTGCTGAAGGATCTGAGCGTGCGGCTGTTTTCCGGTTCAGCGGCGCAGTTGGCGTTGCATGCGTTGGCGATGGAGCCGGCGAGCGCTGATGAGCTGGATGCGATACGCGCGCTGATAGATAGCAAGCGCAATGACAAGGACGCACGTTCTGTCCAGAAAGGACAAGGTCAACGATGAGCTACACGCTGGATGCACTTGCCTGGACGTTGATTCATTTCTGCTGGCAGGCCGCAGCTGTTGCGGTTGTGTATCGGATTGCGAGTCTCGTGCTGGCGCGTGGAAGGAGTGAGATGCGCTATGCGCTGTCGCTGGCGGCGCTGCTGCTGATGGTCGGCGGCGCGCTCGGGACCTTTGCGTGGGAGATGCGGTCGGCAACGAGCTCGCCCGCGCTGCCCAATATTGCGGCCGAGATGAAGAGCGTCGCGCTGCGCGCGGCGTTGCAGCAGAAAGCGACGCCGGGAAAGCAGGTTGTTGGCCTTGTTTCTGATGTTTCTTCGTCGATGAATCTGCTGCGGTGGATCGACGGCCTGTGGGTGCTGGGGGTCGGGGTGTTGTCCATGCGGAGCATCGGCGGATGGTGGTTGATCCAGCGGCTGCGCGCGACGGCGGTCGATGAGGCGCCCGAGGCATTGCAGGCCAGCTTTGCGCGGATCGCAGTTGCATTGGGCATACGGCGCGAGACGCTGTTGCGGATATCGAGCGCGGTCGCGGGGCCGATCACTATCGGCGCTTTGCGCACGATGGTGTTGCTGCCGCTCTCATCGCTCACCCTGCTTGGGCCGGAAGAACTGGAGATGGTGCTGGCTCATGAACTGGCGCATGTGCGGCGGGCTGATTTTCTCTGCAACATCGCGCAGACGCTCGTGGAGACGCTGTTTTTCTTTCATCCCGCGGTCTGGTGGATCGGCAAACAGATTCGCCATGAACGCGAGTTGTGTTGCGACGATCTGGCGTTAAAGATTTGCCCCAACCCGGTAACTTATGCGACGGCGTTGTTCCGGCTGGAGGAACAACGCGCGCGGCAATGGAGGCTAGCCATGGCTTTGAATGGCAATCAATCGCATCAGACTTTGCGTCTGCGCATTGCGCGCATTCTCGGCGAACCGGTTTCGCACGGTGGCGGGCGAGCGGTGCAGCCGTTTTCCCTGGTTGTCGCGTGCCTAGCATTGGTGGCGTCGCTTGTCGCTGCGCCTCCGGTGGTCGCGAGTTTTCGTCCAGCGATGCATGGGCCTATACGCCACGCGGCGGCGCAGAGCGCTGCTGCGACGGCATCGACTGCCGTGAGGCCGGTGACGGCTTCCGTGATGCATATGGCGCTGCACAACGCGCTGGGGCAGGCTTCTGCGACCGCGTCGCAGAAGCCGTCGGACGAATTGGTACAGCCGCACTCAAGCTATATCGAGCGCATGAAGGCTGCGGGGTACGATGTCGATCTCGACAAGTACATCGCAATGAAGATTCAGGATGTGACGCCGGAGTTTGCGCAGGCGATGGGGCAGGCAGGGTTCGGAAAGCTCTCGGCGGATCAACTGATCGCATGCAAGATTCATGGGGTGACGCCGGAGTATATTGCGCAACTGAAGCAGCAGGGATTTGAGATCAAGGGCGTTCAGGATGCGATTTCATTTCGCATCTTCGAAGTCACGCCGGAGTTTGTTGCCGGCATGAAGAGCGCCGGTTTCGCAAACCTGACCGATCAACAACTACTCTCGCTGCGCGTGCAGGGCGTAACGCCGGAGTACGCACAAGGGATTGCGCGGGAGTTTCCAGGCGTCACAGTAGAAGACGTGATCAAGACGCGCATCTTCCATATCGACTCGGCGTTTATTGAGTCGGCCAAGAAACTCGGCTTCGGGGATCTTTCTCTGGACAAGCTGGTCAAGTTGAGGATCTCGGGCATTCTCGACGACGAGCCGGTCAAGCAGTAACCCAATTCAACCGTAACTGCGGGCTTTCGGCGGGCGTTTCGCGCGCCGGCGGGAGAGCCCTGCTTTTCGATGAGAGGAGATGCGATGAATTCGCAGCGACTTCAGATTCCCATGGTGATTCTGGCTTCAGCGATCAGCGCATTGCAGGCTGTGGCGTTTGAGCCGGTGCAAGCGGTCTGCACAATCAGCACGAGCGAGCATCATACGGGCATGTTTCGCGTGCGCGTGGAGAGCGGCGCGTGTGGCGAACGCGAGCATTGTGACTCCAATTTCGACGAGGAGTCGATCGATAGGCTGACTGGGATTTCTCTTGCCGACTTGACGCGCGAAGGCGAGCAGTTGACGGCGACGATGGCCGCGGAGGCGGGGACGTTCCGATGCTCAGGCACAGTGCGCGATGGCGCGCTGAGGGGTGAGTCAGTGTTTACGCCCGATGCGGCCTTTGCCGCGCGGATGGAGCAGATGGGCTTCTCGGGACTCGATTCGGAGAAGTTGCAGACGTATGCTTTCGTGAACGTCGAGAGCGAGTGGGCGCACTCGATGCAGCAGATCGGCATTCAGGGGCTTACCGCGGACAATTTGATTCCGCTGCGGATCTTCCATGTGGATCGAGAGTATGTACAGAGCTTAACGGGGCTTGGCTATCCCTTGCCCTCGGCGGATCAGTTGGTCGCTATGAAGGTGCAGGGTGTGAACGCCGAGGAAGTACGCCAGATTCGCGCGCTCGGCTACCAGCCGACGTTCGACGAACTGATCCAGATTCGAATTTTTCGTATCACGCCGGATTTTATTCGTGGCATGGAAGCGCGCGGACTAAAGAACCTGACGATCGCCAAGCTGGTGCAGATCCGGATCTTCAAGCTTGACGAGTAAAGAAGCTATCTTCGCTGCGCTGCGTGGAGAGCCTCTTCCGCGGCGACCCGCAGATAACGTGCGCGCTGTTCATCGCAAAGACTCTCGGGGCTGAAGAGAGAATTCAGCGCCAGGCCGTCCATAATCGCGCCGACCTCCATCGTGAGCCTTTTCCTTTTTTCAACCGAGGCTCCGACCATCTCCGGAAAAAGTGTATTGATCTTGGTCATGGAGCAGCGCTGGCACATCTCCGCATAGAGTTCGCTCAGGCGCTTTCTCTTCTGAGGATGCCGGATCACGTACATTTTGAATTCGAGAATGAGCAGGATTAGCTGCTGGTCTTGCAGGAGCTCGCCCAGATGTCGCGCGAGAACGTCGATGCGCGCGGCAAGATTCGGCGCGGCTGACATCTCATCGATGACCTTTCCCTGGTCACGGCTGATGTCTTCTTCAAAAATTGCGAAGAAAACATCCTCTTTGTCGCGAAAATTGTCGTAGAAAGCGCCGCGCGTCTTGCCGGCCTGCGCAGCAATGTCCTCAATGCGCGCAGATTCGAAGCCGTCGCGGGCAAAGACCGTGCGGGCGGCTTCAATGAGTTGGCCCCGCGTGACGAGCGCTCGCTCCTGCCTGTGCAGCGGCGTTTTCAACATTTGCAATTTATTCCCGATGCGCGAAACTTTATTTGAATCGGGGGTTAGTCCTCGCGCGTCTGACAGAAATATACAAGAATGTATGTTTTGTGCGCAAAAAGGATCGAGATAGCGAACGGAGGTTTCATGAGGCAGCTCGCCGTCCCCGCAGCAAAGAAGAATCTGAGACGCAATCGTTGGAGTTTTGCAGCCTGTAGCGTACTTCTCTCTCTGGCCCCAGTAGGTTTGACAGGGTGCGCCTCGACGCACGCCAGCACCGATGCTCCCAAGAATATGGCCGTCCCCGTTTCGTTTGTGAAGGTACGCGAGGCGGATGTGCCGGTGAAGGGCGAGTGGGTGGGCACGCTGGATGGATTTGTGAACGCACAGATTCAGCCGCAGGTGAGCGGGTACCTGGTCCGCCAAAACTATCGCGAGGGCTCGCCGGTCGCCAAGGATGCGGTGCTCTTTGAGATCGATCATCGTCCGTTCCAGGCGGTGGTTGACCAGGCGCAGGCCCAGGTGGGACAAGCTAAAGGACAGCTTGCGCAGGCCGAAGCGCAGCGCGGTTTGGCGCAGATCAATCTGAAGCGCGATACGCCGCTGGCGGAGGCACATGCGATTGCGCAGAGCCAGCTCGACACCGACAAGCAGACAGCCGCACAGGCGGATGCGTCGGTAGCGGCTGCGCAGGCCGCGGTTGGCGCGGCCGAGGCGGCCTTGACTACCGCGAATTTGAATCTTGGATTCACCGAGGTGCGCTCATTGATTAGCGGTGTGGCCGGTCAGGCGACGACGCAGGTGGGCAATCTGGTCAGCCCGCAGTCGGTTCTTACCTCGGTGTCGCAACTTGATCCCATCAAAGTCTATTTTTCGATCAGCGACGCCGAGTATCTTGCGCTGGTTGCGCGCGCACGCCAGGCGGGCGGCGATCTTTTAAGCGGCAAGGCCGAGCTGCCGTTGTCTCTCGCGCTTGCAGACGGGACGAAGTTTCCCTATACCGGGCATGTGGTGTTCGTCGATCGGCAGATGAACCAGCAGACCGGCGCGATTCGCATCGCCGCGTCGTTTCCGAATCCTGGCAATGTGCTGCGGCCCGGACAGTTCGGGCGCGTTTCGGCCCCGACCGAGACTCAGCACGGCGCACTGCTCGTTCCGCAGGGCGCTGTGACGGAGCTGCAGGGTATTCAGCAGATCTATCTCGCGACTTCCGATAATCACGTGCATGTTGTCAACGTGACGCTCGGTCCTCAGTTTGGGAGCGATTGGATTATCACAAGAGGT
>Ga0210386_10005198_pt1 | contig 10604 bp, 9 predicted proteins | sample IncBWH32OmetaG_FD_160091 | JGI IMG/M metagenome (GOLD analysis project Ga0210386, IMG submission 160091) | Forest soil microbial communities from Barre Woods Harvard Forest LTER site, Petersham, Massachusetts, United States - Inc-BW-H-32-O ... | reverse complement strand
CCGGTGGTGTTCACCCGGCACCTGTACCGGCCCGGCCGCGCCGACGAGGGCCAGGCCCTCAAGCAGAACAGCCCGGCGCTGGCCGGCCTCGACGGCCTGCAGGCCGGCACCTGGGACGCCGAGGTGGTGGCCGAACTCGCCTGCGGGCCCCAAGACCTGACCGTGGACAAGGTGCGCTTCGACGCGTTCCAGTGGACCTCGCTCGAGCCGCTGCTGCGCGGCCTGGGCGTGGAGGACCTGGTGGTCTGCGGCGTGGTCACCAACCTGTGCGTGGAGACCACGATCCGCTCCGCGTTCATGCGCGACTTCCCCGTGAGGATGCTGGCCGACTGCTGTGCGGCCCAGACGCGCCGCCTGCACGAGCTGTCGCTGGAGGTGCTGTCTAGCTACCGGCTGGCCCGGATAGAAAGCATCACCGCGGGCTTCGACCTCGCCGAAGCCCGGGCCGATGCCCACGGCAAAGCCCGCGCCCAAGCAAGCGCCGAAGCCCCGGCGATCCCGGTAACCGCCTGAACAGCCGGAAAACCAACCGCCAGCCGAGCAGGAACAACCCCAGGAACGCCAGCGCCACGCCCACGAACGCCACGGCGGTTCCCTGCCCAGCCACTACCCGCAGCACCATGCCCAGGCCTGCCGCTCCCAGCCACGCCCCCAGACCCGCGGGCGCCAATGCAACAGGCCGCCGCCAGGCCCGCACCGCGGCCCATCCAAGGAACAGCCCGGCCAGGAACGGCCACGCTGTCGACGCCACGCCACTCAGCCCGAGGCCGTCCGCGTGACTGGCCCGCCCGATGATCACGAACGCCAGCACGCAGCAGCAGTCCACGATCCCCGCCAGCCGCGCCGTACGCACACATCACAGGCTAGCGCTGCGGCTCGATGATCACCTTCAGGCCGGTGCGACGCGCCGCGTCCCCGAACGCCTCTTTCACCCCGCCCAGCCCCTCCCTCCTGCTCACCAGCGCGCCGAGGTCCACTACCCCGCGCGCGGCCAGGCTGATCGCCCGCGGGTACACGTGGTTCATCCGCCGCACCATCGCGATCGTCAGCCCCTTGCGTCGCGCCACCGAGGCCTGAAACCCGATCGCGTCGTCGCCCGGGATGCCTGCCAGCACCACCCGGCCGCCGGGCCGCACCGATTCCACCGCCACGCGGACCGCTTCGTCGCTGCCCGCCACCTCGAACGCCACGTCCACGCCGGCGCCGGTCAGCTCACGCAGGTCCACGGCGCCCGGCTCGGCCACCAGGTCCGCGCCGTACCGCGCGGCCGCCGCCCGCCGGTGCGCCAGCGGCTCGACGGCCAGCACCGAACTCGCGCCCGCCGCCTTCAGCACGGCGATCAGCAGCAGCCCGATCGGCCCGCACCCGACCACCGACGCGCTACCGGCGAACGGCAGGTGCCCGAGGTCCACGCTGTGGATGGCCACCCCGAGCGGCTCGAGCAGCGCCCCATCCGCATCCGAGACACCGTCCGGCAGCGGGTGCAGCAACTCCGTGGGCCACGTCATGAACTCGCGCATCATGCCGTCGGTCTCGCCGTGCCCGGCGAACCGGATCCGGTAGCACAGGTTCGGATACCCGTCCCGGCACGCCCGGCAGGTGCCATCGGCGATGGCCGGGTCGATGGCGACCCGCTCACCGCGCCGCGGCCCCTCGGCGATCACCCCCGCCCCCTCGTGGCCGAGCACCAGCGGGTGCGCGAGCGTGGCGTCGCCGATCGCGCCCTCGTCCCACCAGTGCAGGTCAGAGCCGCAGATCCCGACCGCGGTGACCCGCACCAGGCTCATCCCGGCGCTCGCCGCAGGCTTCGGCTCCTCGCCTACCCGCAGGTCACCGACCGCGTGGAGTCTCGCCGCTCGCACCGCATCTCCTCACTGTCGGCTCTTGTTTTCTTTTTTATACGGAACGGAGCGTGGTACGTCCCTCCGGGTAAACGAATACCAGTGATCCCCGGCCGCAGGGAGACCGGGGATCACTGGTACGGACTGGTAGACCTAGGCGGTCGGGCCGGTCGTCAGGGTCAGGTTGGCGGTGTGAGACTGGCCGGAGGCGTCCACCCAGGTGACCGAGATCGAGTTGCCGGGGTGGTACTTGACCAGGGTGTGCGCGACATCCTCGGCCGAGTTGACCGACTGGCCGCCAATCGAGGTGATCGTGTCGCCCTGGGTCAGGCCGGCGTTGGCAGCGGGGGAGCCGGAGACGGTCCCGGCGACGCTCACGCCGCTGGTGGTGCCCTGGCTGCCCTGGCCGCCCTGGCTGCCGTCGCCGCTCTGGCCGCCGAACCCGCCGAAGCCGTTCGAGCCGTCCGAGCCGTTCGAGCCGCCGAACCCGCCGAACCCGTTCGAACCGCCGAACCCGCCGAAGCCGTTCGAGCCGCTGCTCGGGCTGCTGCCGGTGCTCGAGGAGCCGATCTCCAGACCGAGGAAGGCGGTGGCGCCGATGTGCACGTCAGCGGTGGTGGTGCCCGACTCGATCTGCTGGGCGATGGACACCGCCTCGTTGATCGGGATCGCGTACGCCTGGGTGGCGGTGGCGGTCGAGGACTGGCCCTGAGTCTGGTCGCTGGAGCCGGCGGCGGTGTCCATCCCGATCACCTGGCCGTAGGAGTTGACCAGCGAACCGCCCGAGTCGCCGGGCTGGATGGGCGCGTTGGTCTCGATCAGCCCGGTCAGCTGCTCGCTGACGTTGGACAGTTCGTCCGACGCGGTGATCGACTGGTTCAGGGCGGTAACCGTCCCGGGAGCGACCGAGGGGGTGCCACCCTTGCCCTCGGCATTGCCCAGCGCGGTCACGCTGTCGCCGGTCTGCACCGTGGAAGAGTTGCCCAGGCTGGCCGTGGTCAGGCCGGACGCGTCCTGCAGCTGGATAACCGCCACGTCGTGGGTGGCGTCGTAGCCCACTACCGTCGCGGTATAGGTCTTGCCGTTGCCGATGTCGGTGACCTTGATCGAGGTGGCGCCGTTGACGACGTGGTTGTTAGTGAGCACCTCGCCGGTGGACGAGAGCACGATGCCGGTGCCGGCCGAGGTAGCCCCCTGGTACCCGTCGGTGGACACCACGTCGACCAGCGCCGGGTCCACCCGGGAGGCGATCTGGCTAGTGGACAGCATGGTCTTGGAGACCGCGGTGGCCGTGCCCGCCGCGCCGGTGTTCATGGTGCCGATCAGCGCGCCCACGCCGGCTCCCGCCGCCAGCGCGGTGGCCGCGGTGATGGCCAGCCAGCGCCTGTGGTGCGAGCGCGGTGGCGGCGGCGGCACGCTGCCATAACCAGGACCGCCCGCTTGCCAAGATCCGCCCTGGTAGCCGGGGGCAGCCGGAGAGCCCTGGGCCGCGGGGTAGCCATAGGGGTAAGCCGGTCCGTGTCCGGCGGCCGAGTCCGGTGCGCCGTGCGCCCTACCCTCGTTCTCGCCGCCGTTCCGCTCCGGGTTCTCGGGGTCAAACGTCTGGCTCATGGTTCCGTCCCTCAATTCGCGAGCCGCGGCCTAGCGGCTTCGTCCCTTTCCGTATGTCTTGATATTCGGCCACGGACCTTGAGCCCAGCCAAGGGGAGCCCCCCGCAATGCTCCAAGTTTCCTGAAGGTCGCCTGAACCCGTTCAGGTTGAGGGGTGCTCGGAAACGGGGACCAGTTCGCGTTCGGTGACCTCGTCCTCGGCGGTCAGCCACTCGCGCACGGCCATGGCCAGCAGCGCCGGGACCAGGTCCCGGGACCGCCGGACCAGCCATGTGGTGCCCTTGGTGGCCATCCACCGGATCTCCGCTATCCGCGAGGGCGGCGGCGTGGACGGCTCCGGGTCCGGCTGGGGACCGACCGGGTAGCCCGCGGCGGCCAGCAGGGCGTGGAACTGGCAGGCGACGAAGCGGTGCCCGCGCTCGTTCGGGTGCAGCCGGTCCACGCTCCAGTAGTGCCGCTGGTAGATGGCCGGGTCACGGGCCGCGTCCAGGTGCAGCGTGCCGTAGCGGAGCGCTATGTCGTCCACGGCTTCGTTCACCGCGCGCATCCGCCGGCCCAGCGGCTTGGCCAGCGACTTCGGCAGGCCGAACATCTGCCCGGGGTCCGGCAGCCGCATGGTGAGCACCTGAGCGCCCGCCGCCCGCAGGCCCGCCACCGTGCGCGCTACCGCCGCGCCGGTGCGCTGCGGGTCGAAGTTGCCGCGCAGGGTGTCGTTGATGCCGACCACCACGCTGGCCACGTCGGGCTTCAGCTCCATGGCGGTCGGCAGCTGCGTGCACTCCACGTCAACCGCCAGCGCGCCGAGGGTGGCGAGGTTGTGTATGACCGGCTGGTGCAGGCTGGCGCCCAGGAGCGCGGCCCATCCGCGCCAGCCGCTGCCCTCAGGGGCCGGGTCGCCCATGCCCACGGTGATGGAGTCGCCCAGTGCGACGAAGGTCGTCATGCCGGCCTCCCTTTAGCGGTCACGGTGGCTCTCGCGCCAGTCCCGGCCTCCACCTCGTCCTGCACCGGGGCTGCCTTCCCCACCTCGTCGGCCGCAACGGCCTCGTGGATGGCCAGGAAGGCTTGCACGGCCGCGGGCCAGCCGAAGCGTTCGGCGCGAGCCCGGGCCGCGGCCCGGCGGGCCGCCTCCGGCCAGGACAGCACGGTGGTGACCCCGGCGGACAGGTCCTCGCCGGCCACGGCCGCCCCGGCCTCGCCCACCACCTCGGGCAGCGCGGACTCCGCGCTCACCACCACCGGCGTCCCGCAGGCCAGCGCCTCGAGCCCGGCCAGCCCGAAGGTCTCCGCTGGCCCCGGGGCTATGGCCACGTCGGCACTGGCCAGCAGGGCGGCCAAGTCGGTGCGGTCGGGCAGGAAGCCGGCGAACGTGACCGGCAGGCGGTCGCGCGTTGCGCGCCGCTCCAGGCGGCGGCGCAGCGGGCCGTCGCCGGCCACTACGAGCCGGGCGGGCAGGCCGTTGGCGCGCAGGGTGGCGAGCGTGTTCAGCGACCGCTGCGGCTTCTTCTCCGGGGACAGCCGCCCGGCGTGCACGAGCAGCGTCTCGCCCGGCGCGGCGTAGGCGTTCCGGATCCGCGTGCCGTGCTGATCAGCATGGAGCGCGGCGAACGTGGCCAGGTCGACGCCGAGCGGGGCGCGCACCACGTTGGCGGCGCCGATCCGCTGGAACTCCGCGGCCGCCCAGGCGGTGGTGCAGATCACCCGCTGGTAGGCGCGGGCCGTCCGCCGGTTGACCGAGTCGACCAGGGCCAGCGCGGGACCCCACCGGGACAGCGCGGGCAGGTCTAGCCCGGGCACGGCCAGCCGCATCAGCGCGGTCAGGCTCTCGTGCGAGATCATCACGGCCGGCACCCCGTGCTCGCGCGCCCACCGTCCGGTCCAGCGCAGCGTGGTCCGGTCCGACACCTCGAGCGTGTCCGGCCGCAGCTCGCGGAGCAGGGCCGCCACCCGCCGCTTGCGCAGCAGCGCCCGGTATCCGCCGGTGAACGGCAGTCGCGGCCCGCCCAGCGTGATCACCCGGCCGTGGGGCGTCTGCTCGTCGCTGTCGCCCTCGCCGGGAAGGATCAGCACCGGATCGTGGCCCGCGGCCAGGTAGCCGGCGCCGAGTTCGCGTAGCGATGTGCGCAGCCCCCCGGAATGCGGGGCGACGTAGTTCGCCACGCGCACGATCCTCATATCGTGCCACCTGCACCGGCCGCTCGCGCGGGCCCAGCAGGCCCGCGCTCGCTGGCCGGTTTTGCATAACACTCCTGGGCCGGGCGCTTCCGGCCCAGGACCGCGGCGTAATGGCCGATCAGCTCCTCGGTCAGCGCCGGCCAGCTGCGGGTGAGCACCTTCCGTCGTCCGGCCGCGCCGAACGCCGCCCGGGTACGCGGGTCCACGGCCAGCCGCGCGACCGCGGCCGCGAAGGCGTCCGCGTCGCCGGGCGGCACCAAGTATCCGGTCACGCCGTCCTCCACCAGGTCCAACGGGCCGCCTGAGGCCGGCGCCACCACCGGGAGCCCGCTCGCGGCGGCCTCTTGCAGCGTCTGCCCGAACGTCTCGTACGGCCCGCTGTGCACGAACACGTCGAGGCTGGCGTAGATGGCCGCCAGCTCGTCGCCGCGGCGCTCGCCCAGGAACACCGCGCCGGTCATCTGCTGGCGCAGCGCGGCCTCGGCCGGCCCGGCGCCCACGATGACCAGCCGCACCCCGGGCAGGGCGGTGATCCCGCCCAGCAGCTCGACGTGCTTTTCCGGGGCCAGGCGGCCCACGTAGCCGGCGATGAGCTCACCGCCCGGCGCCAGCCGGGCCCGGATCGCAGCGCTGCGCCGGGCCGGGTCGAACCGGGCCGTGTCCACCCCGCGGCCCCACAGCCACACGTTGGCGATCCCGCGGCCGAGCAGGCCGGTCGCGGTAACCGTGGACGGGGCCAGGGTCCGCGCGGCCCGGTTGTGGATGCCGCGCAGCCACCGCCACGCGACCGCCTCGCCGGGCCGGCCGAGCCGGTACGCGTGGGCGTAGGACGGCAGGTCGGTCTGGAACACGGCGACCATGGGCAGGCCCAGCCGCTTGGCCACCGTGGCGCCGTGCGCGCCGAGGACCACCGGGCTGGCCAGGTGAACGACCTCGGTCCGGTGCTTGATCAGCGCGTTACGCAGGCGCCGGCTCGGCAGCCCGAGCCGGAAGCTCGGATAGCCGGGCAGCGGCACGGCCGGGACCCGCACGACGGGATAGGGAAACAGTCCGGGATCGTTGTCCTCGCGCCGTGACCGCTTGGCCCGTGGTGGCTTCGGCGCGATGACAAGTGGCTGGTGGCCGTGGGCGGCGAGCAGTTCGGCCACCCGCACCACGCAGTGCGCGACGCCGTTGACGTCGGGCGGGAACGATTCGGTGATGATCGCAACCCTCATGCTCACAAGGTGCGATACGAGAGGATCGAAGCGCCGCAGCCGCCATGACTTCCAGGCGAAGAGTCCGTGACTTCTTAGCGGCGCTAGCCCCGGGGGGACACCCCCCGGACCCCCCTTGCCAGAATGACCCCATGAATCACTACGGCGGCAGCCCAACCTGGATCGTGCGTCTGGACCCAGACGGACCGGGCGTGCGGCTCGCGGTCAAGGACTGTATCGACGTCGCCGGCCTGCCCACCACCGTCGGCTGCCCGGTGATCGCCGAGCGGGCCCGCCCCGCCGAACGGGACGCGGCGGTGGTGGCCGCGGCCCGCCGGTCCGGGGCTCAGATCCTGGGCAAGACCAACCTGGCCGAGCTGTGCTGGTCCGCGGCCGGCACCAACGCCTGGTCCGGGATGCCAGTGAACCCGGCCGACCCGCGGCGTCTGCCCGGCGGCTCGTCCAGCGGCTCGGCGGTCGCCGTCGCCACCGGCGAGGCGGACGTGGCGCTGGGCACCGACACCGGCGGTTCGGTCCGGATCCCCGCCGCCTGCTGCGGCATCGTGGGCCTGAAGACCACCTGGGGCCGGGTGCCGGTCGACGGCGTGTACCCGCTGGCGCCGTCCCTGGATACGGTCGGCCTGCTCGGCGCGGACGTGGCCGCCACCGAACTGGGCATGCGCCTGATCGAACCGGGCTTCGCCGCCGGATCCTGCGAGCCCCGGGTCGCCCGGCTGCGGCCGGAAACCGACCCGGAGGTGGATCCGGCCATCGAGGCCGCGATCGACGCTGCGCTGGCCGCTGCGGGCATAGCGGTCACCGAGGTCGCCGGCTTCAACTTCGCCGACGCCAACGCCGCGGGCAACCTGCTCATCGACGTCGAGGCCTACCAGGTGAACGAGTACCTGATGCCCGACCTGGCCCGGCTCAGCTCGTACAACCAGCGCAACCTGCCCGAGGCGGCCACGGTCACCGCCGACCAGGCGGCCGACGCCAACCGGGCCCGGGCGCAGTTGCGCGAGTGGTTCGCCGACCTGCAGGCCCGCCACCCGTTCCTGGTCCTGCCCACGCTGATGGGCGCGCCGCCGCTGATCGGTGAGCGCGGCATGTCGCTCACCGCGCTGACCATCCCCGCCAACGTGGCCGGCCTGCCCGCGCTGGCCCTGCCCGTGCCCGGCGGGCCCGCCGGCCTTCCCGCGTCCTTGCAACTGGTCGGCCCGCCCGGCAGCGAGGAGCAGCTGCTGGCCCTCGGCCGCGTCATCGAGACCGCGGTCGCGGCCCGATGAAGGTGACCGCGCAGGCCGATGTGAAAAGCTCGCGCGCCACCAGGCGACCAGGTACCAGCAGCCAGGTCGGGACGCCCAGCAGCCGCAGCCGCCGGATGGACCTGGCGAAGATGTGGTCCTGGGCGACGAGGATCACCAGATCGGGCGGGCCGGCCGGGTGCCTGCGTCCCGGCTGGTGCAACATTCGGTGAATGTCGGTCAGGTGATCGAGCTCTTCGAGCAGCGCCCGGTCGGCACCGTCGAGGCCACGGCGGACCAGCCAGGTGTTCCCGCCCGAGGCGGTCATGACGTCCAGGTGACGGGTCGCGGTGGCGTTCGACGCCGCGCACACGATCCTGGCTCGCGGGTCGATGGCCCTGGTGGAGGCCCGCACGAGTTCCAGGCACGCCCGCACTTCCTCGTCGGAGGCACGATCGCGGCGCGTGCCGTCAGCCAGGCCGCGGGAGACGTCATCGGCGTTGGTGAGCTGGAGCACGCGCGGCCGGGCGGGAAGTCCGTCCGGCAGTTCCGGCGGGTACGGCAGGAGCATCGGCTGGGCCAGCACGTCGGCCGGGGCGCTGAGCGGACGCATCGCCTGAGACGGTCGTTCGTGTCCGGGGCGGATGGGGTGGGCAGGCCCCGGCCCGTGCTGGCCTGTCATCACGCGGCCTGGTCGTAGGAGTCGTCGTCGTAGGAGTCGTCGGCGTAGCGCGAGTCGTCGTCGTTGGAGACGACCCGCAGGTAGTAGCCCCGGGAGCCAGCGCCGTTGAGGCGGCGGACCCCGCGGTCCATCCGGCTGTCGCTCTCCTTGGTCAGGCTTCCGCGGCGCTCTTCGCGGTGGATGCCCAGGCAGATCACGATGAGGACGCCGATGACGACACCGGCGATCACGAGTGCTGCTGCTGCGGTCAGGTAGATTCCGGCCACGATGTCCCTCTTCTCACCAGCGGTGCGCTGTCGATGGGTACACGTGATCCGGGGCCGGCTGATTAGCGAACGGCAGGCGGACGTGCGCGGGGGTCGGCTTGAGCGCGCCTAGCTGGCTGGCTCGTGCCAGACGACGTGTTCGGCATCCTGCTCGTCCAGCCGCTGACGGCGAGGCGGCAGCGGCACGTCGCTGAACCCGAGCGCGAGCACGCCCGCCAGATCGCCGACGATGCCGAGCGTGGCACGGATGTCGCTCTCGGCGATGACGACGTCGCCCATGAACGCGACCCGGACGCCGAGCGCCTCCGCGGCCAGCCACATGTTCTCGATCGCGGCCCCGATGCCGATCATTTCCAGGCCGAAGCCCACCAGCGATCCGGCCAGCGCCGGGCGGGTCGCGCCGATCAGCCCGGCGCGGCCGTTGCTGAACAGGCCGCGGTTCTCGATGAAGATCGCCGCCGCCACCTCGCGAAGTACCTGCGCCGATTCACGCACGGTCGAGACGTAGGCGGGTCGTGGTCGGCCTGTGGCCGGGTCGTGCGGCACGTACTCGTCCGCATCCTTGGCCTGCTCAACCGCGTCGGCCAGCACGCCGAGCGTCGCGCGGTCGCTGACGACGTGCATCCGCCACGGCTGGGCGTTCTTGGACGAAGGAGCGGCCAGGCCGCACCGAACGATCTCCCGCAGCACCGATCCGGGGACAGGTTGACGATCGAAGCCCTCCCTGATGCTGCGGCGGGCTAGCATGGCGGCGATGACCTGAAGCCGCACCTCGTCATCGGGCGGAGGGTCCGGCCGAGGCATGGACCATCCTTCCCGCGCTACCCGTAGACAAAATCCAGCGCACGATCTTCCATGATAGATAACTGCATGTTCGGACCGATGCCTAATGACAACGACGTTGAGTGCGGCGCAGCGGCTGAAGTTCCAGCTGCTGGCCGAGGGAATCGAGATTTCGCGGCTGGCCCGCAAGGCCCTGCGCGAGGCCACCAGCCAAAGCGATCTCACCCCGGCCGATTACGCCTCGACCACCGGCCTGATCCTCGAGCTCGACGACGACGTGTGGGTCAACGCGCCGATCAACGACTACAACCCGAACTTCGTCTCCGGGTCGCGGTTCGTCCTCGACTACGGCGTGGACGGCTTGTACGTGCACGGCGCCGGGCTGTCCAGCCCCGCCAGGTTCTGGCCGCCGCCGCGCTATCACGGGCAGGCGAAACAGTTCGGCCCGCTCAACCACTTCGTCGTGACCCACGGCGACCGCGCCCGCCTGTCGCCGGTCCGCGGCTGCGCCATGACCTGCACCTTTTGTAACATCCCGTACGACGACCCGCTCGACGTGTACCGCACCAAGCCGATCGACGCCTTGCTTGAGGCAGCCCGCATCGCGATCCGCGACGACCGCCAGCCCGCGCACCACATGCTGATCTCCGGCGGCACGCCCAAACGGCCGGACTTCGACTTCATGCAGGAGCTGTACCGGCGGGTCCTGGTCGAGTTCCCGGACACCAAGGTCGACATCATGATGGTGCCGCTGCCCGGCCTGCTCGACCTGCAGTTGCTGGACAAGCTGGGCGTGAACGAGATCT
>Ga0210386_10005197_pt1 | contig 10605 bp, 9 predicted proteins | sample IncBWH32OmetaG_FD_160091 | JGI IMG/M metagenome (GOLD analysis project Ga0210386, IMG submission 160091) | Forest soil microbial communities from Barre Woods Harvard Forest LTER site, Petersham, Massachusetts, United States - Inc-BW-H-32-O ... | reverse complement strand
GTCTCCTGCGCGATTCGGATGACTTCCTCGGTTACTCCGGTATGCAAACCATCCCCGTCACGGTGACCAATGGCTCGACGACGGTCAACCCTGCGGGGAGTACCGACCTTTCCCATGTTGGCGCGATGGACATGGTCACAGGGACGGGGGTTCCGAACGATACGGTCGTCGTGGACGAATCGCCCACAGAGATCGACTTGTCGGTTCCGTGGCCGGGGGCGAGCGGAACGGTGATGATGACGTTTCGGCACACCCAATATAATTACGCCGTGCACTTCGCGATGGCCGTTCCGCAGTGATCCGTCCAGCGTCGGGGCAGTTCGCGTTGACCGGGCGCGAAGGCCTGACAACCGTGTCGGCCCGTTGACCCGGATCCAGCGTCCCTGTCGACGGGCTAACGGCGAGCCGGCGGAGCCAATTGCCCACCTTGGAGCGCCGGAGCGATGGATCCGGTGGCGTCACTGGCGCAGATCGTGCGTATACCGCCGCCCCCAAGTGAAAGGACGCTCGACGTCATGGACCATGAGATCACGCAGGAGTTGCAGCCGTTCGAAACCGCGTGGCGAACCGTCAACGGCCTGAAGATCCGATATGCGCGTGCCGGCAAAGGAGATGAGAAGATCGTGCTCCTCAGCCCGTGGCCCGAGAGCGTCTTTGCATTCGCGCCCGTATGGGCGGGGCTCACGAAGAGGTTCGACGTCCTTGCGATCGACCTTCCCGGCTTCGGGCGCTCGGAAGGACGCGAGGATCTTTTCGCGCCGCAGAAGATGGGCGAGTTCGTCGCAAGCATGATCGAGGCATTTGGGTTGGCCTCCGCGCACGTCGTGGGAATGGACGTCGGCGCGCCGTCCGCCCTGTTCGCCGCCCTCGACCGGCCGCGTCAGCTTCGCAGCCTGATCGTGGGCGCCGGTGCCTGCACCTATCCGCTGATCGTAGACGGTGTCCTCAAGCAGATGATCGAGGCACCGGCGCTCCCGCCGCTCGATAGCCGCCAGGTCATCGGCGGGTTCCTCGCGTCGATCCGTGGGTACACCGTGCCGGCCTTCGTTCGGGACGACTACCTGGCTTCCTACGAGGGCGACCGCTTGACGCGGTCAGCGGCGCTCGTGCGTGCCTACCCCAAGGACCTCGCCGCGCTCGCTCCGCGTCTCGCGTCGATCGATCTCCCGGTCGCGATCGTGGTCGGCCGGAACGACCCGTATGCTCTCGCGCGCGACGCGGCAGCGTTGCGGGAGCGGCTTCCGCGCGCGCGCCTGGACGTCCTGGAGTCGGGTCACTGCGTCTGGGAAGAGCGTGCCGCCGAGTTTGAGGCGATCGTTACGCAATGGGTGAGCGCCGGCCAGCGGGCATGACGCCTGCAAACGAGCGAACCCCATGAGCCAGTCCGGGTTCCCGGTCGGTTTCGACCGCCAAAGCCGGGAGCGCCAGATGTTCCCTGCGCTCAACGCCGCGCAGATCCGGCGCATGAGACCCTTCGGGCACGAGGAGTCGTTCCCTGCGGGCACGTTGCTCTGGGACCAGGGGGACGACGCGCCGTTCTACGTGGTCCTGGAGGGCCAGCTCGAAGTCGTCCACCCCTTTGGCGCGGCGGAGCATCCGGTCGTCGTCCACGAGGCTGGCCAGTTCAACGGCGAGATGTCCATGTTGTTCGGCCGCCGGGCCCTGGTTCGCGGTCGCGCCAAGACCGCCCTGCGCACGCTGCGGATCGAGCCGGCGCGCCTGCAGGCGCTCGTCCAGACGGACTCCGAGTTGAGCGAGATCGTGATGCGCGCGTTCATCCTCCGGCGCGTCGGGCTCCTCTCCGAGGGCTGGGGCGATGCCCTCGTAATCGGATCGCAGAGCTCCGCCGCGACGCTGCGCGTCCAGGCGTTCCTCATGCGCAACGGTCAGCCCTACCAGTACGTGGACGTGGACCGCGAACCGGACCTTCAGAGCCTTCTCGATCGCTTCCACGTCCGTACGGAGGACATCCCGATCCTCATCTGCCGCGGCGAGCGCGTCCTCAAGTGCCCGACGGACGCGGAAGTGGCGGACTGCTTGGGGCTCAACCCGAGCCTCGACCCGGCGCATGTCTTCGACACGATCGTCTGCGGCGCCGGCCCGGGCGGACTGGCAGCCGCCGTCTACGCCGCATCGGAGGGGCTGGACGTCATCATCGTCGAAGGCGCCGTGCCTGGAGGCCAGGCCGGCGGGAGCTCGAAGATCGAGAACTACCTCGGCTTTCCGACTGGGATTTCGGGGCAGGCGCTCATGGCCCGCAGCGTCGCGCAAGCGCAGAAGTTCGGCGCGCGCATCCTCGTGGCGCGCGGCGCCGCGAAGCTGCATTGCGACGTCACGCCGTTTCGCCTGGACCTCGACGGAGGCGAGACGCTTCAGGCCCGAACGATCGTGATCGCGACCGGCGCACAGTACCGCAAGCTCGAGATCCCTGACCTCGCCCGGTTCGAGGGCGCGGGCGTGTATTACGCCGCGACGTTCGTCGAGGCCCAGCGATGCGGCACCGACGAAGTGATCGTCGTCGGTGGCGCCAATTCGGCCGGCCAAGCCGCGACGTTCCTCGCGCGCAGCGCGAGCCAGGTCCACATGGTCATCCGAGGTCCCGACCTCGCCGAGAGCATGTCGCGGTACCTGATCCGGCGCATCGACGAGATGCCCAACATCACGCTCCATCGTCGCACGCGTATCGTAGGCCTCTCCGGCGTCGATCAGCTCGAGCAAGTCACCTGGCGCGACGAAGCGACCGGATCGGAGACGACCTGGCCAATCCGTCACGTCTTCTCGATGGCGGGCGCGGTGCCGAACACCGCATGGTTAGACCGCTGCGTCGCGCTCGACGGCCGGGGGTTCGTTCTCACGGGCTCAGACCTCACGCCCGATGCGCTCGACAAGGCGCGCTGGCCTCTCGCACGCACGCCGATGCTCTTCGAGACGAGCCAGCCGCGCGTCTTCTGCGTAGGCGATGTACGCGCAAGCAGCGTGAAGCGCGTGGCTTCCGCCGTCGGCGAGGGCTCGGTGTGCATCCAACTCGTGCATCGCGTCTTCGCGGAGTGAGCGGCGGTCGACAGCTCCAGTCACTTGGCGTCGGCACTCCCGTGTGCCGCTTGCGACACGTCGTTCCACTCCTCCCATGTCGCGATGCGCTTGGCGTACTCGCTCTTCATCATCTCCAAGGGACCCGAGCCGAAGAAGATTCGAAGCGGCGGCTTCGGGGCATCGACGACTTTGAGGATGGCCGGCCCCGTCGCCTGTGGATCGCCGCGCGTGCGGCCCCGGACCGGACCGAAGAACTCCGCGAGCCGCGCCCGGACCCCATCGTAGAACGGAAGCGGCGTTGCCCTCACGGACGAAGGGCCGTTCCAGTCCGTCTGGTAGCCGGTCGGCTCCACCAACGTGACGTGGACGCCGAATTCCTGCATCTCCGCCGCGAGCGACTGGCTGAAGCCCTCCAGGGCCCACTTGGATGCGTGGTACATCCCGAGGGTCGGGAACGCCGTCACGCCTCCGATGGAGGAGACCTGGATGATGTGCCCCGATCGCTGCTCTCGCAGAATCGGGATTGCCGCCTTGGTCACCCATACCGCGCCGAAGAAGTTCGTCGCCATCTGCGCGCGTATTTGCTCGGCCGTGACTTCCTCGACCGTGCCGAAGAGTCCGAAGCCCGCGTTGTTGACCACGACGTCCAGGCGGCCGAACTGCCCGCGCGCCTGCGCCACCACGGCTTTCGCGGCCTCTTCGTTCGTCACGTCCAGCGCGAGGGGCAGAATCGTCTTTGGGTAGCGCGCAGCGAGGTCGTCGAGGTCTTTCGGATTTCGGGCCGTGGCCGCGACTTTGTCGCCGCGGGCCAGGGCGGTCTCCGTCCAGATGCGTCCGAAGCCCTTCGACGAGCCGGTGATGAACCAAACCTTGGATGCGATTGCCATTGGGTCCTTCCTCGTGTGCCTCGAACCTTGCACGGCCCGCACCATCCCATTCTTTTCTCGCCCGCGAGCGCGCCCCAAGAGCGGGCCTGCCCGCTGGCAAGAAAACTGGCTCCTTGGCAAGAAAGCTCGCCACGCGCCGCTGCGCGCCGTTCGAACAAAGCGGTTCCTCCTTCGCGATGCCCGCGCCTCGCAAGGGAAGGGACGCTTCCTTCGGACCGAGAACGGGCTCGCTCTCGCCGAAGCGAGCGACTCTGCGGGCGAGGGGGGCGTTCATCCTCGTGACGACCGCGCCGCCGCGCCGCCACTTGTCATGGGAGGGCTCCTTCGTCCGTGACGAGCCCTCCTTCGCCGCTGTAGCGGGGTTCTCCCCGGAACGAGAGCGGTCCTCGCGACAAGCCGAGCGTTCCTCGAGGCGAGGATGCGCCCCGTCGCTCGCAGAAATGCATCCAGGAGCGCGAGGACTGCAGTCCTTGGCGCGAGGGACGCGTCGCTCCGTTCGCAGTGTTGAGCGATTCATCGACGCACCCGACGTGATGGCCCGGAGACGGCCGTCGATGAATTGCGTCGTTGAACGAGCCCTCGCGGCGAGCCATGCCGTTGCCGGTGACTATGGTTTTTTGACCGCGATGCGCAAGCGCTAGGACGGAGTTGGGGGATGATGGCGAAGGCGTCGACGGCAAGAAGCCTGGGCGGCGCGTAGATCTCGACCCACGCGGCCAGGGACCGTGAAAAAAGCAAAGCGGCGATGGTGGGTCGGAGGCATCGATCGATTACGCGGCGAGGTGGGGTGGGTCGCGGCAGCGCGCGATGGGGACGGAGACGAGGGGTCCGCCGCAACGCGGACACAGGCCGACATCGCGCCCGGTGAGGCGCGCGAGCCGCTGTCGCCAGCCGGTGGCGGGCAGCGTTCGCATCGCCAAGCCGAGGCGCGTTCGCGCGAGTTCGCGTCGAGTGGTCGAGGCGGACGCGTAGAGGCCCGCGTGCCGGATCTTGTGCAAGCCGTCGGGCAAGACGTGTTGCACCAAGCGCGCGAGAAACGCGACGGGCGAGAGCGTCTCGGTGCCTTGGCCTTTGGTGCGAAAGGTCACGGCGCGATCGGAGACGGCGAGCAGGCGGCTGTTGGCGATGCCGACGCGATGGGTGTAGCGACCCAAGTAGGCCAGGACGTGCTGGCCCTTCTTGAAGGGGGCTTTGGCGTAGACATTCCAGGACAGACGCGCGACGCGCGCCATCAGCGCGCGAAAGCCCTGCGGATCGTGAAAGTCGTCGAATCGCGCGAAGGCGCCGTCGTCGTACGCACGCCCGAGCGCAGTCATCACCTTGCCGCGAAAGACGTGTCCGAGGACCCGGACCGGAAAGAGAAATCGGCGCGAGACGGAGCGCCACGTTTCGCCCTCGAGGCTCAATCCTCCGCCGGTGACGAGGGCGTGGACGTGCGGGTGAAATTCGAGTTTTCGCGTCCACGTATGCAGGACCGTGGTGGCTCCGACGGTGGCGCGCAGCCGACGTTGGCCCACCTCGACCAACGTGCGCTGCGCCGCCTGCATCAGCGCGTCGAAGACCACGCGGGGCGCAAACGCGGCGAGCGGCCGTAGCTCGGACGGCAACGTGAAAACGACATGGAAATGCCGTACGTCGAGCATTCGCACCCGACGCGTTTCGATCCAGATCTCTTGGGCGAGCGCCTGACACTTGGGACAATGCCGATTGCGGCACGAGTTGTATGACGGGTGCTCGTATCCGCAGCGGGCGCATTGATCGACATGCCCGCCGAGCCGCGCGGTGCGGCACTGCGCGATGTCGGTCAAGGCACGCTTCTGGGCACGAGCCAGCGGCCGGACCCGTTCGAGTCCGGCGCGGTGCGCCCGCACGATGTCCGCGATGTCAAAGCGCGCTCGGCCCCGATGGGCCGCGCGCACCCGCCTACCAGCGCTTGTGCGGCAACAGGTCCAGCGGACTGGGAGTCTGGCGTACGAGCTTCTCGGTCACGCGCCCGTAGCGCGCGGTCGAAGTCAGACTGGCATGACCGAGCAACGCGCCTACGACGCGCACGTCGGTTCCCTGCTCGAGCAGGTGCGTCGCGAAACTGTGCCGCAGCACGTGCGGCGTCACTCGCTTTTTGATCCACGCCTGCTTGGCTGCGTCGGCGAGCGCGGCACGCACGGACTCGGCGCACGCTCGTTTGCCCGTCTTGCCGGACGCAAACAGGTAAGGCAGCGGCGGGCGCTCCCGGTCCCAGTACTGCCGTAGCCACGCGTACAGAGTCGGCGACAGCTTTGCTTCGCGTGCCTTGTTTCCCTTGCCGTGGCGCACGCGAATGACCCCGCGCGCCCCGTCGATGTCGCTCACTTCGAGCGCCAGCGCTTCGGCGATGCGAAGCCCTGCCCCGTACAGCACCATCACGATCGCCTGGTAGCGAGGCCGCCGGATCGCGCCGATCAAGGCCTGCACCTCCTCCACGCTCAAGACCGTCGGCAATGGATGCGAACGCTTCGGATGCGAGAGAAACGAGACGACCTCGGGTCGACCCAGCGTCTTGCGATAGAGAAACGACAACGCGCAAATCTGGGTGCCCAACCACGACGCGCTCTTGCCCAGCGCGCTGATCTCCTCGACGTACATGCGCAGCTGCTCACGCGTCAGGTTCGCCAACGGCTGCCCAAACCGATTCGACAGCTGCTCCGCCGTCCGCAGGTACTTCTTGCACGTCGTCTTGGCGTACTTTGCCAACGCCAGGTCCTGACCCAGCTGCTCGATACTCTTGTCCATGGTGGCCTCCTCGGCGTCGCCTTGCCGGGCAACGCCGATCCCAGGGAGCCACCAAAACGCGCCGCAGGTCAGGACTTGGCGCTTGCTGCCTTCACAGCCGCCGCGAAGCGGCTTCGTTCAGAATCTGCAGAACGCACCGACCCCGCTCGCGCTGGGGGGCCAGTCGTTCACGCCGGCATCGCTGATCGCGTTCTTCCAGAGCCGAATCGACGCTGCCAATCAGGTCGTCGCGGCGAAAGCCCAGTGGATCGACCTCGGGAAGAAGTACACGACGCTCGACCTCACGGCCGATCTCGTCGCGCGCGGTCTCAAGCAGTACGTCATGAACGCGTACGGCGCGGCGAGCCCTCTGCTCGCCGACTTCGGCTTCACGCCGCCGAAGCGAACGCCGCTGACCGTCGAGCAGAAGACGCTGGCCATCGCCCGGCGTGCCGCGACCCGCAAGGCGCGCAACACGCTCGGCAAGAAACAAAAGGAGGCGATCAAAGGCACGGTGCCGCCGACCGTGCCGGTGACGCCGGTCGCTCCTAGCCCCACGCCTCCGGCGCCTGCTCACGCGGTGCACGAAGGATCGTAGGCCATCGCTGAAGTGCCGATGAGCGACGCCCGGCTCGCTTCGCGCTCGCACGCCACGCGAGGCGGGCCGGGTCCTTCCGGGCCGCGGGTCACCGCGCCGCGCCGTTCGTTGACCGGGCACAAGCGCTTGTCTATCGTCGGCGCCGAATCCAATGAAATTCTTGGTGAGCCCGCAGTCGGTCGCAAGGCACGTGGCCCGGCGCATGCGCGCGAAAGTGCAGAGCGAGCTGCGCCAGCGCGTTCAAGGCCTCGAGGGCATCGAGACCGCGTCGCTTGCGGAGGACTTCGCGCCGCTCCGCGAGCGCATCCGGGCTGCCGGCACGGACAGCCTCAAGGATTTTCAGAACGGGTACACGCTCGAGGGCGGCCTGTCCCTCCAGCAGAACCCCGACGAATTCGCGGCGCTGTGCGTGACCCTCGCGCGCTGGAAGCCGATTCGCAATTACCTCGAAATCGGCTCCGCGAGCGGAGGCTCGTGCCGTTTTTTGAATGAGTATTTGCAATTCAACACGGTATTCAGCCTCGACGACGGGAGGCACCCGCGCGCGTCCGAGCAAGAAGCGAACTTTCGCACGATCCCCTCTCTCGAGAGGTTCATCGGCGACAGCCATTCGGAGGACGCGCGTCGATTTCTGGCGCAGCACGTCCAGGGAACGCTGGATGTCGCTTTCATCGACGGCGATCATTCCTACGAGGGCGCGTCCGCCGATCTGCGCCTCGTGTCGGCGTTCAGCCGGCCAGGCACGATCGTCATCTTCCACGACACGGTGGCGTGCGAGGGCGTGCGCCGGCTCTGGCAGCGCTCGATGCGCACGGGGCTCATCAAGGGCATCGCGGAGTTCGTCGGCGAGGATGCGCCGCTCGGGATCGGCGTCGGATCCATGCAATGACGGCGGCGTCGCGAGACGCTGTCGTCTACCTCGCGCGTCGCGGCGAGAAGATCGAGTCCATTCGGCGCTTCTTGGCGGCGTACGACGCCCATCCGGCGGGGGCGCCGCACGACCTCGTGGTTCTGTGGAAGGGCTTCGAAAGCCGGTCGTTGCCCGATGACCATGCCGCGCTCGTGCGCGGTCGCGCGCTGCAATCGCAGTGGATCCCCGACACCGGCTTCGACGTGGACGCGTATTGGCGCGTGGCACGCGATCTGGGCTACGAGCGCTTCTGCTTTCTGAATACGCAGAGCGAGCCGCTCGCGGATCGCTGGCTCGCTCTTCTCTTGCAGGCGCTCGACGATCCGCGTGTCGGCGTCGCGGGAGCGACGGGGTCGTTCGAGAGCCCGTATACCGAGTACATGCGCGGCTGGCGAGGGCTGTTCCAGTTGCCGCTGATGCGGAGGGCCCGTTGGATGGCGCGGGCCGCGCAAATGCGCCTGCACTTTGCGCCGTTTCCGAACCACCACGTTCGAACGACGGCCTTCGCGATCAAGGCGGCGACGATGCGGCGTGTACGCTGCCATCCCATGCGGTCGAAGTACGCCGCGTTTCGCTTCGAGAGCGGACGCGGCGGGTTGACGGCGCAAATCGAAAAGATGGGCCTCGAGGTGAGGGTGGTAGGGCGCGACGCGACGGCCTACTCACCCGACCGCTGGCCCGAGAGCCGGACGTTTCGGCTCGGCGATCAGAGCAACGTGCTCGTCGCGGATCGACACACGCGCATCTTCGCCGAGGCCGACGACGCGACGAAGCGGCAGCTACTCTCCTCCGCCTGGGGCTCGGCCCCGTAGCCCATGCATCCCGAATCTCCCCTCGAGCTCGCGTTGCAGGCGGCGGACGCGGCCCTGGCGAAGGCGCCGCGTGCAGCAGCGGCGCGGTGGGAACGTGCGCGCGCGTTGCAGGCGCTCGGGCGCGACCGCGAAGCGCTCCAGGCATATGTGAGCGTCCTCGCGATCGACGCCAACCACTTCGACGCGCTCACGTCGCTCGGCGCGTTGCTCGTGAAGACGGGGCAGCGTGTTGCCGCGCGCACAGCCCTGGCGCGCGCGGTCCACGTCCAGCCCGACCGCGCGAGCGCGCACACGAATCTCGCCATGCTCCTGTGCGACGAAGATGCCCGGGCCGCACGCGAGCACTACGAGCGCGCGCTTCTCCTCGATCCGAACGACCTCAACGCGCACCGCGGCCTCGCCATTCTCCTCCTCCGGTTGGGCGAGCTCGCGCTCGCACGACGCCACGGCGACATCGGCTTCCGCGGGCGCGCCGATGCGTGGCCCTACCGGGGCGAAGGACAGCCCGTCTCGCTCCTTCTCCTTCTCTCGGCAATGGGCGGCAACGTCCCCATCGAGTCGTTCGTCGACGACCGGGTCTTTCGCAAATGGACCCTCGCCCCCGAGTTCTTCGACCCCGACGCGGAGCTCCCGCCTCACGACCTCGTCTTCAACGGTGTGGGGGACGCGGATCGATGCGGCGAGGCGCTCGACGCGGCAGCCGCGGTTCTGGCGCGCACCGAAGCGCCCGTTCTCAATTGGCCTTCGCGCGTGCGCGAGACGGGGCGCGCCGCGAACGCCGAGCGTCTCGGTCGCATCGACGGGGTCGTGACCGGGCGCACGCGCGAATGGGGCCGCGACGCGCTGACGGCGCCGCACGCGTCGGACGCGCTCCTCCGGGACGGCTTTCGGTGGCCGGTCCTCCTTCGCGCGCTCGGCTTCCACACCGGAGAGCATTTCGTCCAGGTCGACGATCCGAGCGCGTTGCCGGGCGCCGTGGCCGGTCTTCCGGGCGACCGGCTCCTCGTCCTCCAATTCGTGGACACCCGCGGCTCCGACGGCTTCTTTCGCAAATACCGGGTGATGATCGTCGACGGGCAGCTCTATCCGCTGCACCTGGCCGTCTCCGCGAGCTGGAAGGTCCACTATTTCAGCGCCGATATGGCGGAGAGCCCCGCGCATCGCGCCGAGGACGAAGCCTTCCTGCGGGACATGCCCGGGACTCTCGGCCCGCAGGTCATGCGCACCCTCGAAGCGATCCGCGACGCACTCGCTCTCGACTACGGCGGGATCGACTTCGCGCTCGACGGGCAGAGTCGCGTGGTGGTCTTCGAAGCCAACGCCACGATGATCATCGCCGCGCCGCCGGACGACGAGTGTTGGGCCTACCGCGTCGGGCCTGTCGAACGGGTGCGATCGGCGGTGACGCGCATGTTGTTGGCGCGGGCGAACTCGGAGAGGAACGCGGCGGCGGCCTTCGCGTCGTCGAGGGTGACGCCGTTGTAGAGGGAGATCCGCAGGCCGCCGCGACTTCGGTGGCCTTCGGTTCCCAGGAGTCCCGCCTGGTCCGCGCGCGCGACGAAGCGGGCGTCGAGCTCCGGGGTCGGGCATCGAAAGACGACGTTCATGTCCGACGCG
>Ga0210386_10005195_pt1 | contig 10607 bp, 7 predicted proteins | sample IncBWH32OmetaG_FD_160091 | JGI IMG/M metagenome (GOLD analysis project Ga0210386, IMG submission 160091) | Forest soil microbial communities from Barre Woods Harvard Forest LTER site, Petersham, Massachusetts, United States - Inc-BW-H-32-O ... | reverse complement strand
AGTCTCACCGGAAGCGGGCTCTCGCAGGTAGATGCGCAGATCAAGCGCTACTTTAACATCGGCGAACATCTTCACCTCGCCGCCTTTTTCGAATCAGAGAACCTGCTGAACACGAACAACCTGAACTGTAATACCACGACCGGATGCACCGGCTCGGTGATCAATACGGTCAATTCCAACGACTTTCTGCGGCAGACAGCGGCGCGCACCTCACGCAACGTGCAGACCGGTCTGAGCTTGAAGTTCTGAAGAGTGCACTACGGGAGGCCGGAGTGAGCAGCGCCGGTCTCCATACCGATTCGTCAGACCCTTCTTTCAGAGGAGAATTTCGTCCGATGCAACCTGGATCCCTGCCGCGCATTCTTCTCGCGACAGCAGTCTTCGCTCTCCCTCATCTGTCTGCCGCTCAGGCGGTCACAAAGCCTCTGCCGCTGCATGCTCCGACACAGGATAAAAATTTCTATCTCTTCTCCGCGCTTCAGGCCGACCCTGTCGTTCGAGATGCCCTGACAGCCGATAGTACGCTTGGCCAGATCAGTGCCGAGCGGCAGAGGTTCCTCGCACAGTCTCTAAAGGTCTGCAAGGAAAATGCTGTCTGCACCGTGAGAGCCCTTCTCTGGACGGAGGAGGAGATCCGCATAGTCTCCTTCGCTCTCGCCCGTATTTATCAGACCAACCCATCTCTGCGGCAGCTGACCGACCGGAGCCTTCGCCCAAGCGGCACCTATGTGCTCTACCAGAAACAAAGCAGTGAAGAACTGCTGGTGAACGCATGGGAAGTGTGCGCCAGAGGCCTCAACGACATCCTCTCCGTATACGGGCAGGGTGCCTCCCCACGCTATCCGCAGATAGACTCCATATCGTTCGAAGTAAACTCCGCCGACTTTCAGCAGCGCATCACTGCGCTTGCCAGTCAGATATCCGCCGATACACCGGCATCGCAGCTCTTCTTCGAGCCTACGCTCAAAGCTGCGTTGCAGCTGCTCGCTCTCAACCACCGGGATGAGGCAGGCAGGCTGGAGCCGATGGAAACGGGCGTGAATGAGGCCGCTGTGAAGTCGATCGCGTCGATGCAGTGGGACAAGTTTGCGTATTCAGTCATCGTCGTTCCCGGCGCCGGTCCGAGCGATCCGGAGGTCGCGCTCTCCGAGATGGGTCGCAGGCGCACCGCGCTCGCAGCAGAGGCCTATCACGCAGGTAAAGCGCCATTCATACTTGTCTCCGGCGGTTATGTGCATCCCTCGCAGACACGCTTTTCCGAAGCGATTGAAATGAAGAAGGCTCTATTGAAGGACTACAACGTACCGGAAGCTGCGATCCTGGTAGACCCGCATGCCCGGCACACCACAACCAACATGCGCAACGCTGTGCGTGAAATCTATCGCTATCAGATTCCCATGAACAAGCCAGCACTCGTGATCAGCGATCCGGCTCAGGTTGGTTACATTGCCGGCCAGCCCTTCGCCGACCGCTGCCTCAAGGAAATGGGGTATCTGCCCTATCAGATCGTGAATCGGCCCTCCGATACCAGCCTCGCCTTCCTGCCGCTGGTCGAGTCATTACAGCAGGATCCGTTGGACCCTCTCGATCCCTAGAAATCGGACGTCGCAGCCGCTTCCCACGCGCCCATAACGGTGGGTCCGCAAGAATCCGATGCATCGCTGTCGCAGCCCCTTAAGGCTGCGACCTGGAGTGAAACATGAAACGCCGATGTTCTTTAGCCATACTCATCACCGCAGCGCTCTGCATTCCCGAGCCAGCTTTTTCGTGGGGAACGCGCGCGCACGCCGTCATCGATCACACAGCTATCGATACGCTATCCGACGATGGTCCCGTCTTCCTCAGGAAGTATGCAGACTACATCGCCGGCTCTGCCAGCATTCCGGACACATGGCGTCAAGCGTCGGAGCCCTTTTCAAAGATCGAGGAAGATCCCAACCACGGCTGGTTTCGCGAGCAGTTCTCCTTCATGAACGAAATTCCGCGCTCCCGTTACGAGTTTGTGCTCGCGCTTTATCGCGAATATCTTCGTATCGAGAAGTCCGATCCCGAGAACGCACGCCGTATGAATGTGCGCTGGACTGGCACACTGCCTTACGCCGCTGCCGAGGTATACGGTCATCTCGTTGCAGACATGCGTTATTTGCGCAAGGCACGTGCCGACGGCAAAGACACCACCTTCCTGGAACAGACCTGCGCATTCTACGTGGCCTGGATGGGGCATTACATCGGCGATGGATCGCAGCCCTTGCACGATACGATTCATCACGATGGCTGGCAGGGCCCGGACCCAAATGGTTACACCCGCGATCCAAAAATTCACGGGCGCTTCGAGTCGCAGTATGTTGATGCCATTTCTCTGACAGAAGAGGATATTCTTCCGCGGATCGGAAAGCCCGGCCACCTGCAAGGAGATGTTTTCGACTTGATCCTCGCTCATCTCGACGAGGCTGGCAGCAACGTGGAAACGATCTACAAACTCGATAAGCGCAATGCCTTCGCCAATGTTCACGATCAGGAAGCAAGAGAGATGGTTTACAGCCGTACTGCTGCCGGCGCGTGCATGTTGCGGGATCTTGTCTATCGTGCCTGGATCGAGAGCGCGCTACCTGTAACTCCGGGCAAGCCCAACCCGATCGATCAGAACAATCCGGCTTATAACCTGGAGACGGGTAGTGCTCCTGCAGCCAGATCTCCAGAGATAGTCAAGTAAGGTCCGGCCGCGCAATGAATAGAACACGCTCTTATGGGGTCTTACCATGCGTCGCTCCCGGTTTGTCGCCAACTCGGAAGTTACGAAGATTCATTTCGGCGCAGCGTCTTGCCTTCGACTTTCCAGACGAACTCTGCTTTAGGTGTTTGAAGCAGCTGCGACAGATTCAAAGGTAGACACTTAAAAACTTGTCTTGACACCCCTCTACTTCTAGGCATACTATCTGCGATACCTAGAAGTAATAGGGTAAACCAATGGCTAGGAACGATTTTCAGGGAAGTCTGGACTTGCTGGTTCTCAAGACTCTTGCGCAGAGAGGCAAGCTACATGGATATGGAATTGTGCTCCACATCCAGCGGGCCTCCGAAGAACTTCTTCAAGTAGAAGAAGGTTCGCTCTACCCGGCTCTTCACCGCATGGAGCAGAGCAAGTGGATCAGCTCCGAGTGGGCGCTGACCGAGACCAACCGCAAAGCGAAGTATTACAAGTTAACCGCCGCAGGCCGGAAACAGTTGCAGGAGGTTGAGGAAAGCTTCGAGCAACTAGTCAGGGGCGTCCGCGCCATGCTCAAGTACGCATGAGGTAATCCCATGCCGCTTCTTCGCCGTATTGCCAATCTCTTCTCACGTTCGCGCGTAGACCGTGAAATCAAGGCCGAGATCGAGGCCCACATCGATTTGCGCATCGAGGACAACATCGCCGCCGGCATGTCTCCCGGGGAGGCGCGCAGGGCTGCATTACTGCGCTTCGGCAATCCTACGGCAACCGGGGAACTAGTCGCCTCGGCCGATCTGGTGCTGAGCCTTGAAAACATCTGGTCCGATTTTCGTTACGCCACGCGTCAGTTGCGCCGTTCGCTCGGATTCACAATCACTGCGGTCATGACGCTGGCCTTGGCCATCGGCGCGAACACTGTGGTTTTCAGCATATTGAATGCATTTCTGCTGCGCCCGCTGAATGTGCCTCAGGCACAGAGCCTTTACGGAATCTGGCGCACGTCTACGAATGACATGGCTCAGTCCTATCCGGACTATCTCGATCTGCGCGACCGCAACCGCAGGTTTGAGAGCCTGGTGGCTTACAACATCGCACTGGCAGGGTTGGATACCGGCCAGGATCCATCCCGATCCTGGATCGAGGAAACCAGCGGGAACTACTTCGATGCACTGGGCTTGCAACCGTATCTTGGGCGGGTGTTTCACGGCTCCGATGAACGCGGTCCCGACAGCGCTCCGTATATTGTGCTGACTCATGCCTTTTGGCACAGCCATTTCCAGGACGATCGCGGCGTGATCGGCCGTGTCGTTAGGCTGAACAAGCATCCTTTCACGATCATTGGTGTAGCCCCGCCTGAATTCCACGGCACACTATCGTTTTTCAATCCCGATCTGTTTGTGCCCATTGTGAACCACCCGATCTTTGCGGACGACGACTTCAACTCTCGCAGCAATCGCTGGGTTTTCATGACGCTGGGACATCTGAAGGCAGGAGTCTCCCAGGCGCAGGCAGTCGCAGATCTGAACTCGATTGGAGCCTCTCTGGCGAGAACCTATCCCAAAGACGACAGCGATATGACCTTTACCCTGGCCCGCCCGAGCCTTTACGGCGACTATGTAGGCCGTCCGGTCCGAATGTTCATGACAGGATTGATGCTGCTGGCCGGGATGATCCTACTGGCAGCGTGCGCTAACCTGGGCGGCTTGTTTGCTGCGCGCGCGGCCGATCGTTCGCGAGAGATTGCCCTGCGGCTGGCGCTCGGGTCAAGCCGCAGACGCATTTTGCGCGGGCTGTTTGCTGAAGCCGTGCTGATTGGGCTCGCCGGAGGTGCGGTTGGACTCCTCGGCAGTGTGGTATTGCTGCACGGACTGAGCACTTGGCAGCCAGTTTCCAGATGGCCGCTTCATATGTCGGTAGACCCGGATGCAAGCGTATATGCAGTCTCTCTGCTGCTGGCGCTAGCGAGTGGCCTGCTGTTTGGCGCGGTTCCGGTGACTCAGGTGCTCCGCACCAATCCATATGAGATCGTCAAAGCAGGTGCTACCGGAACAAAACCCGGCAGGTTTGGGCTGCGGTTGATCGTCCGGGACGTGTTGCTTGTCGTGCAGATTGCGATCTGCTCTGTGCTGGTCACTTCTTCCATTGTTGCAATGCGCGGATTGGCGCGGTCGCTGCACAACAACTTTGGTTTCGATTTGCAGAATACCCTGCTGGTCGAGACAGACCTGGATATGGCCGGATACAAGGGCGATGGAGTGCCTCCAGAGCAGAAACGGATGATCGACGCGGTGAAGACGATTCCCGGGGTCAAGTTTGTTGCGATGGCAGATCAGGTTCCCTTAGGGGACACTCAACCCGGCTCAAATGTTTTCACCGACACTACCTCCGATCTGAGACCAGCGAACGCCGCTGCCGACGCACTCATGTTCAAAGTCTCTCCCGAATACTTTCACGCGGCGGGCACAGCCCTGCTATCCGGGAGAGCATTCACTGATCAGGACAATAAAGACAACAGCTACGTTGCGGTGGTGAACAGAGAGTTTGCGCGCAGGATTTTTGGTTCCATACCCAGGGCGATGGGTAGCTACTTCAAAATGCCGGAGGGGAAGCGAGTACAGGTGGTGGGTGTTGCCGAGGACGGAAAATATGCGAGACTCACCGAAGATCCCAAGCCGGCGATGTTCCTTCCACTCCAGCAATGGCCATCCAACTCGGGTTATCTCGTGGTGCGCTCGGTCGGGGACCCGAACCAGCTGGGGCTCGCCATAAGGAGCAGGTTGCGGCAGCTGGATTCTGCGGTGCCGGCTTACATCCAGACACGCTACAAGTCGCTGGATGCGGTTCTGCTGGGTCCACGCATGGCGACGCTTTCGCTGGGTGTGTTGGGCGCGATGGGTGCGATGCTGTCGATCACTGGCATCTTTGGAATGGCCGCGTATTCGCTCAGCAAGCGGCTGCGGGAGTTAGGAATTCGCGTTGCTCTCGGCGCGCAGCGAAAAGAAGTGTTGCAGGCAGCGCTAGGACGCGCAGTTAAATTGCTGGCGATTGGCTCAGTGACAGGATTGATTCTCGGAATCCTCGCCAGTCGGGTGCTGGCCTTCGTCGTGTCCCAGGCTACGTCGCGTGATCCGCTCGTGCTGGCGGGAGTCGTCTTGGTCATGTCGATCCTGGGCCTGCTGGCCACCTGGATCCCGGCTCAGCGCGCACTGTCGGTAGATCCCGTGAAACTGCTCCGCGAGGAGTGACCTGCAACAAAAGGGCAAACCAAACTGTGATTTGCCTGTTTGCGGGCCACCAAATGGAAGTCAGCTGGCGCGAACAGGGTGAGTCACTCTTCGACCGAAATTAGCGAACCATTACAGGAACCGGGGCACAAGGTGATCGTGGCCAGTCCGCGCGCTGCGAGCGATCTCTCACAGTGATCGCAGGTGGGAACCCGCCTTCAGTCACTCATCTTTCTATCGCACTGGAGTCCAGCGCGCCTCTCCCTGCGCAGACAAGGTCAGCGTGCAACGCGCACCCACAACTCCGCTGAGAGATTTGCTGCTCAGTTGATAATGCGTGGCGGCAAAGCCAAGCGCCGACAAATCCACCTTGTATCGTCGAGGCTTGTCGGACAGATTCTTCAGCACAAATCCGTCCTGGCTATAGCTGTAGCGCAACGCATACTCGGGAATTCCGAGTTCCACGCTGCCGTAACTCGTCAGATGCGGCGCGACGGATACATCCGCGTCGGCGGGAATAGTCAAACCCAGCAGTTTCTGAATCAACACAGCGGCGAAGACATTGGGATATTCGTAGTACTTCTCGGCCCCATGCGCATCTTTGCCATCGATGTAATACACATGGTCCATGTCGTACCGTTCGCTCATAAAGTAGCCATTTTTTGCGCCCTCTGCCGCCACAGTCTTCAACTGATCCAGCAGCACCTCGCTCTGCTGCTGCGACTCACGAAACGCTGCATCCCAGTACCAGTATCTGCCCGCCGCACAAAGATCATACGGGCCGCCTGAGCCAATCTCGGTCTTATCGTAGTCGGCAATGCTCGCCGCCACGAAACTGGGAAATCGCTCAAATTCTTCGGTATTCATGCCGATCAAGCGACGTACCTGAGCAACTTGCTCCGCCGTTGCATATCCGAAGACCACCGGTAACTCATTGGCAAGAAGATGAATGTGATCGTGCGCCTTTCCGTCGCGGTCAACCCAATCGATGAATCTCCCGTTCTTCGCGTCCCAGTACCCCATCGGAAGAGGCATAACCAGTACATCGGCCATTTTCTTGGCAGCTTCGCCAAACCGTGCGGCCTCATCATGTCGTTCCAGCACGTTCTCCATAGCAGCCAGCAACACGAACGCGCGTGCGGCAAATGCCTGGGCCTGCGTCACGCGTCCGTCCTTGATCACCTGATCTTCGTAATAAACATCCGACCACACGCGTCCGTACTGATCGGTGTTCGACAGGATCCAACCAGCCGCATGTTCCAGGTTTCCGATATTCGATCGCAACCACCCTGCATCTTTTCTGGCTTCGTAGTACCGCCAGGCCTCTTCCATCACTTCAATGTTCCCGGTCAGTGGAAACATGGCCGCATTCTGCCGGTTATCCTGGCTGTTTCTGCGCACGTGGTACTCGCGTCTTCCATCTGGCTGCACAGATGTGGGCATGCGATAAAGATTTTCCGGATCGTCATTCATCAGCTTGAACTGGAGCTCGATCATCCGCCTCACAATATCCAGATCGGCCTCCGAGCCCATCGCTAGCCGTCCTTTGAGTTGAAATTCATGGTCTACGGCCGGATAAGAGCCCGCGTACGAGTTCACATTCAGCGTGCTCAGAACATATCCACTGTGGTACGGGAAACTCGCCGCCATGGTCTTCTCCACGACCGATGGCAGAATGGTGCCCCAATAGAACCCAGCCAGCGCTTCTTCCAACTCGGCGCCGTCGGCAAACTCAAGAGAAAATCGATGACCGAAGGGGTCGCTGTGCGGCCGAGCCTCGGCCCTGGAGAGAGTCACACTCTTCGCGCGCAGAGTAACCGTCAGTCCCGATTCGGTCTTCTTCGCACTCAGATCGCCGCCATCTAGCTCTAGATGCCATGAGTGATCCTTCGACGTCGCAGCGAGCGGCAGAATCCACAGCGCTCGGTTCGCGTCCACCTGTGCGCCTGTTGCATTTATAGGAAGAACCCACCACTGATTCTCTTCGTACCGAACCCCCAGCCCCTGGCAATGGGTAAATACCATCTCAATCGGTGTGCGAGCGTCCTTTCGCGTAACCAGAAGGTCTTCTCCGGTACGAGTTACGTTGGCGTTTTCGATTGACTGCAGAATCCCATCGGTACTCCCTGGCTGGGCTCCATCCGAGTTCGATTCGCTTCCTAGTGCAGTTACGTGCGTTGACACTCCGAGGAAGAGCAAGATCGAGATCAGTATTTTCATATGGTGTTTTTAATCAGGTTCGACCGAGCACCTCAAGGCCCAACAGCAGCTGACGGACGTTCGACTCCGAACCTCACATAGCTCCGTAGAGGCATTCTGGGGTGGCTTCAGTTTTCAGGAATATCGTGTCGATCGTCATGTCGGGGTATCGCCAGCCCGGATTTTATCACCCACCATAGATGCGCCAGCTCAGACCGGTATGCTGCCCAGCTTTTTATTTTGACCAAGAAAGTGGTCGAGCGTTCGATCCATCCATCTGAATCCAACCGACACCAGATCTACAACTCCACATTGCCGTGTAGTCGGCAACGCGCATAGGTGACTTCGGACGCCTGGGTGTTCACTCTGAGACTGTCAGCTCTCCGAATGGGCCGTTTTACGGACAAGTGGATCAGGGTTAGTTCTTACAAGCCGACTCTTCGTCACTGATCCAGGCTCGAGTGACTCGGCGATTTATCACTCGCCGAGAGCCGGACTGTTGGACGGAGGGCCGTTATTAGAGCAAATAACAAGGTAAATGCTCTGGCTACTCGTAGCCGCAAGGGCGCTCGGAGCCTATCCACAGTTGGGCCAGATCTCTGAGGTTGTGTTTGTATGTGCGCGTTACCAAGTATTCCTTTCCACCTTTTATACGCAGCCTGTATTCTCCCGTCGGTAAAGGTTGGATCTCCTCCACGGCTGAAATATTTACGAGGACCGAGCGGTGAATGCGAATAAAACCGTAGGGTTTGAGCTTCTCGGCCATGGACGAGAGGGACTCATGCACTAAATAGGCATCAGGTCGGTGTCGCAACGAAACGTAATTACCTTCGGCTTGCACAGCCAGGATGTCGGCTAAATCCAAGAGTAGGATTCTACCCTTTGCCTTGAACGCGATTCGTGGCGCCTGTCGTTTTGCTATAACCTCCAACTGCTGCAAGGCTCGGACGAGGTTGGCAACATCAACTCGAGCTACCGGGAGCGATCGGATATCTATAGGTTCGTAGAACCCATCTTCTGCTGTCGATTCAAGAGTGTATTCCCGTTTACTCTTGATCGCGCAAGTCGTATCTCCCCGCGTTGGGCCAGCCGAATTCTCAGCATTAGTGTGAGCTGCTTGTTGAACAAACATCTCACGTGTAATGGCCCTCAGGTCGTTAATCTTGGGGATGTTCATGATGGACCTCGTATTGATCTCTCGTTTCGACTTCGTGCTACCCGAAGTGAGACTGACGAGTGTGCTACTTTTACATGAAATGGTCCTACATAACCGAGGCGGGGGATCGGTACCCACGCATTACCTTTCAGGCCCGTAGTTACTTCTGCCCAGCGCTCACTGCAGACGGAAAGCTGGATTGCGCCCCGAAATAACACTCAATGGATTGCAACTTTCCGTTATTGATTCGGAGATACTCCACATTCCGGAACGATTTACCGTCCTTGGTGTGGCAAAGATACTTAACAAAAGCATCCCCCGCGCCTGTCGTGATTCGTTCCAGGTCAAAATGTCCAATGAAATCGATCTGTGTTTCCCAGCATCGTGCTTTGAAAGTGCTCTTGCTGATGTGATCGTCGCCCGCCGCGCTTGTAAAGGTGAAGTTATCGGCGAGCAGCCTATCCACCGGTCCCCAGTCTTTCTCCTCCCAGGCTGCGTACCACTTCCGGACAACCTCCTCGTTCGTTAGGCTTTGCACTCCCCATGCGCTGGCACTTGCCGGTCCCGGCAGACACACGACACCCACCAGCGCGCATGCTCCCGTTGCGAGCAGGTTCCTGCGCGACACTGCGATCCTTTTCATTGTTCGTTCTCCTTTTCAGGGTGTAGTTTGAAGCGCTTGGTCCGATCGCGATGCTGACTGTCCGAGCATACGAACTAGTTGGGATGCAACAGTGTCACAGTGCCCCTTGATACGCCCCATGCAATCAACCTCGCTTGCGGTTCCCCTGCGTGCGCAGGGACCGCAGCCAGCCCACGATGTTTCTGATCCCCGCGTTCCACACCTTCGCATCTTGAGCATTCTTTGCTAACGTGGCGTAGCCCTCGACCAGCGCAACCAGAAAGCTGGCAGACTCGACTGGATTCAGGTCACGGCGAACTGTTCCTTGGGACTGCCCTTTCCGCAAAAGCGTTGCAACTCCTTCCTGCCAGTCAAGGAATATTCTCTCCAATCGCCTGCGGAATTGCTCGTCCAACGGAGACATCTCCTGTGCCAAAAGGAGCAGAGGACAACCGGCGCGAACGTCCTGTGTCCGAGCTGGTATCCGCCGGACAACGCCGATCAAAATGTCGATGGGTTCCCCCTCGCTACGCATGGGACGCAACCACCTATCGTGCGTAAGTTTTGCAATCTTCTCTTCGATGACGGCATATCCCAGGGCTTCCTTGCTGTCGAAGTGATAATAGAGCGCTCCCTTGGTGACGTTGGCGGCGGCGAGAATTGTATCGATGCCGGCACTCTGGAAGCCTGATCTGT
>Ga0210386_10005193_pt1 | contig 10609 bp, 8 predicted proteins | sample IncBWH32OmetaG_FD_160091 | JGI IMG/M metagenome (GOLD analysis project Ga0210386, IMG submission 160091) | Forest soil microbial communities from Barre Woods Harvard Forest LTER site, Petersham, Massachusetts, United States - Inc-BW-H-32-O ... | reverse complement strand
CCGGGGCGATCATACCGGGCACACCGCGGCGCTGGGGGCAGACAGCTAGGCGGTGATTGCGGCAATGGCGGTGCCGACGGCCGCGATCCACGATGGCTATGGCACACGTCTGATCGGCGCCTTCGTCACTTGGGCGCGAATGCATAGCGCGTAGGTGATCGGCTGGCTGCCGACGACACTGGAAGATGATCCGTTCCCGGCGGTGACACAGGCAGCGATGGCGGCGGTTTATCTGGAGCACGGCGGCACGTTCCTGGCGCTGCCCAATCGCAGCGGCTGTCCGCGGTCGGCGTTTTTCGATACCCTATCGCATCTGAACGAGGGAGCACAGATCACGCATTCGATGCTTCTGGCGCGTACGCTGGCGCAGTACTTGAATCGACCGCCGCGCGCTACGGCACTTGTACAGACACCGCGTTTGTGATAGCGCAATCGCCATCATGCTTGGATTGGCATTTCTTGCGCCGCTTCGGTTACTTCCGCCGCTGTGGCACCACAGGCGACGTTGCAGACATCCTCGGCGTCACCCGGCTGGCAGGCGATGCCGATGAACCTCGAGGAATAGCTGGGGCATCGTGACTCGAGGGCGGAGGTATCGACCATGTCGGTGGTGACATCGAACATGTGATCCATGTCGCCATAGACGCAATTGTAGGGATTGCTGGCGTGCTGCTTGCACGCCTCAAGCGTGCGGCGCACCGCTTCCTGCGCGGCCCTTTGGCCATCGGGGACGCGTCCTGCGCCTGCGCTGGTGCCGCCAGCCAGAGCGCGACGACGGCGGCCACGGCAAAGCGCCCAAGCGCAGGGCGGGTTGCGGTGGGGCGCATCGACAACTCCTGAGCGGTTCTGCGGCGAGACGGGCGGATGGTCAGCGGCTTCATCGCGTCCTGTGAAGCGTTGCGTTGCGCGGGAGGTGACATGGTGCCGCGGCTGGCAGCATAGTTCGAGCCCAGGTTGAGGATGGGGTGGCGTTGCTACCCAACCAAGAAAGCAGACCATGCCATGATCAAGCGATTCCACGTGCTGTATGTCGGGCAGATCGAGCTGGACAACGTCGGGTCGACCGGCACTCCCGCGAATGACCGGCGCTATCCGAATGAGCGGCTGAGCGAAGTGTTCTTCACCTCGCGGCGGATCGCGCGGGTGATGGATGAGCTCGGGTATTACGCGTTCTGGACGGCGGAGCACCATTTCCAGCACGAGGGCTATGAGTGCCTGCCGAACCTGATCCAGTTGGGGCTGTGGCTGGCGACGCAGACCGAGCGCTTGAAGTTCGGCTGCGGGTTCAACGTGCTGCCGATGTGGCATCCCATTCGGCTGGCGGAGGATTATGCCATGGCCGACATCGTCACCAACGGCCGGGTGATCATGGGCATCGGGCGCGGCTATCACACGCGGGAGGTGGAGACATTCGGCGGGCCGCTTCTCGATGCGGAGAAGAACCGGCGCTATTTCGAGGAGCAGTTGCGGCTACTGCTCGCCTGCTTCAACGAGGAGTCGTTTCAGTTCAAAGGCGAATTCTTCGAGGCGCCGCCACCGGTGGAGTATCGCGGCTACCGGATGAAGGAGATCACGGTAGTGCCGCGGCCAAAACATCTGCCGGTGGAGATCTTCATGCCGGTGGCCAGCGGCAAGACCATCGACTTGATGGCGAAATACGGCCTGAAGGCGATGGTGACGCTGAACGGCGAGAAGATTTTAGATGACGTGGTGCGAGCATATCAGGCGGCTTGCGCGGCACATGGCAAACACAAGCAGCTCGGCGAAGATATGATCTGGGGCGCCGGGCTGTATTTGGCCCGCGACCAGGAGGAAGCGATCCGCCGCGTCGAGCCGGCGCATGACGAACGCTACAAGTGGTTCGCGCCGTTCGGGTTCGTGCGCTACGCCGATGAGCAGGGGCGGACCTGGGGTACACCTGGGGCGCCGTCGCGGATACCGTCGCTGCGCGATGGGGTGGCGCAGAAAGCGTGGTTCTGCGGCACGCCGGGCCAGGTGATCGATGGGATCAAGTCGATCGAGGCGAGGTATCCCGGGCTGGAGGACTTCATGGTGCACTGGGCCGAGGGGTTGTCACCGAGCGAGTTCGAGGAGCAGTTGCGCTGGTTCGCTCGCGACGTCATGCCGGCATTCGGGTAGGGAGAATGAGGAGGGGTGTGCTGGTGCTGAGAAGGAATATTAGCCACAGATACACGCAGATGATCCATGCCGTGTCAGCGACCGCGGACGAAACGGCAAATTTCGAGACGAGGTCTGCCGAAATTGCGTAGCAGGCACACAGGATGGCGCGTTGCTTTCAGATAGTTGAGACACCGGGCGAGATGCGCACTGTCCAGTGCCTTGGCCGCTTTCAGTTCGACGATGAGGGTGCTTTCAACCAATGCCTCGACGGGATACCCCCCGACGAAGACGTTGTCCGTAGCGGACAGCGATCTTGTGCTGCTGCTCGACCTCCAGGGCAGCCTTGCGCAGCACTATGGACCAACACGGTTTCGTAGACCTGCTGCAGAATGCCGACACCAAGCGTGTTGAGTACCTGCTACGCGCAACCGATTACACGCTTCGACAGCGCATTGGTCCCGTCATCATCCGTGTGCAGCTGTGGCAAAAAATTCCTTGGCTATTGCATTCACGTCCGACCTTGTGGGCGTACGCACCATTCTTGCCGGAGCGTGGTTAATCGCGGATGAAAGAATCCGTGGTGCGGCGCACTGGCAGTGTGGTCGCCTCCCCGATCACCGCGTGAGATAGCGCCCATCAGATCAAGTCATTACCGTGCCAACCGACGACATCCTATCTTGCGCTGGCGGCCGCGGGTTGTGGCGCGCCGCGCGACAGGAGAGGACCACACATGCCGACACCGCACGTTGCGATCGCGCGCGCCGCGGCGTTCTGCGCGAGCCATGGACTGCGAATCCCGATTCTGATGGCACCGATGGCCAGCGCGTGTCCGCCCGCATTGGCCACCGCGGTGGCCAATGCGGGCGGCATGGGAGCGTGCGGCGCCCTGTCGATGCAACCTGCGGCCATCGCCGCGTGGGTGTCCGAGGTCCGCGCCGGCAGCAATGGCGCGTTTCAGCTCAATCTGTGGATCCCTGATCCACCGCCGGTGCGTGATGTAGCCGCGGAAGCCGCGGTGCGTCGGTTTTTGGCAAGCTGGGGACCGGAGATGGCGCCCGAGGCAGGCGATGCGACGCCACCGGACTTCGCCGCGCAGTGCGAAGCGTTGCTGGCGGCGGGGCCGGCGGCGGTCTCCTCGATCATGGGTTTGTATCCAGCGGACGTCGTTGCACAGATGAAGGCGCGTGGGATAAAATGGTTCGCTACCGTGACGACAGTGACTGAGGCCCGCGCGGCGGAAGCCGCGGGCGCCGACGTGATTGTCGCCCAGGGCATGGAGGCGGGCGGGCACCGCAGCACGTTCGAGGCGGCGAAGGCAGAAGCAGGCATGGTCGGCTTGTTTGCCTTGCTGCCGGCGGTGGTGGATGCGGTGAAGGTGCCGGTGGTGGCCACGGGCGGCATCGCGGACGCGCGCGGCGTCGCGGCGGCGCTGATCCTGGGCGCGTCGGCGGTACAGATTGGCACCGGGTTTCTGCGCTGTCCGGAGACGAAGCTAGCGCCGGCCTGGGCGGATGCGATCGCGCGGCGTTTGCCGGAGCAGACCGTGGTGACGCGGGTGTTCTCTGGGCGGGCGGGACGGAGTTTGGCCACCGCATACACAGAAGCGGCAACAGCGGCCGATGCGCCGAGGCCAGCGCCGTATCCGGTGCAGCGCGGGTTGACGCAGGCGATGCGAGACGCGGGGACCGAGGCTGGGGATATTGACCGGATGCAAGCCTGGGCCGGGCAGTCCGCCGCACTGGCACAGGCGCGGCCGGCGGGAGAGCTGACGCGCGCGCTGTGGGACGGCGCGCAGGCGTTGCTGGGGTAGGACGGCACGCACTACGCATTCCGTCTCCGTTACGAAATGGCGGAATGCGTCGCGCATTCCGCCCTCCGGTCAGAACGCGAGCGCGGTAGCTTGCACGACCAGTGGCAGGGTGCGGACCATGGCGAGGACGTCCTCGGGCACCTGTTCGTCGACGGCGACCAGGCAAATCGCGTCACCACCAGGGGCGGAACGACCCAGATGGAAGGTGGCGATGTTGATGCCGGCGCCGGCCAGTGTGGCGCCGAAGCGGCCGATGAAGCCTGGCTTGTCCTGGTTGGTGACGTAGAGCATGTGCGGGGCGAAGTCGGCCTCGACCGGGATGCCTTTGATCTCCACCAGGCGCGGGCGGGCGCCGGCGAACAATGTGCCGGCAACCGAACGGGTGAGCTTGTCAGCCTCGATGGTGACGCGCACCAGGGTCTGGTATTCGCTGGGGCGGTCGTGGACGGTTTCCGCGACCTCGATGCCGTGCTCGCGCGCGGCGACGGGGGCATTGACCATGTTGACGCCTTCCATCAACGGCGCCATCAGCCCGGCCAGCACGGCGGCGGTGAGTGGGCGCTGGTTCAATGCGGCGGCCAGGCCTTCGTATTCAATCACCACGCGGCGGATCATGCCCTCGCGCGCCTGGGTGAGCTGGCCGGCGAAACCACCGAGCAGGCGGCAGAGTTCCATGTAGGGCTTCAGGCGCGGGGCGTCCTCGGCGGAGACCGACGGCATGTTGATGGCGTTGGCGACGGCGCCGGTCAGCAGGAAGTCGCTCATCTGTTCGGCGACCTGCAGGGCGACGTTCTCCTGTGCCTCCATCGTGGCAGCGCCGAGATGGGGAGTGCAGACGACGTTCTCGAGCGTGAACAGCGGCGAGGAAATGGCCGGTTCGGTTTCGAACACATCGAGGGCGGCACCAGCGACGTGGCCGGACCTGATCGCGTCGGCCAGGGCTGCTTCGTCGAGCAGGCCACCACGCGCGCAGTTGATGATGCGCACGCCCTCGCGGGTCTGCACCAGAGCCTCGCGGGAGAGGATGTTGCGGGTGGCGTCAGTCAGCGGCGTGTGCAGGGTGATGATGTCGGCGCGGGACAGCAGGTCATCGAGTTCCACCTTCTCCACGCCGAGCGTGACGGCGCGCTTCTCGGCCAGGAACGGATCGTAGGCGATCACCTTCATCTTCAGGCCGACGGCACGGTCCGCGACGATCGCGCCGATGTTGCCGCAGCCGATCAGACCCAGCGTCTTGCCGGTGAGCTCGACGCCGAGGAAGCGATTCTTCTCCCACTTGCCGGCACGGGTGGAGGTGGAGGCCTCGGGGATCTGGCGGGCGAGCGCGAACATCATCGCGATGGCGTGCTCGGCGGTGGTGATGGTGTTGCCGTGCGGCGTGTTCATCACCACCACGCCGCGGGCGGTGGCCGATTTCACGTCGACGTTGTCAACGCCGATGCCGGCGCGGCCGACGACTTTTAGATTGGGCGCAGCCTCGAGCAGTTCGCGGGTCACTTTCGTCGCGGAACGGACAGCGAGGCCGTCATAGGGCGCGATGATGGCGCGCAGATCGGCGGCCGACAAGCCGGGCTTCAGGTCGACGTCGATGCCACGACGCTGGAAGATGGCGACTGCGGCGGGGGAGAGTTTGTCGCTGATGAGGACTTTGGGCATAGGTAGGGGCCTTCTTCTGCCCGTCGTGGCCGGGACAGGCCCGGCCATGGCGGTTTAGCGGAACGCGGGCTATTCGGCCGCCTGCGCCTGGCTGGGTTCGGCGGCGGCGATCGCGTAGGCCCAGTCGAGCCAGGGCAACAACGCAGCCACGTCCGAGGTTTCGATCGTGGCGCCGGTCCAGATGCGCAGACCCGGGGGCGAATCGCGGTGCGCGGCAATGTCGTAGGCCACGCTTTCGGATTCCAGCAGAACGGCGATTCGTTTCGCCACCGCCCACTGCGCCTCGGCCGGCAACGCGGCCACCCACGGCGCGGTCATCTTGAGGCAGACCGAGGTGCAGGAGCGCGTGTCGGGTTGCTCCGCCAGGAAGTCGATCCAGTCGCGTTGTGCGACCCAGTGAGCGATCACGGCGAGGCTCGCCTCGCAGCGGGCGATCAACGCCGGCAGGCCGCCGACGCTCTCGGCCCAGCGCAGGCCATCCAGCGCGTCTTCGACACACAGCATCGAGGGCGTGTTGATCGTTTCGCCCCTGAAAATACCCTCGTTCAGCTCGCCCTTCGAGGTCAGGCGGAATAGCTTCGGCAGTGGCCAGGGAGGCGTATAGGTTTCCAAGCGCTGCACCGCGCGCGGCGACAACGCCAGCATGCCGTGGGCGGCCTCGCCGCCCAGCACTTTCTGCCAGGACCAGGTGACGACATCGAGCTTGTCCCAGGCGAGATCCATCGCGAAGGCGGCCGACGTCGCGTCGCAGATCACCAGACCTTCACGGTCGGCGGGAATCCCGTCGGCGTTGGGCACGCGCACGCCCGATGTGGTGCCGTTCCAGGTGAAAACGACGTCACGGGAGAAGTCGATCGCATCGGGGTCGCCGAGCTGGCCGTAGGCGGCCTCGATCAGATGGGCGTCCTTGAGCTTGAGCTGCGTGAGGATGTCGTTGGCCCAGCCGAAGCCGAAGCTCTCGAACGCCACGACATCGACGCCGCGGGCGCCGAGCAGCGACCAAAGTGCCATTTCGACCGCGCCGGTGTCGGAGGCGGGCACGATGCCCAGGCGCCAGTCGTCGGGCATGCCGAGCAGCTTGCGCGAGCGGGTGATGACCTCCTGCAGCCGCGCTTTGGGTTCCTTCGCGCGGTGCGAGCGGCCGAGCAGCGCGCTGGACAGTACCTCCAGCGACCAGCCGGAACGCTTGGCGCAAGGGCCCGAGGAAAAATTGGAATTGACCGGACGCAGGTCCGGACGCGTGGCGATCGCCATGTCTCACCCTCCCTTTCAGAAGAGAAGCGCCCCGGTGGGGGGGCGTGGCCCGGCGCGGCGTGTAGGATGGGACACCGCGCGATGTCAATCAGGAAGCCGCGGTCGCCCGTTGCATTCCGTTGCGCTCATGCCTTTGCCGGTGGGAGCCGGCCTGCGATAGGGTGGCACGATGCCGGCGGCTGGGGTCGCGTGCGAGGGGGGCAATCATCATGCGGCGGTTGTGCGTGATCCTGCTGATCGGGCTGGGTCTGCTGTTGGGTGCACCGGCGACCTTCGCCCAGGCGCCAGCAGAAGCGGGCCCGGCGTCGCCGCGGCAGGGTTCGACACCGTCGACACCGAAGCCGCTGCCGGCGGATGTGACCACGCATCACACGCTGGAGCTGCCGGGGCGGACGTTGAAGTTCCGCGCGACGGCGGGGGCGATCCGGCTGATGGACGACAAGGGCGCGCCGCGCGCGGATATCGCCTTCATCGCCTATCAGCTCGAAGACGCCGATCCGCGCACACGCAAGGTGACGTTCGTGCTGAACGGCGGGCCGGGGTTTGCCTCGGGCTGGCTGCAGGTGGGCGCGGTGGGGCCGTGGCGAATTCCGTTCGGTGGCGACGCGACGGCACCCTCGGCGTCCCCCGCGCCGCTGCCGAATGCCGAGACCTGGCTGGATTTCACCGACCTGGTGTTCATTGATCCAGTGGATACCGGGTTCTCGCGCGTACTGACCACGAATGAGGAGGCGCGCAAGCGGATGTTCTCGGTGCCGGGGGACATCGCCTATCTAGCCGAAACGATCCGGATGTGGGTTGACCGGTTCGACCGGAGTGTGTCGCCGAAATATATATTGGGCGAGAGCTATGGTGGGTTCCGTGCGCCGCGGCTGGCGCGGGAGCTGGCGTCGGTGCAGGGCACTGGGGTGACGGGGCTGGTGATGGTGTCGCCGGCGCTGGACATTCCCGGGCGGAATTACATCTTCGATCCGTTCTATTTGGCCTCGCGGCTGCCGTCGATGGCGGCGGCGGCGCGCGTGGCGCAAGGGCCGGTGACGCGGGCGCAACTGGCGGACGTGGAGCAGTACGCACAGAGCGAGTTCCTGGTGGACGCAACGAAGGGCGAGAGCGATCCCGCGGCGATCGCGCGGCGCAGCGAAAAGGTGGCGGCGTTCATCGGCCTCGATCCCGCGCTGGTAGCGCGGTATCATGGGCTGATCGACCCCGATATTTTCCTGCACGAGCTGGACCGCAAGACGGCGCGCGTTGGCAGCGTCTATGACGCGACCATTACCACCGCCGATCCGTGGCCGCTGTGGACGATGAGTGAATATCCAGATCCGGTGCTGGAAGCACTACAGGCCCCGGTCAGCAGCGCAATGGTGGCGATCTACGAGACGCAACTGAACTGGCGGCCGGAGTACGCGTATCGTCTGCAAAGCCCGGTGGCGTCCAAACAGTGGGACTGGGGGCACGGGTTCAGCTCGCACCCGCAATCGGTCGGGTGGATGCGCGAGGCGCTGGCACTGGATCCGCATCTGCATGTGCTGATCGCGCACGGGTTGTTCGACCTGGTGACGCCGTATTTCTATACGCAGCTATTGCTGGACCAGATCCCGGCGAGCGTGGCGGGGGATCGGGTGCGGCTGGTGGCGTATCCGGGTGGGCACATGTTCTACAGCCAGGATGCCTCGCGCGCGGCGTTCCGGGACGCGGCGCAGGCGATGTACGGAGCACCACGGTAGATTGACTAGGTTGGTTGGTCTGGTCTAATTTGGCGCTCAGATTTTGTTAACCTGGTGCCGCGATGGCTGCGTCCGTGAACCTCTACGACGCCAAGACCCAGCTCTCCCGCCTGGTCGATCGCGCGATCGCCGGGGAGGAGATCGTCATCGCGCGCGCCGGCAAGCCGGTGGTGCGCCTCGTGCCGGTGGACGGCGCCGCGCCGCGCCAGCCGGGGCTGCTGAAGGGGTTGGCGGTGCCGGACCGGCTATTCGAGCCGCTGCCGGAGGATGAGCTGGCCGTCTGGGAATGAGGCTGCTGCTGGATACCCACGCGCTGGTGTGGTGGTGGACGGATGACGCGCGGCTGCCGGTGGCGGCACGGGCGGCGATCGCCGAGCCGGACAACACGGTGCTGGTGAGCGCGGCGAGTGGGTGGGAGCTGGCAACCAAGCACCGGTTGGGGAAGTGGCTGGGGGTGCAACGGCTGCTCGATGATTTCGATGGGGCGCTGCGCCGGTCCCGGTTTGGTGTGCTGGCGATCTCGCTGGCGCATGCGTTTGCGGCCGGCGCGCTGGAGGGACCGCATCGGGATCCGTTCGACCGGATGTTGATCGCGCAGTGCCGGGCGGAGGGGATGCCGATTGTCTCGGGGGATCCGGTGTTCGCGCAGTACAGGGCGCAGGTGATCTGGCGAAGTTGACGGCGCGGGTTTGCGTTCAGCCCCAGATCTCGGCCTCGGTCCAGCCAAGTTCGCCGAACTCGGCAGCGCGCAATGGTGCTTCAGCGATGGAGAAGAACTCATCAAGCTGCGGGGGCTTGATCGCGGTGGCGCTGAGCATGGCATGCGCCTGACCGCGGTGATGGATCTGGTGCTGGAACAAATGCAGCAGCAGACGATCGGCACGCTCCGTTTGAATGCGGGTGCCGCGGTGGACCTGGATGACGCGATCCGGTCCCGCGTCGTCGAGCGCATCGCACCAGGCGATCAGGCGACGGTCGACCTCGGCCTGGGCCGGATGGAGCGTGGCGAGCGTCGGATGGGGGATGGGGTTGGACCAAGCGGCCGGCCCGAGCGTGCCGCCCTCCAGTGCGTCGACGTAGAACAGATCGATGATGAGGATGTGGTTCAGCGTGGCCTGAACTGAGGGGAAGAAACCCGTGCGCGGGGCTTCGAACTCAGTCTGCGTGAGTGGGGCGCAGGCGGTCAGCAGACGATGGTTGGCCCAGGCGTTGTTGCGGGCCAGAGCGCGGAGCGATTGCAGATGGGAAGCGGGCATGTCAGGTCCGATCGCGATATCCGTCAGCTTAGCGCGTGTGGTCGGCTCGCTGGATTACACCTCCCCCTCTCGCGCCGCATCTGGAACGGCAGCACTCTCCCCGCTACCGCACCGTCGCGACGCGCAGTGCGTTGGTGGAGCCCGTGTGGCCGAACGGCACGCCGGCGATCACCACCACCTCCGACCCCTGGCGCGCAAAGCCCTCGGTCTGCGCCACGCGGGTCGCGCGGGCGACCGCATCGCTCATCGAATGCGCATCGGGTGTCACCACGCCATGCACGCCCCACACCACGGCCAGGCGGCGCGCGGTCTCCAGGCTCGGGGTCAGGCCGATAATCGGCGCCTCCGGCCGCTCGCGCGACGCGCGTAACGCAGTGAAGCCCGAGGCGGTGAATGCCACGATCGCCTGCGCATCGATGGTGTGGCACACCTGCCGCGCGGCGGCGGCGATCGCATCGGGAACGGCATGTTCCGGCCCCGGACGGGACGCCTCGATCCCGGCGCGCCAGCCGGGGTCCTGCTCCACCCGTGCGACAATACGGTCCATCATGTTCACCGCCTCGAACGGGTATTGTCCCGCCGCCGTCTCGGCCGACAGCATCACGGAATCCGCCCCGTCATAGACCGCAGTCGCCACGTCCGAGGCTTCGGCGCGCGTCGGCGCGGGGGAGCTGATCATGCTCTCCAGCATCTGTGTGGCGACCACCACCGGCTTGCCCAGTTGTCGCGCCAGGCGAACGATCCGCTTCTGCGCCAGCGGCACTTCCTCGGGCGGCAGCTCCACG
>Ga0210386_10005192_pt1 | contig 10610 bp, 8 predicted proteins | sample IncBWH32OmetaG_FD_160091 | JGI IMG/M metagenome (GOLD analysis project Ga0210386, IMG submission 160091) | Forest soil microbial communities from Barre Woods Harvard Forest LTER site, Petersham, Massachusetts, United States - Inc-BW-H-32-O ... | reverse complement strand
GGTCGGCGTGTGGCGCTACGGCGACCACCCGCAGTACGGCCACCACATCGGCGGCTCGGACGCGTCGGGCGTCGTCTGGAAGGTCGGCGCCGGCGTGACGCGCTGGAAGCCGGGCGACGAGGTCGTCGTGCACTGCAATCAGGCCTCCTACGAGGACCCGGAGGTGCACGGCTTGGACCCGATGGCGGCGCCGTCGCAGAAGATCTGGGGCTATGAGACGACGTGGGGCTCGTTCGCACAGTTCACGAAGGTCCAAGCGCAGCAGCTGCTGCCCAAGCCGCACGCGCTGACGTGGGAGGAGTCCGCGTCATATGGCCTCGTGTACTTCACGGCCTACCGAATGCTGATCACGCGCTGCAAGCTGCAGGCAGGCCAGAAGGTGCTGATCTGGGGCGCCGCCGGAGGCCTCGGCGTGTTCGCGACGCAGCTCTGCGCCGCCGCCGGCGCGCACTGCGTCGGCGTCGTCTCCTCGCCCGAGAAGGGCGAGCTCGTCAAGCGCCTCGGCGCCGTCGACTACATCGACCGCGCCGAGTTCAAGGGAATGATGCGCACGGGCAAGGAGACGCCCGAGGAGGACAAGGCCCGGTTCGGCGTCTCGCGCGAATTCTCAAAGCGCGTCAAGCAGATCCTCGGCGACGCGCCCGACATCGTCTTCGAGCACGTCGGCAAGGCGACGTTCCCGACTTCGGTGTTCACCGTCAAGCCGTTCGGCAAGGTCGTGATCTGCGCCGGCACGACCGGCTACAACCTCGACTTCGACGTGCGCTACCTGTGGATGAAGCAGAAGGAAATCGTCGGCTCGCACTTCGCCAACGCATACGAGTGCATGAAGGCCAACGAGCTGATCGAGTCGGGGCAGATCCGCCCGGTGCTGTGGCGCACGCTCGGCTTCGACGGCGTCGCCGAAGCGCACCAGCTGATGCTTGAAAACAAGCACCTCGGGAAGATCTCGATCCTCGTCGGCGCCGAGCGCGAGGGCGAAGGCAAGACGGCCGAAGGCCCGGGCGCGATCCACGCGGAGGTAGGCGCGTAGTGGCCGGCACCGTGATCGTCCCGTGGTACGCCACGGGCTTCCGCGCTGACGACTTCGAGGCGGCGCTGGGCGAGGTCGCGGCCGCCGCGCTGCGCTACGGCGCGAGCTCGTACGCCGTCTACCGCGCGCGCGACGACCGCTACAAGTTCCAGCAGCTGGCGGCATTCGAGGAGTACTTGCAGTGGGAAGGCTACTGGTCCGGCCCCGAGATGACGCGCTTTCGCACGATCCACTCGAGCTGGTATCAGGTGCCGGTCCTGTACGGCTGGTGGGATAAGACCGCCGGCGGCGAGATCCACACGGGCGCCGCCCCCAACGGCGCGGGCAACGGCCGCGCGAACGGCCACGCCAATGGCGCGCCGCGCACCGCGCTCGAGGGCGAGTCGGCTTAGCCCTGCTCCAAGGGCGCCATCGTCAGACCGGCGCCCTTCAGCTGCTCCCAATAGTGCTCGGCCGGCTCCTGCATGCCGGTGAACACGATCGCCTGCCCGGAGCTGTGGATCACGTTCGCGATCTCGTGGCCGCGCGCGAGCGTGATCCCAGGGATGAAGCGCGCGAGCGTGCGCGCGACGTGCTCGAACGTGTTGTGATCGTCGTTGCGCACGATCACTCGCCACGAGCCTCCGAGCCCGCTCCCTGGCGCTCCGACGCGCGGCAACTCGATCGTCTGGCTCACAACCAGAGGATAAAGCGCGTCGCGCAACCGTACAATTGAAGATATGAGCGGCGAGCACTCACCGCGCCTGCCCGAGCGCGACCGTCCGTGGATGATGCGCACGTACGCCGGGCACTCGACGGCGAAGGCGTCGAACGAGCTGTACCGACGCAACCTCGCGAAGGGTCAGACCGGCCTGTCGGTCGCGTTCGACCTGCCGACGCAGACCGGCTACGACCCCGACGACGAGCTCGCGCGCGGCGAGGTCGGCAAGGTCGGCGTGCCGGTGTCACACCGCGGCGACATGGCGGCGCTGATGGACGGCATCCCGCTGAATGAAATGAACACGTCGATGACGATCAACGCGACGGCCGCGTGGCTGCTGGCGCTGTACGTCGTCGCCGCCGAGGATCAGGGCGTCGCGCCGGATTCGCTGCAGGGCACGACGCAGAACGACATCATCAAGGAGTTCCTCGCGCGCGGGACCTACGCCTTCCCGCCGGCGGCCTCGATGCGGCTGATCGCCGACATGATCGCCTACACGGTCGAGCACGTGCCGAAGTGGAACCCGATCAACATCTGCTCCTACCACCTGCAGGAGGCGGGCGCGACGCCGGTCCAGGAGATCGCTTACGCGATGAGCAACGCGATCGCCGTGCTCGACGCGGCTCGCGCGCGCGTCGAGCAGGCGCACGAAGCGGGCGGCGCTGAAGCGCAGCAGCTGATGGAGCAGGTCTTCGGGCGGATCTCGTTCTTCGTCAACGCCGGCGTGCGCTTCGTCGAGGAGCACGCGAAGCTGCGCGCGATGTCGGTCCTCTGGGAGGAGCTCGGCCGCGAGCGCTACGGCGTGCGCGAGGCGCGGCACCTGCGCTTCCGCTACGGCGTGCAGGTCAACTCGCTCGGGCTGACCGAGTCCCAGCCGGAGAACAACGTCCAGCGGATCGTGCTCGAGGCGCTCGCGGTGACGCTCGGCCGTGACGCGCGCGCTCGCGCGATCCAGCTGCCCGCCTGGAACGAGGCGCTCGGGCTGCCGCGGCCGTGGGACCAGCAGTGGTCGCTGCGAATCCAGCAGGTGCTCGCATACGAGACCGACGTCCTCGAGTACCCCGACATCTTCGAGGGCTCGATCGTGATGGACGGGCTCGTCGCCGAGCTGCTCGACGGCGCGCGCGCCGAGATGGCGGTCGTCGCCGAGCACGGCGGCGCGGTCGACGCGGTCGCGTACATGAAGGGCGCGCTCGTCGACTCCCACCGCGAGCGACTGCGCCGGATCGAGGCCGGCGAGCAGGTCGTCGTCGGGCAGAACCGCTTCACCGAGACCGAGTCCTCGCCGCTGACGGCCGACGCCGAGGGCGGGATCCTCGTCGTCGACCCGGAGGTCGAAGCCGAGCAGATCGAGGACGTGCGCGCGTGGCGCGCCGCCCGCGACCAGGCCGCCGTCGACGCCGCGCTCGACGCGCTCGCGGCGGCGGCGCAGGAGGAGACGCGGAACCTGATGCCCGCGACGATCGCCGCCGCGCGCGCGGGCGCGACGACGGGCGAGTGGGCGCGCACGCTGCGCGAGGTGTTCGGCAGCTACCGCGCGCCGACCGGCGTCGGTGAGGCCACGGCGGCGCCCGCCGACGAAGACCTCGCCGAGCTGCGCGAACAGGTCGCGCGGCTTCAGGAGAAGCTCGGACGACGCCCGAAGATCCTTGTCGGCAAGCCCGGTCTCGACGGGCACTCCAACGGCGCCGAGCAGATCGCCGTGCGCGCGCGCGACGCGGGGATGGACGTCGTCTACGAGGGGATTCGCCTGACGCCGGCGCAGATCGCGTCCTCGGCGCTGCAGGAGGGCGTGCACGTGATCGGCCTGTCGATCCTCTCCGGCTCGCATCGCGAGCTGATCCCCGCCGTGATCGCCGCGCTGCGCGACGCCGGCGTGAGCGCGCCGGTGATCGTCGGCGGGATCATCCCCGAGCAAGACGTCGCGGCGCTGCGCGATGCCGGCGTCGCGGCCGTGTACACGCCGAAGGACTTCGACATCACGCGCATCATGCGCGACATCGTCGAGCTGCTCAACGCCGACGGAGCCGCCGCCAACGGCGCGGCGGTCGCTCACAGCGCCGCGTCCGCCAGCAGCGCGGCGTGAGCGGGGCGCCGCGCGCGCAGGGGGCGGTCGGCGGCGCGCTCGGCATCCGTCTGCGCGAAAGAGACCTGAGCGCGGCGCCCGCCGCGCTGAACGTGCTCGAGAGCTCGACCGACGAGGACCGCGCGCAGGCGACGGCGCTGCTGGAGCAGGTCTCGCCGGCGGCGCTCGGCGGCGAGGCGCCCGGGCACGTGATCGGCGTCACCGGGCCGCCCGGCGCCGGCAAGTCGACGCTGCTCTCGGCGCTGCTGCGCGCGTGGCGCGCCGACGGGCAGTCGGTTGCGATGCTCGCGGTCGACCCCAGCTCGCGCCGCTCGGGCGGCTCGCTGCTCGGAGATCGCGCGCGGATCGAGTTCGACCCGCACGATCGCGGCGTGTTCATCCGCTCGACGTCCGCCGGCGAGCGGCTCGGTGGCCTGGCGTGGGCGACGCGCGCGGCGGCGCACGCGCTGGCGGCGGCGTTCGACGTCGTCGTGATCGAGACCGTCGGCGTCGGCCAGGCCGAGACCGAGGTCGCCGACGTCGCCGACACGGTCGTCGTCGTCGTGCAGCCGGGCAGCGGCGACGTGCTGCAGTTCCTGAAGTCCGGGATCATGGAGATCCCGGACGTGCTCGTGATCACGAAGTCCGACCTCGGGCAGATCGCGCTGCGGAGCAGGCGCGACGCGAGCGCGGCGCTGCGCTCGCTCGGCTCCGGCGCGACGTCGGTTGTCGCGGTCTCCTCGCTCTCGCCGCCGCACGGGATCGACGAGCTGATCGCGGCGCTGCGCGAGCACCGCGCCGCCGGCGACGTCGCCGAGCGCAGGCTGCGCGCGCGCCGCTCCAACGCGCTGTCGGACTTCACGCACGAGCACGGCGAGCGCGGGGTGCGCTCGCTCGGCGGGCGCCGCGCCGCCGAGCGGCTGCTGTCGGAGCAAAAGCCGACGCTCGACACGGCCGCGCTCGTCGCCGTGCTGGAGGCACGGGCGGGCGGGCGATGAGACGCGGCCCGTTGATCGACCTCGCGCTGATGTTCGGCGCGTTCGTGCTCGCGAGCCTGCTCGCCGGCGCGCTCGGCGCGATCAACCTCGGCACGGCGCTCGCGTTCGGGCAGATCGCGTTCGCGATCTGCACCGTCTACGCGCTACTGCGCCGCTGAGGCGCCGCCGGCGCCAGACTGTCGGAAGGAACGCATGATCGTCCTTCTCGGCTTCGCGGTACTTGCAGGGGCGGGCACGGCCCTGTCGCCGTGCGTCCTGCCCGTGCTCCCCGCGCTGCTGTCGGCCGGTGGCGTCGGCGGCCGGCGTCGGCCGCTCGGCATCGTGCTCGGCCTGTCGATCACGTTCACGGTCACGATCGTCGGCGTCGCGAAGGTCGTCGACGGCGTCGGGCTCGGCAGCGACCCGTTGCGCGTCGTCGCGATCGTCGTCCTGCTGGCGTTTGGCATCGCGTTGTTCGTGCCTGACGTCTCGGCGCGGATCGAGGCGCCGCTCTCGCGCCTCGCGCGCTTCGGGCCGCGCTCGGGCGGCGACGGCTTGCGCTCGGGGCTGCTCGTCGGCGGCGCGCTCGGCTTCGTCTACACACCGTGCGCGAGCCCGATCCTCGCCGCCGTGATCTCCGTCAGCGCCGCAAGCGGCAAGACGATCGTGATCGCGATCGCCTACGCGCTCGGCTCGGCGCTCGTGCTGCTCGCGCTGACGCTCGGCGGCCGGCGCCTGTTCGACCGCGTCCGGCGGGCCGGCCGCGGGCCGATGCTGCAGCGCGCGCTCGGCGCGATCATGATCCTGACGGCGGTCGCGATCCTGACGAACCTCGACGTCAACTTCGACCAGTTCGTCGCGCAGCACATCCCCGACGTCAACCTGACGGCGTCGCTCGAGTGCTCGAGCACGGTGACCGGGCGCCTGCACGAAATCGACGGCCACCGCCAGAAGTTCGTGCCGGCGAACGGCTCCTCGACGTGCAACGGGTCGGGCTCGAGCGTCGAGGCGGCGCCGGCGAACGCGAGCCAGGCGACGCTGCTCGCGACGGCGCACGGGCTCAAAGCGCTCGGCCCGGCGCCGGAATTCACGCAGACGCAGGAGTGGTTCAACACGTCCGGCATGCGGCCGCTGTCGCTCGCTTCGCTGCGCGGCCGCGTCGTGCTGATCGACTTCTGGACATACACGTGCATCAACTGCATCCGCACGCTCCCCTACCTGAAGGCGTGGGACGCGAGCTACCGCCACGACGGGCTGACGATCGTCGGCGTCGAGACGCCCGAGTTCGCGTTCGAGCGCGACGCGTCGAACGTCGCCAACGCGATCGCACAGTTCGGGCTGCGCTACCCGGTCGTCCAGGACAACGAAATGGGCACGTGGAACGCGTACGGCAACGAGTACTGGCCGGCCGACTACCTGATCGATGCGAAGGGCCAGGTGCGCTACGCGACGTTCGGCGAGGGCGACTACGCCAAGACCGAAACGGCGATCCGCGCGCTGCTCGCCGAAGCGGGCGCCGACGTCGGCGCGAAGAGCCATCCGACGAACGTCGTCGTGCCGAGCGAACAGGCGACGCCGGAGACGTATCTCGGCACCGCGCGCGCCGAAGGCTGGATCGATCGGCCGAAGAACGGCGTCCACGACTACGGACCGACGCCGACCGGCTCGCTCGCGCTCAACGACTTCGCGTTCAGCGGCACGTGGCGAATCGGCGGGCAACCGGCGACGGCGATCTCGCAGGCGGGGATCGACGTCGAGTTCCAGGCCAAGCACGTCTATCTCGTGCTGAGCTCCGAAGGCGGCACGCCACGCTCCGTGGAAGTGCTGCTCGACGGGCGCCCGATCTTGGCGGCGGACGCGGGCTCCGATGTCCACGCCTCGCACGTGATCGTCAGCGGGCAGCGTCTGTACACGCTCGTCTCGCTCCCGCGCGACGAGCGACATCAGCTCGGGCTGCGCTTCCCGTCCGACGTGACCGGCTACGCGTTCACGTTCGGATGACGCGCGCTCGACCGACGACGCCGGGCGCACGTCCGGCGGAGCCTGTCAACGCGTCCAACGCAGAGCTTGCGAATCGTCGCAACCGTATAGGCTGCGGCCCACAACCACTGCGAGTGCCCGGTCGCGGCCGCGAGGTCGGGGGCACAAGGAGGCAACGCATGACTGGTAGGAGCAACGACCGGCGGCGCGCGCTGGCGCCAGCACGTACGTCGCGACGAACAGGACCCGGGCGCATCGTCGCGGGCGCCCTTGTCGCAGCCGCGCTGTTTGCGTTGACGGCGGCGAGCGCCAGCGCGGCGGGCACGGTCACCCTTCCCGGCTCGCCGCTGATCGTCTCGGTGGGAGCCGAGGGTCAGTGTCAGTCCAACTACTTGAATGCAGGCAACAACTTCTACCCGGGCACGGGCACGGTCGGCGACTGCGGCTTCTTCCTCGGGTTCCCCTCGGCGGGCAACCCGCCCAAGCTCCAAGAAAAGGTCTACGGCTTTCAGGGCGTCGCCGGCCCCAGCCTGGGCTCGACCGAATACACCGAAGTCAGCCCCGGCTCGCCAACCGGCAGCGGCACCTCGGCCGACCCGTACAAGCTCGTGACGCAGTTCAAGGTCACCGACGCAGAAACGAAACTCGACTACGCGCTGATCACCGAGACGACGACGTACGTCAACGGGGAAGCGCAGTTCACCTCGACTTTCGAAGTCGAGAACATCACCGGCGAAACGATCCCGGGATTCACGACCGCCCCGAAAGCGACGCTCAAATTCCACGCGATCTACGCCGGCGACCTGTTCACGGACAACAGCGACTTCGGCACCGGCGTGTTCCTCGCGGGACCGCCGCGCTTCATCGGCGGTCAGAACAACACGACCGGCGTGTTCGGCGGATTCATCGAAGCCGGCTCGCCGTCGCCGTCGTGGACGAACTTCCAGACCGGTTGCTGGAACTTCGTCCCCGAGGAACGCTGCCCGATGACGAGCCCGAATGATCACGGCATCTGGCCGGCCGTCGAAGGCGCGAAGACGGAAAGCCCCGTGTTCAACGACGACGTCGATCCGAACCTGATCGACAACGCGGCCGGCGTCAGCTGGGACAACAACCTGACGAGCGGGCTCGCGGCGGGCCACAGCACGAGCTACTCGATCATCAACCGCGCGCAGATCCCGGCGAACCTTTCCGTTCAGCCGGTAACGCAGACGCACACGGTTGGGCAGACAGCCACAGTCACGATAACCGCGACCGACACCGGCGCGACGCCGTACGCGGGCCGCCCGCTCGTCTACTCGATCGGTGGGTCAAACCCGAAATCGGGCAGCGTCACGACGAACGCGTCCGGCCAGGCGACGATCAGCTACGTGGGGACGGCTGCGGGCCTCGACACGATGCAGATGTTCCTCGACCTCGCCGGTACAGGGACGCAGCAACCGCAGGACCCCGCCTCGGCGGCGCAGATCGTCTGGACCCCGGCGCCCCCGGCCCCGACGCCGAACAGCACCTACAAAGTCCAGAGCATCCACGCCAACTCCAACGGCACTATCACGATCACTTTCGTGCCGACGCAAGAAGGCACGGCGACCGTCGAAGTGACGGTGCCGACGGCGACGATCTCACGCAACGCGCTCGCCGCGAGGAAGCTCAAGTGCAAGCGCAATCAGGTCAAGATCAAAGGCAAGTGCCGACCGACGGCGACGCTCTCGGGGAAGGTCTCGGCGACCGGCAACGCCGGCGTCGCGCTGACGATCACGGTCAAGCCCTCGAGTAAGGTCAAGAAAGCGCTGGCCAAAGGCCGCAAGGTCCAGCTGACGGCGAAGCTGACATACCGCTCGAAGCTCGGCGGCGCGCCGACGGTGCAGACGTTCCACTTCACCGTCGTCAAACCGAAGTCGAAGCGGCGCCACCACCACTGATCGCCGGGCAAGCCAAGCCGACGACGACGGGGCGCCTTCGGGCGCCCCGTCGTCGTTCGTGGACGCCGTCATACAATGCGCCCATGGACGGATCGACGCCGGAGACGGGCGCGCGAAGCTGGCTGCGCTGCTATCGCTGCTGGTCGCAGGACCTCGAGGTGCAGGTGCACTACGAGGGGATCCACAAGATCGACCCCGAGACCGGCGAGCGCGCCGAAGTGATCGACGAGCTGCAGGAGGCCGTCGTGCAGTGCCTGGACTGCATGCACGACCAGCCGCACCTCGGCTTCAACAACAGCCGCGTAGAGCCGATCGAGGATCGATGGGAACGGATGATCGCCGGCACGCCGTGGGTCGCCTCGTGCACGGTCACGGTCGACGCCGACGAGGTCGAGAGCTGCTCGGGCCCCGAGGCCGGCGACGCGCTCTCCTACGCCGCGTTCGGCGACCACGGCGTGAGGGAGTTTTTCACGCACGTGCGCTTCCACAAGCACGAGGATGACTCGCGGATCATCGTGCACCTGCTCGTCGAGCTCTACGCGCGCTCGCTCGAGGAGGCGACCGACGTGCTCGAGTCCTCCGCGCGCGGCGCCCTGACGATCACGTCGCTCGCCGAGGAGTCACGCCCACCGGCGGCAGCCGCGGGCGACTCCCACGGCCACGACTAGCGCCCTAGCCGAGCCGCTCTTCCAAAGCCCGCAGCTGAACCTCGAGCGCGTCCGGCAGGCGCTCGAACTGCGCGAGGTAGGCCTGGAACTGCGGCAGCTGCGCCTTCCACTCCGCGGTGTCGACGCGCAGCAGCTCGGCCATGTCGGCGTCGGAGACGTCGAGACCGCGCGTGTCGATCCCGTCGGGGCCGACCGGCGGGATCAGCCCAATCGGCGTGTCGGTCGCCGCGCCGTGGCCGGCGCAGCGCGCGAACACCCACGAGAGCACGCGCGAGTTCTCGCCGAAGCCGGGCCACAGAAAGCGGCCGCCCTCGTCCTTGCGGAACCAATTGACGTAGAAGATCTTCGGCAGCTTCGCGCCTTCGCGACGGCCGATCTGCAGCCAGTGCGCGAAGTAGTCGGCCATGTTGTAGCCGCAAAACGGCAGCATCGCGAACGGGTCGAAGCGCAGCTCGCCGACCGTGCCCGCCGCGGCGGCCGTCTTCTCCGAGCTCATCACCGAGCCGAGAAACACGCCGTGCTCCCAGTCGAACGCCTCCGTCACGAGCGGCACGACCGTCGAGCGGCGCCCGCCGAACAGCATCGCGTCGATCGGCACGCCCTTCGGGTCCTCCCACTCCGGCGCGATCGCCGGGTCCTGCGAGGCGGGCGTCGTGAAGCGCGCGTTCGGGTGCGCCGCCGGCGCGTCCGAGTCCGGCGTCCAGTCGTCGCCGTGCCAGTCGGTCAAGTGCGACGGCGGGTCCTTGCTCAGCCCCTCCCACCAGACGTCGCCGTCGTCGGTCTTCGCGCAGTTCGTGAAGATCGAGTTGCGCTCGACCGTGTGGATCGCGTTCGGGTTCGTCTCCTCGCCGGTGCCCGGCGCGACCCCGAAGAACCCGTACTCGGGGTTGATCGCGTACAGCCGTCCGTCCTCGCCGAACTTCATCCACGCGATGTCGTCGCCGATCGTCTCGACCCTCCAGCCCTCGAGCGTCGGAATCAGCATCGCCAGGTTCGTCTTGCCGCACGCGCTCGGGAAGGCGCCGGTGATGTACTTGACCTCGCCCTCGGGCGAGGTCAGCTTGAGGATCAGCATGTGCTCGGCCATCCAGCCCTCGTCGCGCGCCATCACCGAGGCGATCCGCAGCGCGAAGCACTTCTTGCCGAGCAGCGCGTTGCCGCCGTAGCCCGAGCCGAACGACCAGATCTCGCGCGTGTCCGGGAAGTGCACGATGTACTTGTTTTCGGCGTTGCACGGCCACGGCACGTCCTCGACGCCGTCCTCG
>Ga0210386_10005189_pt1 | contig 10615 bp, 13 predicted proteins | sample IncBWH32OmetaG_FD_160091 | JGI IMG/M metagenome (GOLD analysis project Ga0210386, IMG submission 160091) | Forest soil microbial communities from Barre Woods Harvard Forest LTER site, Petersham, Massachusetts, United States - Inc-BW-H-32-O ... | reverse complement strand
CGGCCCGCCTCGGTCAGCCGCATCGGTTCAAAGTCGGGCAAGGCAAGAAAGCGGTGTTGCCAGAATGTGTCGTCGGGCACGCCGTCCGGCACCTCGCCGGGATATGATCTCGCGGGCCGCGGTTCGCCAATGATGCGGCCTCGGACGGCTGAAACCGGACGGCCTGCCAGTGTCTCCACCACATCCTCCGTACAGCGCACGGAGGCAACCGCGAAGGCGGCGGACGTCGCGCCGACATCCGGCACTCTGGTGACCCGTCGCATCAGCGCCGCGAGGTTGCCGCGCTGGCGTGCAGCAATGTGGTCGGCTTTTGTGGCGACGAAGGCCACGCGCTCGATATGCCTCGGGGGCAGCCTCATACGGGCAACCGCCGCAAACCAATCGATCCACCCGCGATCCCAACGCAAGGCGTCAGCGGCGGCTGCCAGTGCCCGTTGCACATCGGCAAAAGCGGGTTGTCCCTGATGCAGGGCCGAAAGCAGGTCGGCCAAAACCACAAGCCCCTCCAGATTGCCAAACATCGGCGACATGAGGTCGCGCCGGACAGAATCGACATACGCCCTGAAGCGCGCCTGCATCAGGTGCGCGAGCGGGCCGCGTCCCGGCAGCGGAAAGAACTGTGTCCAGGGCGGCGGCGCGTCCGGTGGAGGCATCAGGAAGCGCCCCGGCTGCAGGAAAACCAATCCGGCCTCATCCCGCAGTCGTTGTAGCACATCGACGTAGAGCCGGTGGCCAGTCAATGTCAGCGCTTCGTCCGCCGCTGCCCCCGCCGGCAAACCGCGTACGAAGCCCAGAAACGACCGTGCCACCTCGGCGTTTTCCAGCGTCTCCAGCCGACGTAGCGTTACCTCGGACCAGTCCGAAAAATCCTGACCAAGCAATGGCAGATCGAGAAGCCACTCGCCTGGATAGTCCAGGAACTCGACGCGTCGACGCTGCGGACCCAAGGGTGCAAGCAGCCCGTCCCTTGCGACATCGAGGTCCAGGGCAAGCAGCGATACCGCTGTCGTCCTGGCGGGCCATCGTGGCGGGTCGGCCGCAAGTGCGGCGACGTGGGATGAAAGGTCAAATCGGGGGATGTCGGACGCTGCGGCTGGTGCCATGGACACCTGGAGCCGTCGACCGCGAAGCCGATCAGACACAGCAGGCAGGGCCGGCCGCCCCGCCGAGAGGGCTAGCAGATTAGCCGCAAGCGAGGTGAGCAGCGCTGTCTTGCCAGCGCGTGCCAAGCCGGTGATGCCGATGCGGATCGTGCTCCGAAGCTGCAGCACGTCGGTCGCCACGCGGCTGGCGCTCTGAACAAAGTCTACCATTCGGCCCCGCGGTGCCACAGGCTCTCGAGGATTGCCTTCATAATGGCGTTGATCAAACTTCGGATTTGCGGTGCCTGTCGAGCGGAGCGCATCGGGGAACACGAACCATTCCAAGCACAGCCTCTCATCCCTGGCGTGGTTCCATGCAACCTTCGCCGCTGTCCGCGATAAAATCGCCAGTTCACGGGTATATGAGCGGCGGGCGGCAAGAGGAGGACTCCTTGTGGAGAAGCAATCGATCCGTGAAACGGTGGTAATTGCCGCCACACTCTGCCTACTTTTGGGCGAGCCGTTCCCTGCCAAGGCCGGGGACCAGATCGACCTAATGCTCCAGAGGGGGCAGATTCCCGTCGAACTGGTTCAAAGGCACGGCTATTCGGATTTCACCGATCCCGTTGGTAAGTTCATGGATCTATTGGCCGCAGGGGCAGTCAGCGACGCCAGAGCGATCCAGGCTGACGCATGTGCGACATGGCTGGCGACGCGGCAGACGTCAGCCCTGTCTGGCAAGTTCTGGGCATGGAACGTAGAGATCAACCTCGACACGCTTTGCGCTCATCGCTAGCGGGCATTCCTGCCCTGGAGGAGTCGGCCTTCGAGGGAGGAAGTCCCGGTGGGGCGGACAGGGCGCCGACGCTTCTGGCCGAGGGCAGATGCCGGATATCGCCAAGCACCTGACAGGCTTCGGCACGGGGTGATGGAACTGGCGCTGCGGCACCCGGGCGACGCGTTCCGGGTAGTGTACGCGCTCCAGATCGACGATGACATCTAGGTGCTGCACGCCTTCCAGAAGATGTCGAAGTCGGGGATCAAGACGCCGAACGCGGAGATCGACCTGATCGACGACCGGCTGAAGAGAGGCTACAATCAGCAAAGGACGATCCTGTAGGATTCGACGTGCGCTAACCGTGCTCCGGCATGCGCCCGATAAGCGCTATTTGCGGACGGAACCAAGGCGCACAGCCGCAGCACCGACAGAGGGAGCCATCCGCTGACCCCACGTCATCTGGGCTGCGGCCATCGACCTGCGACGGCTCGCCGCAATCCGCGCTCAGCCACGCCCGCGCCGCGCGGCGACCCGGGCGCGCACCGGCGGCTGCGACCCGGTCCGCCCGTCCCACAGGATCAGCGTTGCCAACAGGCTGAGCGTCGCGGGACCGCCGAAGATGACCCACTGCGACCAGGCCGGAACATCAAAGAACAACAGGTCGGAGACCCAGATGACCGCCCACGGCACGATCACCCCCGCCGCCAGACCCGTGGCCACGATGACCGTGATTGGGTCGGTCCGGTCCTGTGCCGTCTGGTCGCTGACCGACTGGCGAGCCTGTTGAAGGGACATCATCGGAGTGCCTCCCGCCGCTAATGCCAGACAAGCTAATTCGTGCGTTGATCTCAGAGAATGCGGCTTCAGAACACATAACCTGTGCAGCCAGCGTGCAGCGTGTGGTGCCCGGCTCCCACCGGCATAAGCGACCGCTGCAGCAGCCCCTGGACCGCTCTGGCAACTGCCGACCTCGACCGGCCGGGCGCCCGCTGTGGGATCGGCGCGGTCACCGGCCAGGCCTAGGGTCAGGATCAGTCCCCACCGCCGGCGCCGACGACCGCGCTCACCACGCCGCGCCGATGCGCCAGTCGCTCCACCGCGCGGCGCAGAGCGTGCCCGGCCACCTGGACCCCGGGACCCTCTGGCGCGCCACCGCACCGACGGCGTGTTCGGCCGTGCGGCGGCGGACGGGGAGGGGGAGATCCCGGCCCGGCCTGAACCGACCGCGCGTGGGCATCCGGGCAGACGAGGGATCGTGCGCGCATGGCGGCCGGACGCACCGCGCCGTCACCGGCACCCGTCCGGGCCCCGCAGCAGGACCGGCTAACGGGAGGCCGGTCCGCGAGTGCCGGCACCTCGACGTACCCCGCGGCTGGCGCCCGGTCGCGCGAGGTCGCTGGGGTCACCAGACGATTTGTTCAAAACTGCACGGCAAGTCGCCAGTTCGCGTGACGGCAGGCTGAAACCCCCTACCCGATTGCCCTGTTAGCACCACCCCGTGGTCTGGCCTTGCGGCGGGATTTCGGTTAACACGTGCAACGACCTGATTCTCCAGAAGGACGTCTTATGCGACGACGAGATGGTTCGCCCATATGGTTGGCCGACGAAGAACCAGCAAGAGTTCTGGATCGTGCGGACCTGAACGGGAAGTCTGAATCAGGCATCTACAGTGAGGCATGGCTACAAAAGCTGCTGCACGAGAACCCAAAGGCCTTTCCCGTTGAGCAGATCGAGGCCGGCTTTGGCGATCTCGTACCACTGTGCTGCGAGTTACCGCTCGCACTGGGCGGTAGTCAGACTGGCTATCTCGACAACCTGTTCGTCACCCCGAATGGTGGGCTGGTGCTGGTCGAGGTCAAGCTATGGCGGAATCCGGAGGCACGGCGGGCCGCCATTGCTCAGGGCATGGAGTACGCCGCCGCAGTCTTTCGGATGGGATATAGCGAGCTTGATGCAGCCGTGCAGAAGGCACGAGCGGCCGGCCGGCTTCCATCGGCAACCATATTCGAGCTTGTCGCAAAGCAGCACCCAGGCGCGGATCAGGCGGAGTTCCACGATGCGGTGTCGCGCAATCTGGCCAAAGGCCGCGCGATCATTGCTGTTCTTGGCGACGGTATCCGAGAGGAGATGCTGTCACTGGCAGGCCTCGTGCACGGACATGCCGGTCATAGGTTTACGTTTGCCCTGGTCGAGTTGGCTGTCTATCAGGTCTCAGCCAACGCGCGCGTCATTATCCCGTCTGTGCTTGCCCAGACCGTACTGATCGAGCGTGGCGTGGTTCGGGTTGAAGGCGATGCCGTAGCGGGCGTGAAGGTCGAGATCACGGCGGTGCCGGTCGCGTCTGGCGACGACGCCGGCAACCGACGAATGAGCATTAGCGAGGATGAGTTCTTCGAAGCCCTTGGAAAGAAGGACCCCGCCACGTTTAATGCGCTCCGCGCATTTCTCGCGAAAACTGAGACCCTCGGAATCTATGCGGATTTCCGGCGCAGCCTAAACCTGAAACACCCTGCGCCAGAGGGGAAGTCACCGCTGAACTTAGGCGTTGTGGCGAAGGACGGATCCGTTGACACCGGCTTCTCCACTCAGTTTGGGCGCATCGAGGCTGGACGGCGGTACAACGAGGTTCTTGCCGCTGCCATCGGTGGCGAAATCAAGGAATACGCCGATAAGACAGGCGCGGTGAAAACCAGAGACGGCAAAACGCCGAGATTGTCGGATTTCCTGCCACAGCATGACCAGTTATGGCTCGACGCCATGTCGAGGTACATCAGCGACATCTGCAGTCGGCAGGAAGGCCGAACGACTGGCGCCGTTGCCGGCGAGGACCAGAGCCCTTCCGAGGAGCAACTGAGGAATTTGGCACACGAGCGCGTAACCGACTCTCGGAACTCAATTTGTTCCCGGACAGACACTTAGCGTGCGATTTTGGACCAATCGTGTGGTGACCCTCGGTACGCTCTCGCGGAACAGGAAGGCACTGACCAGGACCGAAGCGTCAACGACGGCGCTCGGCGGCATAGGCCCTGCGCTCATGCTCTACGACGCTGAGGATTTCGGCTTTCAACGGTCAGCCACAATAGCCGTCATGACGACACTCTCGACTCGGAGGCGACGCTGACCAAGAAGCCGAATGTAAGCAGGAAGCGGTCACCACTCAGCGAACGGTTCGACTTCTTGGGCGATGACGCGAAAGCTCTCGGCGATCCGGCCGTCCTCCGGGGAGCCATCTTTCCTGTCTACGACCGCGTGGCGCAAATCGACCGTGGCCTGCGGGTCTGGCGGAAGACAGGCGCGCCCATAGACGCAGACCTGCGCGAGCTCTGGCTACACGAGATACGACAAGTCCGCAGGCTGATGGCGAGCGCGGGCGCTTCCGAGGTGATCGTCGACCTCATCGAGATGGTCGAGGACGACCAGGAGTTCGGCATTGTCGTCGAGGACAGTGGGCAATCCCTGTCGCTTATGCGGTCCAGAGCTACGCAAAGCCACTGGCTCCGCAACCTCCGCGCCGGACGGTCGCGGGCGCTGCTCTGGGGAAACGTCCGAAGACTCGCGCGGGCGCTAGGCCTGGTACACGGCCAGGGCCTCGTTCACGGGACGTTGTCCGCGGATGCCGTCATGACGCATGGCGCGTTGGATCCGGATTTTCGCCTGACGGGCTTCGAATGGAGTCTGTGGTTCGCAGCGCCTGCGAATGTCCCGTCCCAACCGGACCTGCCCGCTGTCGAGCTCTACAGGCAGCAGGCATATTCCTTCGCGGCGGACTGGCGCGCCCTGGGAGAGCTGGTCGCCGACCTCCTCGACGTGCGGCTGTCCCCGACCGGAGAGGTGAAGGCGTCAAAGCCCGGCGCAGACGTGGAGCTGTCGACCCCCGAAGCCATGCTCCTAAGGCGGCTTGTTCACCCGGGGGCGGCCGAGGCGTTGGACGGCCCAACCGTGGCGAGGTCCATAGACGACATCGTCGCCGAGATTGCACGGGCGGGTGCTGTTCGGACCGGAACGTTCATCCTTCTGATTCCAGACTCCTGCGGCCTGGCCAAAGCTGCAGCTCAGGCAACCGATAACGCGATCGAGAGCGACCAGAGGAGGCTCCAGCTCGAATGGGCTGCTGCGGACGCGGCGGCCGGCGCCACGCTATTCGTTCAACCGACTGCTCCAGGGGCCACCGATCGGCGTCGCAGTGCCGATGAGCGTGATCCACTGTAGGGCGTGGATCGATCACTCCCGGAGCTGGAGCATCGTCGACGAGGCCGTGCTCCTCGCACTGGCGCTCAAGAAGCGTAGCGACACCGTCGCGGCGCTCGTTCTTTCGTCCGGCTTGCACCAACGGGTGGTGGTGGCTTCGCTGGCAAGGCTGATGCGGTTTCGCCTCGTCGAGATATCGATGAGCGGTGGGGGCGCCGCGTTCGTCGCAAGCGCGGTCGGATCCTCCCTGGTCCTTGGCGGCAATCCTCTCCCACATTTCCCCCAAGAGGTTCTGCAGAGGTTCAGCTTCGGCGTCGAGCACGTGACCGGTTCCTGCTTCGCAGCACATGACGCTAGAGTCGTCTCGCCGGGCCATTTGGAAGACGACATACGTCAGGGAGCCGACGTACGGTTTTTGAGTGCAGCCGCAGCCGATGCCGTCGGCATCCCGGAGGCCAGCATCGCGCGGTTATATGAATTGATCGAACGAGGCGGCGACCGACGCCTCGTTCGGCTCGCAACCCGAGAGACCGTCGTTCTTCGGAATCGATACATGCGCTTGAGGGTCACGGGCGAGGTGGTTCGCAATTTTCCCGAGGGGGCGACCGAGAAGCTCCGACATGCAGTCCTCACGAGCGCGGGCGTCGCGGCGGGGGGCGACGTGCCTGTTACGCTGAGCCATACAGGTGAGGAGGTCCGCGGTGGCCACGTTCCCGTGAGATGCCACTTCGATCCTGCGGACATCGTCATAGGCGGGACCGCCCAGAGCGCCCTGCTGACATCCATCGTGGAGAAAGCGCGGTCGAGGCTGGTTATCCACTCGACGTTTTTGGATGCTGAGCGCTTCCAGGAGATGGCCGACCTTCTCAGGAGCGCGGTGGTGAGGGGCGTAAGCATCGACTTGTTATGGGGTACAGGGGAAACCGCCGATAACCACGCTCGGAACGCGGCTCAGGCCGAGAAAATTTCCGACATCGTCAGAGCTGACGCGACCATGCGGGGCCGCATCACTATGCACATGAGGACAACCGGCTCGCACGCCAAGATGCTGCTCGCGGACGGCGACGGCGGGAGCTGGCTGGCGGTCGTGAGTTCTTGCAATTGGCTGTCGACGAAGTTCGGGCCTGCCGAGCTTTCGGTTGTCCTGCGTCAACACACAGCAGTGGCCGATGCCGTCGACCTCGTGCGAGGATTGGTGGGTCGCCGCCCCTTGGCCGACGGCCTCGCCGACGAGCTTCGCATCCAGGTCAACGACCTCCGTCGGCACGGACGGGGCGAGTCCGACGACTTGGGCGCAGCGGTCGTCACCTTGATCGCGGGACAGGCGCACGATGCTGCAATGCGCGTGGCCAGCGGCCAAGCGACCCGGCGACTCCTAATTGGCAGCGCAATGCTGGGATCGACTGCTTGGACAGGGGCGCTCATTCCCGGGGAATTTGCCGCGGAGCGCAATGGCGTATCCGTTACCATGCTATACACACGCCTGACCGGGCCGATGAAGAAACGCCATGCAAGAGACCTCGAGCAGGAAGCCGCCGCCCTCGGCATTCGCCTGCTCAGGACGGACAAGGTTCCGCTGCACGGCAAATTCGCGCTCTGGGACGACGACGACGTGGTCGTGACCAGCCTGAACTGGGCGTCAGCTTCCAGCGACGACGAATTTCCGGGGAGTGAGATCGGCGTGCACGTGAAATGCCCAGGCTTAGCTGCCAGCGTCATGGAGCAGCTTGAGCGGGTGTTTCCGGAGCTCCTTCCGGCCGGATCTTAGCGACCTTCCTTTTTCCACTTGCTGGCCGGGTTCGCCGGCGGTGACCAAGACGGGGTCAGGGCGGGGAGTTCGCCGCTGCGATTGAGCTGCGCCGGTTGCGCCCGGGCGTCACAGAGAATGAGCAGGCCGGGGCATGACCGGCGGAACCGGATCCGCGTTCCCGTTGACGGGAACATCATGCCAGCAGGGCGCGATAAGTGGACTACGCCGCTTGCCACGGGGGGCAGGGATGCGAATAAGTCGCATCTACAAAAGATAGGATAAGCTACTATTCGGTAGGCGGTTGGCGTTCCCGCCATAGCGGGGACCGGCGGCCATGTATGTTTGTCTTTGCAACGCGCTGACCGACCGCCAGGTGAAACAGGCCGCGGCCAGCGCCGGCACCACCAAGCCGAGCAGCATCTACGCCGCATGTGGCTGCCGTGCTCAATGCGGCCAATGCGTCAAAGCGCTGGTGGCCCTGTTGCGCAGCGCGGATTGCGCAATACCGGAGCTTCAGGGCGCCGATTGATCGCGCATCACGGGACCCGCTGGCCGCTCCTGCGCAATGATCCCTTAGAGGGCTCCGCCGGGCGATCTCGGTAAAATCTGTTATCGACGAATAACTGGCAGTTTGGGGCCGGATCAGCTCCGCTCGACGATCAGGTAGATGAGCGCCTCGGCCGACGGGTCGGGGTTCTCGACCCCATGCGGCGCGTCGGTGCGGCAGCTGCAGCTGTCGCCCGCGACGAGATCGGCCATTTCATCGCCCACGGTCACGCGGACGGTGCCGGTGGCTACGTGCATATGCTCGACCGTGCCGGGAGCGTGGGCGGCGGACGGACCCAGGACGGTGGACGGCGGGATTTGATAGCGCACGAAGTCGATGCGGCTGCCGGGGGATGCGGGTCCCAGACTATCCCAACGGGCGGGGTTTTCACCGCCAGCACCTTCGCCGCGACGTAGAATGCGAATGCGTGGCGTGGGACCGGTGCCTCCGTCGATCAGAGCAGCGGCGCTGACCCCAAGCGCGTCCGCGAGCCGCACCATGGTGGTAACGGTCGGCGACTTCGTTCCGCGCTCAATGTCCGAAATCATTGACGGTGAAATGCCGCTGCGCGCGGCGAGCGTGCGCAGGCTGAAGCCGGCCGCCTCGCGTTGTTGCTTCACGGCGCGGCCGGTTCGGACGCTGATAGCGTTCTCTATAGTTGACATGATTTCCTTTATAGAGCACACGGACGAAGGTTAGCCAAGGAAGGAGTAGAGGCAATGGACAAGACCGAATTCGAAGCGGACCTGCGGCGCGACGGCTTCCGGCCCGTTTTCGCCAGCTTGCGGCCGAACATGAAAGAAACCAACCACTGCCATGACTTCGATGCCCGGCTTTTCGTGCTGGGTGGGGAGATCACCATCACGCGCGACAACAAGCCCGAGACCTTTCGTGCCGGACAATGCTGCGAGGTGCCCGCCGGCTGTATGCACACCGAGCAGGTTGGCCCTGAAGGCGTAGCCTATCTGTCCGGCCGCCGCCGCAACGGCGGACCGCTTACCCGCGAGGCGTTCGAAAGCGATCTGCGTCGCGAGGGCTTTGAAGTCATTCATGGCGGTCAAAAGCCCAACTTCATCGAAGAGATGCATGCGCACGGCGACTTCGATGTGCGCATTATGGTTTTGAGCGGTGAGATCACCGTGAACCGGGATGGCGGATCAACCACGTTCCGGGCCGGCGACCATTGCGAAATTCCTGGGGATTGCCAGCACTGCACCCAGGTTGGACCAGAAGGCGTCGCTTACATTGTCGGCAAGGTTGATCGCCCGGTCGCCGCCAACTGAGAGCTTCGGCGGGTGCGTGCCGGTCACGCACCCGTTCAATGGCGGCCGAAGCCTTCCCCCTTTGGCAACCGACCGCCTTTGATTCGTCCGGAGTCGGAACAGGACTAGTGCGACATAAAAGAGATCATGCGTGAGGTTGGCCGGATCAAGCGTGAACCCTGCCGGGCCGAGGAGGCTCACGACTCTCCCGTGGCCACTTTCGAAGCGGCCTTTCGTGGCGAGCTTTGCCGCAGGTGATGGAGCTAGCAGCCCGTTAATAGGTCTCCGCGATCTGAACCGCGCAGTTGGTGATCGTGAATTGATTGACAAAGAACGGCTGCAGGACCGCCATCGCTTCTCCGCGCTTCGGGCTCTCCCAGAACGCCCGCATATCCGCCTCGCTTTCCCATTGCGAAATGGCATACCCCGCATCAGGATCGTTCTGGTCCCGGAGAAGCCATTGCGCCTTCAACCCCTTCACTTGGCCACGAATTTCCAGCGCTTTCTGGAAGGCGGCCTCGAAAGCATCCCATTGGCCAGGCATGATTTTGCCCCAGATGATCCGCATTTCCATTGCGATACCCCTTATTGACGTGCATCGACCTGTGTGTCGCACGTGGCCAATGTAGCACTGCTTGGCTCTTCCATTGCCGCGTGAACCACTGTGCCGCTGCCGCCTGTCCCAGACGGTGTGCTGGTCGTTCGTCCGAAACAAGTCTGGCTTATGGTAATCAAGACAATAGGCATAGAGTGACGCATTCCATCAGCTTGTGAATGACGTGGGGCATGAAGGCACTATTCCGCAGCTTTGAGCAGAGCCTTAGCTGGACTTTCCGCATTCCCGCACTTGCCATGGTTCTGTTGCGAGCTTTGGACGCTGCTGTCCCGCGGGTAAGATCGGTGCGGTTGGAGGCCAAACGAGGACGGCAATGGGGGATCGGAGCGAGCAGTTCAAGGGGCGACAGTTCACTGCCGAGGTGATCATTTGGGCCGTGCGCTGGTATCTCC
>Ga0210386_10005188_pt1 | contig 10615 bp, 8 predicted proteins | sample IncBWH32OmetaG_FD_160091 | JGI IMG/M metagenome (GOLD analysis project Ga0210386, IMG submission 160091) | Forest soil microbial communities from Barre Woods Harvard Forest LTER site, Petersham, Massachusetts, United States - Inc-BW-H-32-O ... | reverse complement strand
TTGACCATCTTTTCGCAGAAATCGACGCCGACCAGGTTGTCCTGAAAGATGTTGTGGTCAAACATGTATTCGGCGGCTTCTCCCAGGTTCACGATCCACTCGGCCATCGCCGGTGGCCGCACACCGAACGCCATATTCTGCGCGTAGGTGGCGCAGGTGGCGTGGTTATCGCCGCAGATGCCGCAAATGCGGCTGGTGATGAAGTGCGCGTCCCGTGGATCTTTGCCCTTCATAAAGATGCTGTATCCGCGGAAGATCGAGGAAGTGCTGTGGCACTCGGCAACCTTGCGCTTGCCGAAGTCGATTTTGGTGAAGATGCCGAGGCTGCCAACGATCCGGGTAATCGGATCCCAATTCATCTCTACTAACTGGCTCTTTCCAGTTGCTTCCTCTGGACGTGTGGTGGTAATCGTCGCCATCGTTTTCTCTCCTTCTAGGCTCAGTTAGTAGTTGTTGGAGTGGTAGCCGGTGGTGAGTTCCGCGCGCGGATGCCGCCACTTTGGCTCTTTGTTGACCGTCGCCTGGGTGATGCCGCGCAAGGTTCGCATCGCCTTGCCATAGGCAGCGATGGTGGAACTGGAGACCTTGGCACCCGGAGGCTCGTCCATGAAGGGCATGAACTTATCGGGAAAGCCTGGCATGGTGCAGCCGATGCAGATACCGCCGACGTTGGGGCATCCACCGATGCCGGCCATCCAGCCGCGCTTGGGAACGTTGCAATTCACGACGGGGCCCCAGCAGCCGAGCTTGACGATGCACTTGGGGGAGCCGTAGCTGGTAGCAAAATCGCCCTGCTCGTAGTAGCCGGCGCGGTCGCAGCCATCGTGGACGGTCTTGCCGAAGAGCCAGGTGGGGCGCAACTGTTCGTCGAGCGGAATCATTGGCGCCAAGCCTGCGACTTGATACAGCAGGTAGAGGACGGTTTCCATGAAGTTGTCGGGTTGCACAGGGCAGCCGGGGACATTGACGATCGGGAGGCCAGCCTTCGATTTCCAATCCCAGCCCAGATAGTCGGCAAGCCCCATGGCGCCGGTCGGATTTCCCTGCATCGCATGAATGCCGCCATAGGTCGCGCAGGTTCCGCATGCAATTACGGCAAGAGCTTTGGGAGAGAGGCGATCGATCCACTCATTGGTGGTGATGGGTTGGCCGGTGTGCGGATCGGTTCCCATTCCCGCCCAATAGCCTTCCTTCTTGATTTTCTCGTTCGGGATAGACCCCTCGACCACGAGGACGAATGGATCAAGCCGGCCCGCCTCAGCCTCGTACCAGAACTTCATGAAGTCGTCGCCCACTTCATAGGCGAGCACGGGATTGTGGAGGTGGACCTTGGGCAGGCCGGGAATTGCTCCCAGCAATACATCTTCGATGCTTGGCTGTGTGGCCGCCGTAACGGACACGGAGTCTCCATCACAACCCAGACCAGCCGTGATCCACACAATGTGGAGTTCGGCCACGGCGGGTTTCTTCTGGGTTACTCGACCATAGGGAGCTGCTTGGGCAGTCATGATCTGGGATCTCCTTTGCGGATGCTGACTGATCGTGCCGCGTTCGATTACGGACCGCTCGAGGCTGAGCAAGCCGAAGACGAAACTCGCCAGGGCGGAGATTGGCAAAGACTGGCAAACACGAAAGCGAGCGCGAAGCGACTGAGCCTGATCGCACTTGGCAATCAGGGAAAGCGATCGCCGGAGTACTCGCTGCCGCGGATTACTTAACTGGGGCCGACCTCAATTGAATCGTTGAATCCTGCGTCGTTGTCTCTATGCCGGCTTGACAATCTTGAGTTGCAATCGTCAAGCGCAGGGTTTTCTGGAAAGAGCAGGGAAGTTGCTTTTCTTCAAACTTCGTTATCCAAACAGAGTGGGCGAATCAGCCGCAAGCGGGACGCGCCTTATTCTCGCTTCATACTTTTGCCCTGAGAGGCATAAGGGAATCCCCGATTCCAGTGCAGGATTGCGCGTCGGGGTTTATGGTCGAGGAAGCGGCCATTCGTGCTGATGTGGAACACCTTGAATTCAAGACAGGTCTATTACCCGTTTCAGGCGGTTTTTTCACTCATCTTCCACTGGATGGCGTGCTGGATCAGTTCGCGGCCGCTGCGCAAGGCGAGCTTATCCTTGATGTGGGCCTGGTAGGTTTCCACTGTTTTTACGCTGAGATGAAGATCCTCGGCGATTTCCCGGGTGGCACGGCCTTCGCCGATCATGCGGAAGACCTCCAGTTCCCGATCGGAGAGCGAGGCGATGCGGGATTGAATCATGCGCGGCGCGCCCCCTATATATTGTTGCAGCATTTTATTGGACATGCACTCGCTGAGGTAAACCTCGCCGTTCAGAATGCGGCGGACAGCTATCAGCACTTTCTCCGTGGCTTCCTGCTTCATGATGTAGCCGTTTGCCCCGGCGCGGAGGGCGCGCTCGGCATAGATGGCTTCATCATGCATGGAGAGGATCAGCACCGGAAGATCGGGACTTGTGGCGCGAATATTCTTGAGCAGTTCAAGGCCGTCCGGACCGGTGAGCGAAATGTCGAGGATCATGATATCCGGGTGCAGGTGAGCGATTGCATGCATCGCGGCCTGCGCTTCTTCTGCCTCGCCGCAGACCTGCATGTCCTGTTGTTGATTGATGAGAAGCGCAAGGCCCTGGCGCATGAGGGGGTGGTCGTCAACAACAAGCACCGCTTTTTTGGCGGTTTGCACGGGCCGGTCAAGAACGAAATTCGTCGTCACTCATTTTTCCCTTCGAGCGAGCAGAGACCATCGGGAACGTGCATGTGACGCATGTTCCGTGCGGTGGGCTGGGTCGGACGTCGAGCCTTCCACCGATCATCCCCGCTCGATAACTCATAATGTGCAGTCCCATTCCGTGATTAGAAGGGTGGTTATCCTGGATGCCGGCGCCGTCATCGTTGATCAGCAGCGTGCCCCATCCATTGTCTGCAAGCAGACGGATAAGGATATTGCGCGCCTGACCATGTTTAATGGCATTGTTCACGGCTTCCTGCGCAATGTGATAGAGATGCGTGGCCATGGCGTCGTCGTGGATCAGCACCGCCGTCTCGCATTCGAAGCGACAGAAAATTCCAAACAGGTCTTCAACTTCTCCGGCCCAGAGTTGGAGCGCAGACATCAGGCCCTGGGCATCGGAAACGACCGGCAGCAGGCCTCGCGCCAGCTCGCGCGTCTTGTGAATCGCCTCATTGACCAGCTTCACAATCTTGGCAGCGTCGGCGGCATCGTTCACCTGCTTTTCCGCGAGCTTCGCTTCGTGCACCTTGGCCATAAACGCTATTCCGGTGAGGTGCTGTCCCAGCCCATCGTGCAGATCCTGTCCGATGCGGCGTTGCTCTCTCGCGCTGATTTCGAGAAGCGCTCTCTCCAGTTGTTCCCGCTCGGTGATGTCGATGCCGGTGGCGATGATGTAGTTGGGCGTACTCTCGTTTCCCGGCAGCATGGAGCAGGACCATGCTATGAGGCGATGCGTATTGTGTCGCGTGACCCAATGACTCTGAAAGTCCTGGGGCAAGAGGTCGGCGCTCAGCTGCGAAAGAATGGAACGGGCGCGTTCTACTTCTTCCGCCTGGAGGAAGTAGTTCCAGATATATCTGCCGCGAACATCCAGAAGCGCGTATCCGGTGGTGAGTTCGCAGGCGCGGTTGAAGCGCACGATACGGCCTTCGGGATCAAGAACGGTAACGAGCGCGCCGACGGTGTCGAGAATCGCGGAAACCACATTGCGTTCCTGTTGCAGGTCGCGCTCGGTGTCTTTCAAGTCGGAGATGTCGAAAGCCACGCCGTGGATGAACCACGGCGATCCATCGGGATGGCGCACCATGCGTGCGTCGCAGTGGAACCAGACGACTCTGCCGTCACGCGCCATGACGCGGTAGGCGGAGCGGAGCGGCTTGCCAGAGAGGAACATGCTGGCCGCTTCAACGCTCCATCGCTGTTTGTCGTCGGGATGGATGCGGGCATACCAACGGACCGGGTCTTCGAGCCAATCTTCGCGCGAGTAGCCGAGTGCGGCCTCGATTTCCGGACTGACGTAGGCTTCGCTGACGCCTCGATCGAGATAGGCCATGAAGACGACTGCGGGGATCTGCTCGAGCAGCGCGCGATATTTGGCTTCAAGATTGGAGGCATGGACTTCCGTCGACGATGCGACGGGGCCGGACCCGGAAGTGGGACCGGATGCGGAACCACTTGACGCTGCGAAGACGCCGGCTAGCTCAAGCAAGAGTGCTTCGGCGTCATCCAGATCAGGAAGGCTGGAAACGCTCTTCCATTCTGCCTCGCGCTGCGGAGGACGGTCACCCCACTCGGTCTGGGCAAGCAATCCCATTGGATACTCCGTTGCTTGTCGAATTCATGCGGTTAGCTTCGATGCACTTAGCGTGGATATCAGTTCATCTTGCCGGAGAAAGCATGCTGGCGGCGCCAGCTGGGAACTTTGTTGAGCGATGCCTGGGTGAACTTGCGAAGAGCGTGAATGGCCCGACCATAGGTTTGGACGGCGGCCGAAGAAAGCAGTGATCCCGGAGGCTGATTCATAAACGGCATGAACTTGTCGGGGAAGCCGGGCATGGTGCAGCCGATGCAAATGCCGCCTACATTGGGGCAGCCGCCGATGCCGCCCATCCAGCCACGCTTGCCCACATTGCACTGCACGACCGGACCCCAGCAGCCTAATTTAACGATGCAGAGCGGCGAGCCGTATTCCTCGGCAAACTGGGCCTGTTCGTAGTAGCCGCCGCGATCGCATCCTTCATGGACCGTGCTGCCAAAAAGCCACGTAGGTCGAAGTGCATCGTCCAGGGGAATCATCGGGGCGCGCCCAACTGCCATATAGAGCAAGTACAGGAGCGTCTCCATGAAGTTGTCCGGCTGAATAGGGCAGCCGGGCACGCAGACGATGGGGATCTTTGCTGGGGACTGCCAATGCCATCCGAGATAATCGGGCAGCCCCATACAGTCGGTGGGATTGCCTTCCATGGCGTGGATGCCGCCGTAGGTGGCACAGGTTCCGACAGCAATCACGGCCCAGGCACGCGGAGCGAGGCGGTCGATCCATTCGCAGGTGGTAATGGGTTGGCCCGTTGCAGCATCGGTGCCGAGGGATGCCCAATAACCTTCGTTCTTGTTGTCTTCGTTGGGGATGGAACCCTCGACTACGAGGATGAAGGGATCGACGCCACCTTCGGCAGCAAGGTGAAAGCGCTTGAGGAAGCCGTCTCCGTTTTCAAAGGAGAGAAATGGATTGTGGAAGTTGACCTTGGGAATCCAGGGCATGCCCCCCATGACGATGTCTTCGATGCTGGGCTGCGTAGCCGCGGTCATGGCGATGGTATCGCCATCACATCCGAGCCCTGCCGTAATCCACAGAACATCGATCTCCGCAATGGGCGGAGACGATTGCGTCGAACTTGCCACGGGCCTCCTGTGCATCGCGCCTCGAAGGGAAAGTGGCGCAGGGACTATCTTCCTCCGGAAGGCGGACTTAGGCAAGGGGGGAACGGGTGGTCGGAACCAGGATTTGCGGTGCTTTGCGGGAAGAGCGCAAGGATTCTCTCCCAAGAAAGCTCACCTTCTAATTGAAGATGAGCTTTTCTCGGAAAGACGTTGAGCAGCGTTAGGACCGGCGGAAAGAACGCAGGCCGAAAGACACACCTATCAACAACAAGCCCAAGAGGCCAATCAACGGCAGCGAACTGCCAGTCTTGGGAAGACTTGGAGCTGGAGCCGGAGCCGGCGCTGCTTCCGGAGCGGGAGCGGGAACAGGAACCGGCACCAACACAGCGATGAGGACCGGCTGATCCGGCGCTGGTGGCGGCGGTGGCGGCATTTGCCCGGCCAAAATCCTCTTCTGCGTAACCTGTGTTTCCGGAACTTCGACGATCTTGGTCGCATTGATGATCATGCCTTTTCTCAAACCAAAGGCGTCCGTCATCTGGCCGTTGACATTAAACTTCTGGCCTTTGGGAATCTTGAATTCCTGATTCGTGTTGTCTTCCAGGGTCAGGATTACGCTCAACGGCGGATTGACGTGCCAAACCTTGCCGGTGACGGTCTGTGTGGTTGTGACCAGCTTTTCTGTTGTCGTCGTGATGGTGGTGCGTTCAATGGTCATTCCCGGCTTCAGGTCGTGTATGCCGAGTTGCTGACCATTTACCGAAATCCGGGCGCTCTCTGGAACGTTCGGGAAATGCCGAATCTGGCCGGCATCATCCTTCACCCAGAGATCATTTCCGGAAACCATAACCACCGTTCCCTTTTCGACCTTGACCTGCTTGTTCGAACCCTGGGTTGTTGTTGACGTATCGGTTTGAACCTGCGCGTTTATGGCCGCAGAGGAGGCCAGGAATACCATGCCTGCCGCCACAGCCAGCAAACTGTGTAGAGTTGTGCGTGTGACTTTCATTGCGAATTCTCCTTATTGTTTTTTCCCAAGCCTGCGGAAGTGGTTGTGGGTTGATTTCCTGGGCCGACAAGCGGCCGACGCGATGTAATGGAGGCGTGGACAATGAAGCGTTGCGGTGCATCGCCCAAAAAATAGAACGGATAACAAGTGACCAAGGTAAGAGAAGACGTGCTACGCGGTTTCAGCACTCGAATGTCAGCCGGACTGACAATCTCGATTTGATCTACGACGTACGTGGCTCTCTCGGTTGTCATGATCAGATCAACCTCATCTCCAACGGAGATGTCCTTCAGTCCTCTAAAAAAGCCGTCGCGATGCCCTGCGATTCCAACGTTGCCCTCAGTCCCCGGCATCGCCGTACCAACGATTCGTCCAACTCCTCTGTTCAGCGTCAGATCATCCGTCCCGTCAAAGACTGGAACCCGGATCTTTACCTTGCCGATCTCGAGGACAGCCAAGGGAACGCTCGACGCATTCAGCAGGCTACTTTTGTAGGCCCGAATGCGTTTCGCCGCCCAAAGGCTGAAATCGACATCTCGATTCGGGTCAGGTGGTTTCGAGGCGTCATTCTGCATTGCCGCAGCCTGCGCGTTCTCAAAGTGCCACAATGCAAATCGGGAAGAAATCTCTCCATGGAGCAGAGCTGCCACCCAGACCGTCAAGAGCATGACCCCGACGACGAGTAAGCACCGCTCGAAAATGATTGACGTTATCTTCGCACTCCTCAAGGAGTTGCCTTCTGATGTCTCATGCGTGGTATCGTTTTCCGGAAAACTCTTTCGGACGTGCAACGATCAAGAGCAAGCTAACCAGAAGCTGATCAACTCGCAACTGTCATAAATGACAGTTGGCGCGGTCATAGCGACATCCAAGGTCGACTGGGGACTGATTGACGTCTTGCGGCAGCCGGGCGGTTTGCTTTTCGTCGGTGTGCAATCAAGGAAGCTCTGGCAAGCAGCGATTATTAAGCGTTGGTGAGAGTTCTTTGAGAGACTGATTGAGCGAAGCAGTAAAACGAGGCCTAAATGCAATTGAAATCGAGATTTGCTGGAATAGCGGTATTCCTCGCACTGGGAATCTCCCAGTTGTCTGGCTCTTTGGTTTTGGCCCAAGCGCCTATGCCGACACCACAGCAATTGGACCAACTATTGGCTCCGGTTGCGCTCTACCCTGACTCTCTCCTGGCGCAGATTACAACCGCCTCCACAAATCCCCAGGAGATTCTAGACGTCTCTAACTGGCTGCAACAGAATCCGGGACTGCAAGGCTCGGCACTCACCAACGCAGCAGAACAGCAAGGTTTTGATCCCGCATTTATCGCGCTGGCAAATTTCCCAGATGTGCTCGACATGATGGCAGAGAACATCGACGACTATGCTTCCATTGGGCAAGCGTTTTCTGCGGATCAGGGAGCAGTGAGTGCATCGATCCAAAGACTCCGGGCCCAGGCCTACGCCGCGGGGAATTTGCGCAGCAATCAGCAACAGCAAGTGGTGGTGCAGCAGGCGGCCCAGCCCATCTATGTAATTCAGCCTGCTAACCCGCAGGTGGTTTACGTACCGGTCTATAACCCCACCGTCGTTTACGTCAGACCTCCTACCAACGTTGTGGTGGTGAGTTACGGGCCACCGATTTCGATTGGGATTCTAATGGTCAGCCGGCCGTGGGGATGGATGGGATGGGGATGGAATTGGTCGTCGCGACGGGCCTACTACAACCACACCGTTTGGGTGGGATGGGGAAACCCTTACCGCCCGCCGAACATCTGGTATCGCCCGCGACCCATTCCTTATTCCAGTCGGCCGGGCTACGGTGGCAATTGGCACTATCGCCCACCGAACTATCGACCACCCGCTCCGGTAAGACCCCCAGCCAACCGTCCGCCTTGGAGCCCAAATAACAGACCTGGAAATGGATATAGACCTCCGACGAATCGGCCTGGCACTGGACGACCGCCCGTGCCACAACCCAAACCTCAACCGAGGCCCGGGACCCCGTCCCAACCGATCGCTAAGCCCGGCACACCGAATCGTCCGCCTACGACCAGACCCAATCCTCAGCCGAGGCCCAATCCGCAACCAAAACCAGGTTCTCAACCCAAACCTGGCACGCAGCCGAAGCCTAGTCCGCAACCAAGGCCGACTCCTCAACCAAAACCTGCTCCTCAACCAAGGCCGACTCCTCAACCAAGGCCGACTCCTCAACCAAGGCCGACTCCTCAACCAAAGCCCGCTCCTCAATCAAAACCCAGTCCTCAAGCGAAGCCTGCTCAGACGAATCGGCCGCAACCCCAGGGAAAACCAGCTGCGCCGAAACAACAGCCGAAACCTTCCCCGAACAACAATAACTAGCTTCTGCGTCGGGCGCTCCATAGCAAGGCCGTCCCGGCGGAGAGGCTCGGGAAACTTGTAACAACGGAAGTGAGACGAACCCTCTGAAAGGAATGTGGATGTGCGAGAGGGAAGCTGAGTTTGCGACCCATATGTCTAGCCGTGGTCTTGAGAGACCAATTAGCTTGTTCGCGCTAGACTGGCGCTTGTTACTGAGGAGGAAGCGGAGCACATCGTCACTTGGATGCGACCATGTGCTCCTTCATCGCATACTGCACCAACTCGGCATTGTTCTTGAGATTGAGTATTTCCATTACACGATACTTGTGAAATGCGACCGTTCTGGGGGTCAAGGTCAAATCCGATGCTACCTCTTTCATCGACTTTCCTTCCGCCAGCAACTGCACAACTTGCTTTTGCCGGGTGGTCAGCGGCCCCGGCACACCGTTCGTTCCCTCGAATTCAACTCTCAGGTCAAAAGAGTCGTCACCAATGAGGGGCGAGATGTAGCGCCTTCCCTTCAAGACGGTTCGGATCGCGACTGGCAACTCAGCAGAGGCAGCAGTTTTCGGCAGAAATCCGGATGCGCCGCGCCGGAACGCCTCGGCTGCCATTGCACGGTCGGCGTTCATTGTTAGAAAGACAATCTTGACGGTCCGCTTGATACCGCGGATGTGCTCGCACGCGTCTAGGCCATTGAGCAGGGGCATCGAGATGTCGACCAAGGCGACGTCCGGGTTCATCCTGCATACGGCATCGATGAGTGCCTGACCGTTGTTGACAATGGAAAGAACTTCAAATTCCGTTTCCAGGAGTTGCTTGCACGCCTCGGCGATCAAGGTGTGATCGTCAGCAATGATGATTCTCGGCCGACATTTTTCAAACATGGCACGCTCCATTGATAACCAGATGCCGATCGCTACATGTGGCGATTCGATTAGGTAGAGGGAGTAGTGAAGCGCTTGCGAGTGCTGCGAAGCGAGAATATACCTCGCATATTACTTTCGGATACCTGTCAGTTTTGACAGTGCGCATCGATTTGCCCCAGTTCTCGACATGTCCCATTGGTTCCCACACGTCCCACACTGGAGCGTGGGAGAGATTCGATAATAGGCCATTTTCGAGGAAAATGGGAGGGAAGAAAGCCTGTCATTTTTGCCAGTATCGAAATAGATCGGTGGTTTTTAAGCTTCATTGTTGCAGTTCGAACAACTTTCAAGCTTTTGGAGGAGAGTTATGCGCGGACGCTTAGTGTTTCATTCTTGCCTGGTGCTATCGGCGGCACTTTGTGTTGGCTGTGCTAAGCACCAGACCGACGCACAGATACAGAGCGACATCCAGACCAAAGTTGCTGCTGATCCCGAAATCAAAGACTCCAGCGTTGCAGTTGTCGCCAAAGAGGGCAAAGTTACGCTCACAGGCAAGGTGAAGACGGCGGCGGCGGAAAAGAAGCTCCAACAGATTGCGAAGGAAGAACCAGGAGTCTCGGATGTTGTTGACCAGACTTCTGTGGATTCGAGCCTTGCAGGCGAGATTGCGCCGGCACCAACACCAGTAGCGCCGGTTGTTCAACCCGAACCCGCGGCCGCACCCCCTCCGCCTCCACCACCACCGCCCAAGCCAGTTGTTGTTCCAACTGGAACTGTATTGACGGTTCGTTTGGTACAGTCCTTGAGTTCCAAGACCAGTCAGGCTGGTGGCTCATTTACGGCAACGATGGCCAATCCCATTACGATCGAGGGAAAAATGGTGATCCCGCAAGGGGCGAAGGTCTACGGAATCGTTCGCGACGCAAAGAAGGCTGGGAAATTCAAAGGCGGAGCGACCTTATCGTTGGGTCTCACTTCCATTGTTGTGAACGGG
>Ga0210386_10005187_pt1 | contig 10616 bp, 9 predicted proteins | sample IncBWH32OmetaG_FD_160091 | JGI IMG/M metagenome (GOLD analysis project Ga0210386, IMG submission 160091) | Forest soil microbial communities from Barre Woods Harvard Forest LTER site, Petersham, Massachusetts, United States - Inc-BW-H-32-O ... | reverse complement strand
TGCCTTTTTCTCCCATTATCCCTTGCTCATGCGACGAACGCGCGGTAGGTTTTAAGATACCGGTTTCCTATTGCCGGCGAGCCGAGGAGGAACGCTCATGTCGAAAGCGAAATGCATCGCGCCAGTCTCGCGTCTGGCCCTAAGCCTGCTGGGGGGCGCCGCGATGGTCGCGCTCTTTTCTCAGTCGAGCCAAGCCTACACCTACAACTCCGATTCCCCGGACGCGACGAGGGTTCTCGGCGCGGATTTCGCCGGTTCGATCGGTCCCGTTAAGGCGAAGCCGGACACTCGCATCGGCGTCATTCTGAAGAGCCTGAGCAATCAATATTGGCAGGGCATTGAGAGCGGCGTGAAGGCTGCGGCGAAGGACTACGGCGTCGATGTCAGCGTTCAGGCCGCCAATTCCGAGTCCGATCATACGCAGCAGTTGACGATCGCGCAGACGATGATCGGCAAGAAGTTCGACGCCTATGTCGTTTCGCCGGAAGCCTCGTCGAACCTGACTCCCGCGATCAAGCAGATGCAGGAAGCGGGCGTCCCGGTCATCAACACAGACGATGCCCGCATCGCCGGCAGCGTCTATGTCGGCCCGAATCATGAGCTCGACGGATCGCAGGCTGCCGACTACATCGCTGAGAATCTGAAGGACGGCGGCGACGTCGCGCAGATTGAGGGTCAGGCCGGCTCCAACGCAGCGATCCTCCGAATGAAGGGCTTCAAGGAGGGCGTCGCCAAGCATCCCAATCTGAAGCTCGTCGCAAGCGTCCCGGGCAACTGGGACGGAACCATGGCCTACAACGACGCGCAGACGCTGTTACGCAAGAATCCGAACATCAAGGCCTTCTACGCCAACAACGACACGATGGCGGTCGGCGTCGCGAAGGCGGTTTCCGACATGGGCCTCTCGGGGAAGGTCCTCATCGTCGGAACCGACGGCATCCCGGCCGCGCTCGACGACATCAAGAACGGCAAGATGTCCGCAACCGTCACGCCCCTGCCTTTTTATCAGGGCTACTGGTCGGTCGAAGCCGCGGTGAGGTTGCTCGCTGGCCAGAAGGTGCCCGACTGGATCGTCGCGCCCGCGCAGCTGATCACTAAGGACAACATCGACAGCTTCTTTGACAAGGACAACAACGTGAAGCCCGGCCTCTACAAGTAAGCCCACCGCCCTCTCGGTCCAGAGGCTCTTCGATGCGCCGTCAAACGCAGGATCCGTTCCTAAAACTTGAGGGCGTGTCGAAGAGCTGGCCGGGAGTGAGGGCGCTCGACGATGTGAGCATGGATCTTTTTCCAGGCGAGATCCACGCGCTGATCGGCGAGAACGGGGCCGGGAAGTCCACCCTCCTCAAGATTCTCTTCGGCGTTGTCCAGGCCGACTCGGGAACGCTGCATATCGACGGCAACCCCACCGAGCTCGGCAGTCCTGCGGAGGCGATGGCGCAGGGCATATCGATGGTGCACCAGGAGCTGAGCCTGGTGCCGCAACTCACCGCAATACAGAATATCGTTCTGGGCCGCGAACGAAGCAGGGTGGGGTTCATCGACTGGAGCGCCGTGCGCAAGGAAGCTCTGGCCGCGCTCCGACGGCTTGACTTCACAGCCGATCCAAATGTGCCGGTGCGCAGATTGAGCGTCGGACAGCAGCAGGTCGTCGAACTTGCGCGTGCTCTCGCCATCGACGCCAAGGTTATCATCCTGGACGAGCCGACCGCCAGCCTTAGCGTCCACGAATCCGAAAAGCTGTTCGCTATCCTCAGGGAACTACGTGCGGCCGGGCATGCGCTGGTATACGTCTCCCACCGCCTAGCAGAAGTCTTCGATCTCGCGGATCGCGCGACCGTGCTGCGCGACGGCAAGCGCATCGGAACGGTGGAGCGCGGGCCGAACCTGACCGAAAAGACCCTAGTCCGAATGATGGTAGGCCGCGGTCTCGACGACTTCGCTAATCTTCCGCATGTCGCGCCGGGCGAGTCTATCCTCGCGGTCAGGGGACTGACCCGCCAAAGCGCCTTCCGCGACATCAGCTTCGAGATTCGCCGCGGCGAGATCGTCGGCATGGCCGGCATGGTCGGCGCGGGTCGCACCGAGGTCGCGCGATGCATTGTCGGCGCGGATCGCCTCGACGCCGGATCGGTCGCCATACGTGGCCGCGAGATCCATATCCGGACGCCCGCCGATGCGGTAAAGGCCGGAATCGCCTTCCTGACCGAGGATCGAAAGCATCAGGGTTTAGCGCTCCGCATGTCGCTGGCAAGGAACGTCACGCTCGCCGCCACGCCCTCGCAGTTCGGCTTCATTGACCGCCGCCGGCAGACCGAGAACGCCGGTCGGTCGCTAGCGCGCGTGAGCGCAAATATCCCAGTCACGCGGCTCGCCGGTCAACTTAGTGGCGGGAACCAACAAAAGGTGGTGCTCGCGAAATGGCTCCTCACCCGGAGCGAGATTTTCATCTTCGACGAGCCCACGCGCGGAATCGACGTTGGGGCGAAAGTCGAAATCTACGCGCTCATCCGCGAACTCGCCGACAAGGGCGCGGCCATCCTCATGATCTCCTCCGAACTGCCCGAGCTCCTGCGAATGAGCGATCGCATCCTCGTGATGCATGAAGGCGAGATGGCCGGTGAGATGTCGAGAACGGACGCGAGCGAGGAGCGCGTGGTCGCCTACGCAAGCGGAGGAAAAGCGTGGCACAGCTGAACACCATCCCGGGTGAGAAGCCGGCCTCACCCGCAACGCACGCTTCGTCAGGCAGGCTTCGCCGGCTGCTCGCGGAATGGCCGCAGGTTGGCATCGTCGCAGCCCTCATCACAACCGTACTCGTCTTCACCGCGATCGATCGTGACTTTTTCAGCGGCTACAATTTCATCAACATCTTTCTCCAGTCGTCCATCACCGCGATTCTCGCGATCGGTGAGACCCTCGTGATCATTACGGCGGGTATTGACCTTTCGATCGGATCGGCGCTTGCCCTGACCGCGGTGACGGGGGCGCTTCTCATGAAGACCGGACTCAGCATGCCGGTGGCAATCACAGGCTCTCTGATCACGGGCGCTGCCGCGGGACTGCTCAACGGGGCCATCATCACGCTAACAGGAATCACGCCCTTCGTGGTGACGCTCGGCACGATGAGCATCTTTTCCGGGCTGGCCCTGATCGTTTCCGGCGGCCAGACCGTGTACGGGCTTCCGCCGGGATTCAGCGAGTTGCTGGCCGGCTCGATCGGGCCAGTCCCGATTCCCGTGCTCATCGCAGGCGCGGTGCTCGGGGTCACGTCGGTGATCATGAAGATGACCAAGCTCGGCGAATACATGATCGCGATCGGAGGCGCGCGCGAGGTCGCGCGGCTCGCGGGGATCAACGTCGTGCTCTACACAGCTGCCGCCTATGTCATGGCGAGCTTGCTCGCGGCGGTGGCCGGCATGGTGACCATCGCCAGACTCGGCGCCGCCGATCCGATCCTCGGTCAGGACTTGCTGCTTCCGGCCGTCGCAGCGGCCGTCATGGGCGGCGCGGATCTCATGGGCGGCGAAGGCAGCATGCTCGGAGCGATCATTGGCGCGCTTCTGATCGCGACGCTGCAGGCAGGTCTCACCTTCCTCAATGTGCAGGCCTTCTACCAACAGGTTGCCATCGGCGTGGTCATCATCCTGTCCCTGCTCTTCAATCGACTCCAGCGCGGGCGCCGGTGATGCCGAGGGTGCGGGTTGAAACCGACGCTCGCATCTGCCTCGCAATCTTTCTCGACCGACCAGAGAAGCGCCACGCCCTCGACGAGCCGTTCCTGACGGAGCTTCTCGAGGCTGCGGACGCAGCTTTCGCTCAGACGGCGTCCTCCTCCAACGGTCGACGTCCTAGATCTTATGCGCTGCCGATCTCAACGAATGGGCCGACATAGAGCCGGCGAACGTGCAGCGGCTGCTGGCTTGGGCGACCGACGTTCCAAGCGCTTGCCGATCTTCCGGCCCCCGCGGTTGAAGCGATCTAAGAACCGGCGCTTGGGGCGGGCTTGAGCTCTCGCTCGCCTACAGCAGCAGGCTCGCCTAGATCAAATCACTGCTTGGCGCCTCGGCTGAGGCTATCGCAGCGCAGGGAGCCGCGATCGCAGGCTTCACGGCGATGCCCACGGAGTCCCGGGAGCGTAAGAAGCAGCTCCTTTCAAGCTGCCGTGGCAACGCGTGAGACGCGAAAACTCTCCGTTACAATCAAAGCCGCAGAGGCAGCGCCGGCTCGAACGACGGCGGCCTTGGTAACTTGCGCGACTCTCCGTACGAACGCCCCTTGTCAGGACCAATCGAGGACCGTGAAGGTCTCAGCGAATTCGCCTCGAACGAGGCTCGCGTAGAGGGGTCCCGGCTCGCGCGGCGATCGGGTGCGCATCAGCCCGTCGAGGGGGATGCGTCCAGCCGCGAGCCAGCCCAGCGCCTTCTCGAATCCGGAGTAAATGCTCTGCGAGGCGTTGTTATAGCCCTCATACAGCTCCTCCCAGACGAAGCCTCGCGCGTGCAGCGGAAGCGCCCATTCCCAGCCGCTTCGCAGGACAACATAGTTGAAGAACACCGCCTTGCAGACTTCATGCGCCAGGACAGAGGTCCGCGCGCTCCAGGGAACGCCGACAAGCACGACCTCGCCCTGCTTGCGGACGATGTTGCAGGCGTCGAGAACTGCCTGCTCGTGACCGGAGCATTCGACCACCAGCGCCACCTTGCCGCGCAGGGCTTCGTCGTCGAGAGGCATGGCCGCAGCCACGTTCTTGAGGCCCGAAGCAACTATCCGCTGCCGCCGTTCGGCGCTCGGCTCGACGACCAACACGTCGTAACCCGCGAGATCGAACTGTTGGGCCGCCAGGAACCCGACTGGTCCTGCGCCGGTCACTACGACCTTATCCCCGGGGCGGGCGTGCGTCGTCATCAGGGTCGTCATGGAGACGCCCATGAGCCGGGCAATGAGCGCGGAAGAGGTGGCAAGGTCCTTCGGAAGCGGAAGGGTATGCCGCGCCTCGAACTGCTGGGTCGACCGGTGGCCTCCCATGCAGAAGCGGCGCTCGCCGACCTGGACTCCTTTCACATCCGCCCCGACCTCTTCAACCTCGAAGACGGCGGCGTATCCGGGGCGGATCGGAAAGGCCTCCCCGTTCAGCCATGCCAGCTCCGTTCCCGGACTGATCAACGTCGCGAGCGTGCGACCGCCTACGTAGCTGACGCCGAGCGGCGCATCCTCATAGGCGCAAAGCTCGGCCTTGGCCTTTCCGACAAAAACAATCTCGACCCCGCTCACCGCGATCTCTCCCGACCCTTCCCGCCAACGAAAACCTGCCCACGACTACGACCGGGCATCAGACAGCCACACCCGACGCCGTGTCGAACAGATGCACGGCGTTCAGGTCAAACGCTATCCTGATCGCTTGATCCTCCGCCGGCTTTTCTTGCGCAGGAATCTGCGCAGTCATTTCGGCGCCGCCGACCCTTAGGTCGAGCAGGACTTCCGTGCCTAGGAACTCCGAGACGTCGACGGTCGCGTCATAGACCGGTCCCGAATCCGCCGGCTTCGCAATGTGCAGGTCTGACGGCCGTATTCCGACCGTCACGCGTTGCCCCACCTTGATCTTGCCGGCCGCGCCACTCGGTGCCGGAATCGTGATCTCGGCCCCCTTCAGGACCGCGCGACCACCCTGACTCTCAACCGTCATCTCGATCAGATTCATCGCCGGACTGCCGATAAAAGACGCGACAAACAGATTCCGCGGACGGGCAAAAACCTCTTCAGGGCTGCCAATCTGCTCGATGTTTCCGTCTTTCATGATCACGATCTTATCTGCGAGCGTCATCGCTTCCACCTGGTCGTGAGTCACATAGAGAGCCGTCGTGCCCAGGCGCTTGTGCAATTTCGCGATCTCAACGCGCACCTGGGAACGCAATTTGGCGTCAAGGTTCGAGAGCGGTTCGTCAAAAAGGAATACCTTCGGAGTTCGCACCATGGCGCGCGCCATGGCCACGCGCTGACGCTGTCCACCCGATAATTGCGAGGGCTTACGTTCGAGGAGCGGCTCAAGGCCGAGAACCCGCGCCGCCTCATCAATGCGGGCGGCGACTTCCTTTGCTTCGAGTTGCTGCGGCTTCAACGCGAACTGCATATTTTGCCGTACCGTCATATGCGGATAGAGGGCGTAATTCTGGAATACCATCGCGATCTGGCGGTCCTTTGGTTCGACGTCGTTGACGCGTCTTCCCGCAATCTTAATTTCCCCCGAGGAGATGTCTTCGAGACCGGCGACCATCCGCAAGGTCGTTGTCTTGCCGCACCCGGAGGGACCGAGCAGAACGGCGAATTCGCCCTCCGTCACCTCGAGATCAATTGCGTGCACGACCTCGTGCAGCCCGTATCGCTTGGTCACGTTCTTGAGGACGACGGATGACACGTAAAATTACCCCGCGAGTTTTGCTGGTCAGCCCTTCACGGAGCCCATCGTCAATCCTTTCACGAGCCATCGCTGACACGTGAGGACGAAGATCACTCCAGGGATGAGGACGATGAACGAGCCAGCCATAATACGACCCCACTGAATCGCGTCGCTGGACCAGAAGGACATCACCGCAACGGTAACGGTCTGCGCGTTGGAGCCCGTGAGCATGAGCGCGAAAAGGAATTCATTCCAAGAGAAGATGAAACAGAACACCGCAGCGACCGCCAAGCCCGGAGCCGCGAGCGGGAGCACTACGTAAAGAAACGTCGCTACGACTCCGTGACCGTCGAGTTGCGCCGCTTCCTCCAGGGCCGGGGGCACCTCGTCGAAGAAGCCCTTCATCAACCACACAGTGAGCGGAATGTTGAAGGTCGAATAGACGATGATGAGCGCGAGCGGCGTATCAAGCAGCCCAAGCGACTTGAAGATGATGTAGTAGGGCACAACCACCGCGATTGGGGGGAACATGCGCGTGGAGAGGATCCAGAAGGCGACGTCATTCATCCACCGCGCCTTCACGCGAGAAATCGCGTAGGCTGCAAGAGAGCCAAACGTCACGCTCACCGCTGTCGAACCCAAAGCCGCCATCAGACTGTTCAGAATCTGGAGATGGAACGGCCGCATCGTGAAGAGGTCGTAGTAGTTCTGCAGGGTTGGCGTGAACAAAAATGCCGGCGGCCGCGAGAACATGATCGGTGCGGGCTTCAGCGATGACGACACTATGAGGTAGATCGGCGTCATAAAGACGATCAGGACCAGTGCGACCAGGAGATAGGTCACGACGTTGTCGCGAACACGTCCGGTAGTCATGATTTCTCCTTTGTGGGAGCGTCACGCCTGCGCGGCGGCGCTACGATTCATGGACCGGAAGAACAGGGTGATGAGCACAGAGATCACGAAGAGAGAGACGAACGAAGCGGCGGCGCCAACGCCCATGCGCCAGAACGTGAAACTCTGGCGATAGATGTAGAGGGAAATGACTTCCGTGACGTCCGAGGGACCGCCCTTGGTCAGAACGTAGATGATGTCGTAGATCTTGAAAGCGTCAATTGCGCGCAGGAACAAGAGGCTGATCAGGACCGGCTTGAGCTGCGGCAAGGTCACCCGAAGAAAGACGTCAATCTTGGAATTGCCGTCGATTCTGGCCGCCTCGTAGGGCTCTGGCGACAGACTATGCAGCGCAGCAGTGACTCCCATCATAATGAATGGCGTCCACTGCCAGATGTCCGCGATTGCAATCGCCGTGAGAGCCCATTGGATGCTCGTAATCCAGGGAATAGGCGGTATGCCAATTAGGCCTAGGAAGTAGTTGAGATACCCCAATTCGGGAAAATAGACGAAGAGCCACACCAAGCCGACGATGACCGGAGCAATCATCATGGGCGTCATGAGGAGCGTTCGCACGAGCGCCATGCCTGGGAGGCGCTGCGCAACGAGAAGGGCGATGCCGACGCCGAGCACGAGTTGAACAGAGAGCGTGAACGCCATGAGTTTGAACGTGATGAACAGCGCATGAAAGAAACCTGCGGAGCTAAGAACCTCCTGGTAGTTCGCCAGCCCCACGAAAACACGAGGGACAAAAAGTTTGGCAAGATCATAGGAGCGAAAGCTCAGCCACAGGGCATAGAGCATTGGGTAGATTGTCGTGAAGAACAGCACGACAACTGTCGGGATCAGAAACAGCCCGACGATCTTCCTGTTTCGTTTTGAGATCGGCTTCATCAGACGCTCTGTCGCGAAAGGAAGGGGACCCGCTCCCCGAAACCCCGGAGAGCGGGTTTTGCGTCATTTGGCGTAGACAGCCGCAGGGGCGTCATTGATCCAGCGAAGGCGCTGCTCCAGCGGGAACATCTTCAAGCGCGCGTCGACGGCGCTGCAGGCGTTCGTGAGCGCCTCGAGAGCCGTCTTCGTTTCTCCCGCCATATACTTGTTGAGCTCGACGCCAAAGTTCTCCTCCACGTCCTGGTAGAAGGGGTGGAAGATGCGACGCTTGTAGTCGGTCTGCGCGCTGAGGAGCACCTTGTAGTACGGGTACTTGGCCTGCAGCGCCGGGTCGCTGAGAATCGATTTTCGAAACTGACTCACGCCCTGGCCTTCTTCCGCGAACTTCTTCATGAGATCCTTGCTGGTCGCCCACTTGATGAAGGCCCAGGCAGCCTCCTTCTCTTTCGGCGAGGCCTTGGAGTTGATCCCGAAGGAAAGCGAGCCGGTGTACGTGGGCTCGGGCTTACCCTCAAATGTCGGGGAGGCGATGTAGCCTACGACGAGGCCCTTGTCGGCGATCTTGGCCTCCTTGGGATTGGTCAGGCGAACTGTCCGCACGCTCCAATAGCTTGAGATCGCGTCCTCGCCGCGTTCCATATAGCCAGTCCGCAGGTCCCACATGAGGCCGAGGTAGTCTGGGGGATTGAACGGAATGAGCGATTTCAGGAACTCGGCCGCCTTCACATGCGGCTCGCCGGTCATCGCGCATAGGCGGGTCTTCGGATCCCAGTAGTCCCCCCCATAAGCGCGCATGATCGGGAAGTAGTCATGCGTGATTGCACCCTGCACTCGGCTGTAGGCTTGCGCGGTGCCATAGAAATCTTTCGTGAGGGTTTCCCCTGCGAGCTTCTGGCCCGCTTTCCGGGTAAAGAATTCGGCGATGTCGTGGTACTGCGCCCAGGTTTTCGGTGGCGCCAAGTCATAGCCGTACTTCGCTTTGAAGGCGGCTTGCTCGTCCGGGTTCTCGAACAAATCCTTACGATAGTTGGTGGACCAGATCATGCCGGAAGCTGGGAACGCGAGAACTCGTCCCTGCCAGGTGTTCTCTTGGATCTGGCTGGGTAGGATATCGTCTAGCTGGATTTCCGCGGCGTCGCGCTTGATGAGATCCGTCAGGTCCTCAAGCGCGCCAGCCTCTCCGAGCATGCCGACCCACGGGCTGTCGACCCACAGCAGTTGATAGGTCGGCTTGTCCGAGCTGGCCTCGACGACGATCTTGTCGATCAGACCCGGATAGGGGAGTTGGTCGATATGGACCTTCGCGCCGGTGAGCTTTTGGAAGTCTCCGACAATCGGCGCGACGCGGGTGACAGACGTGTCTCCAATGCCAAGCATCTTCAACTCCACGCCGTCAAAGCGCTGCTGATCCGCGGCCCAAACCGCGGTTGTTGCGACCGTCGCGACAGCGGCTGCCAACATTCCTAGTTTCCAGTGCCTCATTGTCCGTTTCCTCCTTCTGTTTTGAAGACTGCGCTTCGCGCGCGTGTCTGAGAAAATCCGTCGTGAGTTCGCGCCGCGCTCTTCTCCCCGAGAATCTTTCTCCTCGACCTAAGGAGTGCGGACGGGAGACCACATTTTTGGTCCGCCGGCGGTCTCATAGCCGAGCGGCCCGTCCGTGCTCACAACCTCCAGGAACTGGCCCCAGGGCGCGCGCAGGTAGACCCATGTCAGCCCCTTCATGGGCCCGGATTCGATCAACGTGGGACCTTCGAGAACGTCGACGCCATCGGACCTCAGGCGCGCGGCCGCGGCGTGAGCGTCATCTACCTGAAAGGCGAGATGGCAGGCGCCGACTTCGCTGTTGCGTTTGATGGGCGAAGGGTCATCCTCGCCGCTATACTCGAACAGCTCCAGATTTCCTCCGGCGCCGCAAACAATGACGCGCTGTTGCTCGATCCGCCGGCCGGCCGGCACGCCGAGCCGTAGCTTCATGAACTCGTCGTCCACATTCACACCGTCGACGCGGAGCACAGTGACCGCGCCGAACATCGTTTCGAAGAAGCGTACAGCTTCGTCCATGTTTGGGACCGTCAGGCCGATGTGGTGGAGGCCATAAATCGGAACCATCGTCCCGCCTCTCGCATGGCGTAGGTAACTATGTGGTTAGTTATTACTCGGCCCGTGCGCATTCTGTCAAGCCCTCACAGCCGGGTTGGCTCAAGGTTCATCGACTCGGCGAACGATGCGGTATTCCTTGATGAGAGCCCCTGGATCTATCGTGGATTCCAGGATGGCGGCGTGTAGGTGCCTGGGCGAAGAGCCGCGGCGTGCAGTGCAGCGTCGGCTCTGGCTGGTCTTAGAAGATGGCGTAGCTCACGCCGACAATCGCCTCTTCAAGGTTCACGTCGGGAAAGACGAGTACCGGAGACTTTGCCGCCGAGCTCCGCTCACA
>Ga0210386_10005186_pt1 | contig 10618 bp, 8 predicted proteins | sample IncBWH32OmetaG_FD_160091 | JGI IMG/M metagenome (GOLD analysis project Ga0210386, IMG submission 160091) | Forest soil microbial communities from Barre Woods Harvard Forest LTER site, Petersham, Massachusetts, United States - Inc-BW-H-32-O ... | reverse complement strand
AAGAACATCAACATCGGCATCGCCGTGGCGCTCGACTGGGGACTCATCGTTCCCGTCATCAAGCAGGCCGAGGAAAAGAGCTTCCTGGGCATCGCCCGCGCTATCGCTGATCTGGCCGAGCGCGCCCGCGCGAAAAAGCTCAAGCCCGACGAAGTCGGCTCCGGCACCTTCACCATCACCAACCCCGGCATCTTCGGAGAGCAGTTCGGCACGCCCATCATTAACCAGCCTGAGAGCGGAATCCTCGGCGTCGGCGGCCTCTTCAAAGAACCGGCCGTCGTCACCGGAGAGGACGGGACCGACTCCATCGCCATCCGCCACATGATCCACCTGACGCTCGGCTTCGATCACCGCATCATCGACGGAGCCGACGCCGGCAAATTCATGGCTGAAACGAAGAAGTACCTGGAGAACTGGTCCGAAGATATCGGATAGAGGCAGCAACTCGGCAAGTCAGCGCGCCCAACGGCAAGCAGGTCAGCGGAGCTGGCTCCGATCTTTACGCGCGACACCGGCTACCAGGAAATCTATGCATTGAACATCCGCTGGTCGTAACCATCCGGCAGCCTGAACGCGGCTTTTTAACCGGGGATGGACCCTCGGTGCTCTCCAGCCCTACAGCAACTCCTTTGCCGTCATCACCCTCTTGACCGCCTCATCCGGAGTCTTCCCCACTGCCGCGAGATGGCCCATCTTCCGACTTTTACGCGGCTTGTGCTTCTCGTAGAGATGCAGGCTCACTCCGGAAATCGCCAGCGCCCGGTCAAACCGGGGTTCGCGCATTTCACTGTTTTCGCCCAGCCAGACTTCACCCAGCAGATTCGCAATCGCCGCTGGCTGCACCACCGACACATCGCCCAGCGGCAGATCGCACACCGCCCGCACTGCCTGCTCGAACTGGCTCGTCACGCACGCCAGGTCGCTCGCGTGATAGCTGTTATGCGGACGCGGAGCCAGCTCGTTCACCAACAGCTCGCCGCTTTTGGTCACGAACATTTCCACCGCCAGCAGCCCCTCGATCTCCAGCCCGGCCGCAATCTCCTCCGCAACCCGCTGCGCATGAGCTTCAAGATCGGCAGGGACTGAGGACGGGATCACGCTCCACTCAAGTATCTGGTTTTCATGATGATTCAGCGCCGAAGGAAAGCTCTTCGTCTCCCCATTCGGAGCCCGCGCCACCATCACCGAGATTTCCTTATCGAGATCAAGCGCCTTCTCCGCCACACACGGACGTTCGCCGAGCAACTTCCAGGCTTCGGGTGCCCCAGGTCCCGATTTTGGGACCTGGGTACCAAAACCGATCTTCACCTGGCTGCGCCCGTCGTACCCACCGCGCGCACTCTTCACAAAGACCTTGCTGCCTAAAGCTGCTACCGCCTCAACCAGCTCCGCCTCTGACTCAGCCGCCCGCCATGCCCCCAGAGGAGCTCCATGCTCCGCCAGCCACTTCTTCTGCAGGATGCGGTCCTGAATAATCCGCATCGGCCCAGCTCCCGGACGCACCGGCGCATACTTCGCCGCCGCCTCCAGGCAGGCAATCGAGACCTGTTCGATTTCCAGCGTCACCACATCGCAGCCGCGCGCCAGATCCGCCGCTACGCGCGCATCGTCCCATCCGCCCTCGAAACACGCATCGACCACAAACCGCGCCGGGCACGATGGATCGGGATCCATCACCTGAATCCGGTATCCGAGCGACCGCGCCGCCATGGCCGTCATGCGGCCAAGCTGCCCGCCCCCCAGAATTCCGATGGTTGCCCCGGGAAGAATCGCCGTCACGACGCCGGCCTCTCAAGCTCCTGCCCCAGCACTTCCTCCCGCCGCTCCTCGCGCCACGCCCGCAGTCGCGAACGCAGATCGCCATCCGTCAGGGCCAGAATCTCCGCCGCAAACAACGCTGCATTCGCCGCACCCGGCTTGCCGATCGCCAGCGTCCCCACCGGGACCCCCTTCGGCATCTGCACAATGGAAAGAAGGGAATCGATCCCGTTCAGCATCGTCGCCGGAACCGGCACGCCCAGCACCGGAACCAGCGTCTTGGCCGCCAGCATCCCCGGCAGGTGCGCCGCCCCGCCCGCCCCGGCGATGATCACCCGCAGGCCGCGCCCCTCCGCCTGTTCCGCATATTCAAAGAGCCAGTCCGGCGTGCGATGCGCGGAGACCACACGCGCCTCGTAGGGAATAGCGAAAAATTTAAGGATTTCTACGGCCGGCGCGAGCACTTCGTAGTCGCTCTTGCTGCCCATCACGACGCCAACCAGGGGGGCTTGCTTCATAGAAAAATTATAGCGACTCAGCGAGTTAGCAGCTTCTGCACACACTCCGTCCACGCCTCAAGCTGGCTAATCGCAATGCACTCTCGGTCGCTGTGCGCGGTGTGCATGTCACCCGGACCGATCACCACCACCTCATCGGCGACCTTGGCAAAGCGCGTCGCCTCCGACCCGAACGAAATCCCTGTCGCTCGCTGACCAAGCAACGCCGTCAATTTCTCCGCGAGGCTCGAATGAGCCGGATACGCAAAGCCTGCCTCGGCACGCCGGCCATCCACCGTCACCGCACAGCCCGGATACTCACGCTGCGTCTCTGCCGCGAGCCCCTTCAGCCATCCGAGCGCCGCTGTCGGATCCTCGCCCGGCAGCGGCCGCCACTCCACCAGAAAACGACACTCGCCGGGCACGATATTCTTGGCCGTCCCGCCCCGTACCACACCCACATTGAAGGTAGTCCACGGCGGATCGAACAAGTCGTTCCGCACCGCACCGCGCTTGCCACGCGCTTCGACGGCCAGCATCATCTTCGCCGCCGCATAAATGGCGGACGCACCTTCTTTCGGCAGGGCGCTGTGCGCCTCCCTGCCCCGCACCGCGACCTCCGCGAGCCCGTATCCCTTGCCGGCAATGGCCGGCCGCAGCGACGTCGGCTCGCACACGATCACGCTCTTCGCCCGCAGCACCGGAGCCGCCAGCAGATGCGTCGCGCCGACGCATCCCACCTCCTCATCAGCCGTGAGAACCAGAGCGACTGTGCCTGCGCCCTCCTCCGGCGGCGTCTGCGTAATCGCCGCCAGGATTCCCGCCAGTGACCCCTTCACATCACACGCGCCGCACCCGTGCAGAAAGTCGTCGCGCTCTGCCAGCTCGGTCGCGCCCGGCCACGCCTCTGGCGCAAAGGGAACCGTATCTGTGTGGCATACAAACGCGAGATCCACCTCTGACGTCGCCGTCTGATGCGACGGAGACGCAATCACGTTGACCTTCTCGACACGGTTCGCGTCGCGATAAGGAAACTCGTGCGCTATCCACCCACTCGCCTCGAGAATCCGCACCGCTGCATCTATCACCGGCCGGTTCGAAATTGCCGAGATCGAAGGAATGGCCACCAGTTCGCGCAGAATCTCCGTCGCACGGCTCATTGGCCCCACACCTTCCGATGCACTTCTTTGTATTGCGAAATAATTTCCTCTGCCAATGGGTGAAACCCATCCTTGTAGATGTGCTTTCCGCCAACGACCACATCTCTGATCGCCGGCCGATCCAGCCCGAAGACCACCATCGGCAAAAGATCGGCCGCAGAATTCCCTGCAATCGACGGATTATCGAGGTCTATCGCAAAGAAGTCCACCGGCCGCCCCGCCGCCAGCACGCCGCTGTTAAAGCCCAGCGACTCCGCTCCACCTGCGGTGGCATATCGAAACAGTCTCTGTGACATATTCAAGCCAGCGATCTCGTCCAGCACCGCGCGCTTCTGAATTTGTAACCGTAAATGATACTCAAGCTGGCGCGCGTCTTCCAGCGGGTCGATCTGGGTCTCGCTGTCCGACCCGAACGCAAAGCGGATCCCCCTGGCCGCAGCTTTCGCCGCGTCTATGATGCCGTCGCCCAGGTTCCGCTCCGTCGTCGGACACGAACAGATCACCGTTTTCGCCTCAGCCAACGCGTCCATCTCCACATCCGTCACATGAATCGAGTGCACCAGCGTCGTCTTCGCCGAGAGCAGCCCCCTCTGAGCCAGCAATTCGACCGGAGTCGCTCCGTACTCGCGCTGGCACGCCTTCAGCTCTCCCACCTGCTCTGCGGCGTGCATATGCACGGGCAGATCGCGCTCTCGCGCCCAGGCAACGATCTCTTCAAGCTGTTTCAAGGGCACTGCGCGGATACTGTGCGGCGCAACCCCGAGCCACGCCTGCTGTGACCCCGCCAGATCCAGGTCCAACGCTGCCGTGTTCACCAGATACTCTTCCGGCGTTTCGTAAAACCGTCCTTGCCCCTCGTGCGGAGGCAACTCATATCCCGCGCGCGCATACGCCACGCGCAGCAACGCAATCCGCAACCCAACCGACTCCGCTGCCGCAATAATCTTCTGGGCCAGCAGATTTGGGTCGTCGTACGCCCGCCCGTCCTGCGCGCGATGCAGATAATGAAACTCGCCCACCGCCGTCGTGCCAGCCATCACCATCTCGAGAAACGCCATCCGCGCCACGTGGTACACATCGTCCGCATCGACGCTCAGCGCAGCGCGATACATCGGCTCGCGCCACGACCAGAAATCGTCGCCCCCTACGCCGCGCGTCTCCGTGCGCCCGCGAATCAGCCTCTGAAATGTATGCGAGTGCGCATTCACGAATCCCGGCAGGATGGCCTTGCCGCGCAAATGTGTGACCGGATGCTCCGTCTCCTCACCCGGTCCGAGCACTTTCGAGATATGCCCGTCGTCTCCGACCAACAGCGCGCAGTCGGATCGGAACTTGCCGTCGATAAAGACCAGATCAGCCCGATATACCTGCGGCATCGTTATGCCTTCGTCGGCCTGATATGCAATTCGCGCAGTTGCTGCTCGCTGACCGCACTCGGCGCATTCGCCATCAGGTCGATCGCCTTCGCCGTCTTCGGAAATGCGATTACCTCACGCAGGCTCGTCGCGCCGGTCAGGATCATGATGATGCGATCCAGCCCCAGCGCAATCCCTCCGTGCGGAGGCGTCCCGTACTGTAGCGCATCGAGGAAGAACCCGAATCGCAGCTTCGCCTCCTCGTCCGACATACCCAGCGCGCGGAAGATCTGCCCTTGAATATCCTGCCGATGAATACGGATCGAGCCCGACCCAAGCTCCATGCCATTGAGCACGATATCGTAGGCCAGCGCGCGCACCGCCTCCGGATCCGATTCCATGCGCCCGGCAACCAGGTCGTCTTCGTGCGGCGACGTGAAGGGATGATGCGCAAAAGTCCAGGTCTGGGTCTGCTGATCCCACTCGAAAAATGGAAAATCTGTAACCCAGAGAAATTCGTAATCGTCTGCGTTACCTTTCTTCTCGAAAGCGCCGTGCTTCTCCTGAAACCGCTTTGCCAGTTCGAGCCTCAGCTGCCCAACTTTCTTGTAAATCCACAGGCGATCCTTCGCCGGCGCGGCGATCCCGGGCTTCGGAGTGATCACGATATTCAAGTCCCCCGGAGCAATTGCACTCTGATCGAATGCCTTCAGCTCTTCTGAAAGCTTTTCGGTGATCTTGTCAGCCAAACCGGCGAATGCCTCGCTGGTGCGAAGCCGCCCGATGTCGAGGACGTCCAGACCCGAATCGCCAAGGCTGGCTCGAATATCGCCCGTCAGCGCTTTGCGAGCCGTGCCGGAAAGCTCGCCAACGCGCGGGATCGTGAACCCGAGCACCGGCAGCGATTGCTCGATCTTGAGCGCTATACGTAGCTCGGGTGTTACCTCCTCAGTCAAATCGGCCATGGCAGGCAGGCGCAGGTCCGGCTTGTCGATGCCATAACGGCGCATAGCCTTGTCGTAGGTCATTCGCGGAAACGGCACGCTGATCTGCTCGCCGGTGACCTCAAACGCCGCTTTGAGAAAGCCCTCAACCACGGCGAAGACCGTCTCCTGCTGCGGAAACGTCATCTCTAAATCTATTTGCGTGAACTCCGGTTGGCGGTCCGCACGCAGGTCCTCATCGCGAAAGCAGCGCGCGATCTGAAAATACCGGTCCATGCCCGAGATCATCAGGATCTGCTTGAAGATCTGCGGAGACTGCGGCAGCGCATAGAACTCACCCGGATGCACGCGGCTCGGCACCAGGTAATCTCGCGCGCCCTCCGGCGTCGACCGCGTCATGAACGGCGTCTCGATCTCCAGAAACCCCTGCTCCGATAGATACTCCCGCACCGCCAGCGCCACCTTGTGCCGGATCTCGAAGTTCTTCTGCATCTCCGGCCGCCGCAGATCGATGTAGCGATACCTCAGCCGCACCTCTTCGTTGCCGATTGCCTCTTCGGCCGGCGAAAACGGAGGCACCTTCGCATCGTTCAGAATGCGCAGCTCTTCGGCGACGACCTCAATCTCGCCGGTGTCCATCTTTGGATTGATGACGTCCTTGCCCCGCAACCGTACCTTGCCGATCGCCGCAACCACATACTCCGGCCGCGCCTGTTCAGCCTTCGCATGCCCCTCCGGCGTAAGGTCCTTGTCGAGCACAATCTGCGAGATGCCATAGCGATCGCGCAGATCAAGAAAGATAAGATTGCCGTGGTCGCGCCGCCGGTTCACCCAGCCCAGCAGTACAACGGACTTGCCCGCGTCCGTAGCGCGTAGTTCGCCGCAGTTATGTGTGCGCGTCAGTGTGCCTAGAAAATCCAGCAAGGTCGAAATTCCTAACTTTTATCGATTAATTTGAAGTCGCGCAGCGCTTGTGCGAGCTCTCCGCGTGCCACCTTCACCTGCTCGCCGCTCGCAAAATCCTTCACCGTAAGAATACCGGACTTCATTTCATCCTCACCGAGAAGCACGATCTTCCGTGCCAGCTTGTTTCCTATCTCAAATGACTTCTTCAGCCTGAACGATCCATCCCCCAGCTCAACGCGCAGCCCCGCGCGCCGCAGCTCGCGCGCCAGCCCCAGCGCCGTCGCGTTCAACTCAACAGACAAGGGCGCGATAAACCCATCCGCCAGCCCAGCCCTCTGCTCGCGCATCGCCTGCAGCGTCAAAATCAGCCGGTCCTCGCCAATCGCAAACCCGATCCCCGGAGCCTTCGGCCCGCCCAACGCCTCGCTCAGTCCGTCATACCGTCCGCCGCCCAGCAGCGCATTCTGCGCGCCTAAACCGCCGTGCGTAAACTCAAACGTCGTCTGCGTGTAGTAATCGAGGCCCCGCACCAGCCGCGGATTCACCTCGTACTTCACGCCGCACTTGTCCAGCGCTGTCAGCACCGCGGCAAAGTGCGCCTTCGAATCCTCGTCGAGATAATCCGCGATCTTTGGCAGCTCGTTGATGATCTCCTGGTCGCCTTCGTCCCTCGAATCGAGCACGCGTAGCGGATTGGTTTCCGCCCGGCGCTGGTTGTCCTCGCACATCCGGTGCTTCAGCGGATCCAGCGCCTCGCGCAGCGCCGCCACATACCGCGCCCGATCCGTCGCCGACCCGACCGAATTAATCTCCAGCTTCCACCCCTCGATGCCCAGCTCATCGAGAAACGCCGCCAGCATCTCCAGCACTTCCGCGTCTCTTAAAGGAGACTCCGACCCCGCGCTCGGCGGCCCGATCACCTCGGCGCCAATCTGCCAGAACTGCCGGTACCGCCCCTTCTGCGGACGCTCCCGCCGGAACTGCGGCCCGATGTAATACAGCTTCTGCAGGAGGCCCGTCTCAACGAGCTTGTGCTCGATGTACGCCCGCACCACGCCCGCCGTATTCTCCGGCCGCAGCGTCAGCGACTGCGCCTTCTCCGACTGCGCCCGCGCGCGATCCTCCCACGTGTACATCTCCTTGGAGACAATATCCGTCTCTTCTCCGACGCCGCGCGCAAACAACGACGTGTCTTCGAAGAGAGGCGTACGAATCTCACCAAAGTTATAGCGCGCAAAAACACGCCGGGCGGTCGCTTCCGCGTGGTTCCAGAGGTCGGTTTCAGGCGGCAGAAGGTCGCGTGTGCCGCGAACGGCTTTCAGGGTACTCATGGTTGCAATTTGGCCTAAGTTTCAGAGTATCAGCACAGGACCCGCACAACGTCCCGACCAGCCCAAGTCAACTAATCTCCCAGCTCAACTAATCTAACGACATGCGCCTCTTCATCGGCACCGGCTTGCCCACCCCGGTCGCCGAGGCGCTCGCCAAATCCGCGACAAGCCTGGTCGTGCCATCCTCAGCCACGCGCATTCGTTGGACACCGCCCGTCAACATGCACGTAACCCTCAGCTTCCTGGGACAGGTCCACGAAGCCCGCCTCGACGTCATCCAGCAGGCACTCGCCACCATCCGCGCCCCACACATGAAGCTCTCCCTCGAGGGCTTCGGCACCTTCGACCGTGTGGGCGTTCTCTACGCAGGCGTGAAGAAATCACCCGCGCTCCTCGCACTGGCCGAACAAGTCATGGCGGCCATGCAAGCCGTCGGCTTCCCCCGCGAAGACCGTCCCTACTCGCCCCACATCACCCTCGCCCGCAGCCGCGATCGCCTCCGCCTGCGCTCTGATGCAAAAGACGACCCCGCTTTCCGCGCAGCCTTCGAAGCCTCAGAGTTCCAGCTCTACCAAAGCTTCACCCTACCCGAAGGCCCCCGTTATGACGTCCTCCGCGCCTTCCCCCTCGACTGATCAGACCCGCCGTTATCCTTAATCCATGTCGAAGAAAAATTGGACCGCCGTTGACCGCTACATCTCAGATACGCTGATCCCCGCCGACCCCGTGCTCGAAGCGGCACTCACCGCCAGCACCAAAGCCGGACTTCCCCCCATCGCCGTCGCTCCCAATCAGGGCAAATGGCTGATGATCCTCGCCCAGGCCATCGGCGCGCGCTCCATCCTCGAGATGGGCAGCCTCGGCGGGTACTCCACCATCTGGCTCGCCCGTGCTCTGCCCGCTGATGGCCGCCTCATCACCCTCGAAGCCGACCCCAGGCACGCCGAAGTTGCCCGCGCAAACATCGTCCGCGCCGGCCTCGCCAGTAAAGTCGAACTCCGCCTCGGCAAAGCCCTCGACACCCTGCCCCAACTCGCCGCCGAAAGCCTCGGGCCCTTTGACTTCATCTTCATCGACGCCGACAAGGGAAACTACCCCGGCTACCTCGAATGGGCCGTCAAGCTCTCCCGCCCCGGAACCGTCATCATCGGAGACAATGTCGTCCGCGACGGTGACGTCATCGACGCCAACAACACCGACCCCGCCGTCCAGGGCGTGCGCCGCATGAACGAAATCATCGCCGCCGACTCCCGCCTCACCGCGACCGCCATTCAAACCGTCGGCAGCAAGGGCTACGACGGATTCATGATCGCCATCGTCAAAAACCCGGAGCAATCTCGAACTAGTTGATTTGCAGGTTTTCCATCTGTATAGGTATCGCATTCCAGGCCGCGTAGCAGAATCCTGGGGATGCATACTGAAAATCGAATACGACGTTCTTGTTCGCGTCCAGCCCGACTAACCGCGCCTCTTGGAAGTTATCCGCCGTCGCGAAATCGACTAGATATGAGTTTCCCGATTCGTAGCTGCTCCCACAGATTGGCGAAAAGATGCTTTGCCCATAATTGAAGTTCCATACATTCCGGGCCGTCATCGTGGTCGTATTCACGGAGTAGGCCGACACTTCGCTGAAGGTTCGGGTAAGACCAGATGGCTCTCCAGGGGGTTGATTGAGACTCCCATATCCATCGTTAAAAACCATGACGTAGCCGTCCGCTGTAATGGAAACTGCATGTTGGCCGATTGGATAGTCACCGCCTCCGTTTAATGTAAGAGCTTTGGCTCTCAGGGACGGAAAGCTATACCAGTACTTGGTCGGGTCACCCAGGATCCAAACGATGTCATGCGTTGAATAGTCCACCTTGATCAAGAAGTTTTCGCGGCTGGAAATGATAACGCTATTATCGCTCGGGTCGTAGGTACTGGCGTTGACATGGAACCAGTCCATGCCGGGCCACACAAACGCGCTTGCATCGTCGCCGTGCGCCTGCATGTAAGACGTCAATATGTCCGCCATGTCAAACGTTTGAATCGGAGGCTGAGTCGAGAACGGCACGATTTCCGCGACGATATCGCCGAAACTATCGCCAAGATCGTCGGTTCCATTGAATTCAGCCAGATCGCCGCTCGGACCGGGATCGATGTTATGGGTAAACGAGGCCAGGAGAGGCTGCGGAAGATCGGTTTGCGGTGTTGACTGCGTGCCGTCGAATTGGAGCACGGTCACGGCTGGAGCGTATTGGCTGCCAGTAACAAATTGACCGTTTGCGTAATAGACGGCTAAGGTCCCGTTCGCGGGAACGATCCAACGTACTTGCGCATCGGTATCGACGATGACGGGAGAGCCGAGCAAGGACTTCATGATGAAGAAGTTGAATCCGAGGGCGCTTCCCGGCGCCCGTGCCTTGATGATGGTCGGATTGAGATAAACGCCACTTGGGTCCGTGTAGGGCTGGGTCGCGATCTGATACTGCAACTGCTGTACTGAGCCGTCATCGAAAGTGAGCTTGAAACTTACTTGATTTTGATATCCGGTATAAAGGCCGAAAACCGGGAGATTGATCAAATTTGCCTGCAGGTAGCCGCGGGCTGACAAGATAGCCGCGCTCCAGGTTACAGTCACTGGCAGAGACACCGAATTCGGCATGGGAGAAATGCTGAATGTCA